>WNGF01010775.1_pt1 | contig 14714 bp, 13 predicted proteins | sample 5400641 | NCBI WGS metagenome assembly WNGF01 (sample SAMN13153371, study PRJNA577476) | soil metagenome | isolation source: 80 cm soil or saprolite under grassland replicate 2 | place: USA:California | collected 2016-06-15
AGTCCGACGAGAATGATCCGTAGACGCATGGGTACTTCAATCCGGAAAAGACAAACTCACGAAGCTAAAAAACTCACTGCGTTCACTACATAACTGGTGCCCCCGCAGGGATTCGAACCCCGAACCAACAGATTATGAGACGGTTTGAGGGGCATCAACAAGTCGAGACGAAGTGAGATGAAGCAGTATCTACCGAATCCGCAGCCGTCAAAGTAAGTTAGGTATCGCTACGTCAAATCACGCCATCGCGCCATAATCGCGCCAACAAACCTTACTCTTGGGTGATAGCCAGAGTAGCTCCTTTGGTAACTATCGGTTTTCATCCGTGTCCATCGTCGTACTAGGAAGCGAGACCAGCATCCGATTGATCAGCCACTGCCCGGCAGCTGTCCCATCCAACTCAGAAAAAACGGTCTCGATAGCATGATAGGTGATGCCTGCCGGACATTGCTCAGCGGAATCCGACGGGCCGAAGAAATGAAGGACTCGATCAGCATGAGCTAACGTCAAAAGCTTCGAGGCCTTCGTCCCAACGAAGTCGGCCGATACGGTTGTTTGTGCCAGCAACTCGCGACCGTCCAAACTCCAGCCAGCATGATCGATACTCTCGTAAGATCGCGCACCGGTCCATATGGACTCACACATACCTGTCGCCATGAGGTAATTTGTGACGAGCAACTCTACGTCGCGATGATGGAGCGACCAAACGGACCGAGGTGAGACCTTGCCCAGCACCCAGTCCGCGAGCCTCCCTTTGGCCCGGTTGCCGCATGGTTGAACGGTGCCGCGCGGGGCTAGATTGCCAAGAAAGCCTATCGAAGAATCGACAACCTGAGCAGCGGATAACTGCAAGCACAACAACCCGTTGACGCGCTCGAACTCCGCTCCGACCTCAATGCAGCCAACAAGCCGATCGGATGGTTTTTTAGTTGCTTTCTTGTACGCGGCAATCACTGCGGCGCCATTCTGCCGCATGCTATGAAACAGGTTGATGTCAGTTTTGGCACGCCCGGTATACCTATTGGGATCGGGTCCCTTCCGGTCCCAATCCAGCGCGATCAGTCGCCTGCGGAATAATTCGCTAACTTCTGCGGCGTCGGGCAAGTTGTGAGTAATCGTGACTTCAAGCAATTCTGGTTCGGCCATGATGGTTTTCTGTATGTATTGTTTGTTACTTGCGAGCAGCAACTTCGTCGAAGGGAGGCACGCCAGTGAAATCGATCGGCACTGTTTTCATATAATGGTCGAAAGCTTGAGCTACTAGCCACGACGGCACAGCGAGCGTGATGTTCGTGCCGTTAAAACCTGCATGTAACAAGCCGACTACTCCTGGCGAGTCTCTCAAAAAGATCGGAGAGCCGCTCTCGCCTCCAAGCGTCATGATGTCAACCGTGAAACCATGAGGCCTCGGGCACGGAAACGGGTACACGCTCGCGATGATTCCGGAGCGCAAAATAGGAGCTACCTGGTTAACCTGTCCATAGATTGCTAGCGCGCTTGTGCCGAGTGGAAAACCGGCCGTCGCGATCGATGTGCCTACTTCCCATGAACCATTGTCTTTAACTAGAGACGCAGCCGGCAATCCACTGACATTCAACTGGGCAAAAGCAAGATCTGGTTTTTGTTCACCGAAGAAGTGCTCGGACGATGAAAATGTGGTCAATTTATCCCAGCGACGAACCGAGACAGGGACAACCTGCAGGGAATGGCCGCCTTCGTCGTCATCGCAAACGTCGGAGAACGTCAAAGCCACCGCAGCACTAGCTCCCGTTTTTGGATTGTTCGGCAGCTTTTCGAGAGCGCGAACCACGTGCCGATTTGTGGCGACGATCCCACGCGAATCGATCACGAAGCCAGTGCCGATCAAAGAAGGAAACGAAGGCTTACGGCCGCGCCTGCTGAGTACAGCCAAGGACGCAAAAGCCACGATGCTCCGGCGCAACTCTTTGAAAGTGTCAATTAGCACATTTCCTCCTCCCCTTTGACTGGAACGAATCCCGTTGCGTCAATGCCATTGCTTACTGGCGGGCGGGGAGCTCGAATTCGAGTGATGTGTATTCGGCGCTTGCCTCGCTCAAAAGCGAGAGCCTCCTCCAGCGCTTTCTTCAACGCAGCAAATGCCTCGTCACTCATGTAGTTTGGTTTGTTCCTGTGAGCCTTGGCCGAGCTTCTTGGCTTCATGATGGTATCCCTGTCATCTGGAACGACGAGTACAGTCTTAATGTAGATAACCGGTTCTGTCTCTGCTAACTCCGCACAGAATATCCCTTGAAGCCTGTAAGATGGAACTGAGAAGGATGCAAGGGGCGAAGGCCGGGACACGAACTAAGTGCTGTGAAAGCGTCCCTGCTTGACCTTGCTATCCATCTGTTCGTTCCGTAATCTGTCCGACGACAGGCGTTGCGGTGGCAACGTTGGCCGTTCGAATAATGCCAGAACTGACCTTTACAGTTGACAGCGCTCTCCTCTCCGAATTGGGTGAGAAGCTAGTCGAAACAGCTCATATCGCTTTGGTCGAGCTCGTCAAGAATGCTTACGACGCCGACGCCACGCAGACAACGGTTAAGATTATTCCGAATCCCACTCTCGAAGTCGCCGTCGTTGATGATGGCCCCCGCACAGCCAAGATCGTTGCTAGACCCGCCGGGCCTGAAGTTCACGTTATTGATAACGGTTCAGGCATGACATTCGACGATGTCCAGCAGTACTGGATGCGGATCGCCACTACACACAAGAGGGAACATGATGTCTCACCTCGTTACGGTCGACCTCGGACAGGATCGAAGGGAATTGGCCGTTTTAGCTGCCGCCGATTGGGGACCCAACTTAAGCTCATCACTACTGCGGCTCTTAATGGCAAATTTGAACAGACAGAAGTCACTTTCCCTTGGTTAGATTTCAAACCGGGTGAGGAAATCAGCACGATCACGTGTGATGGTGTCCGTAGAACACTGAAGAATGCGGTTCCGGGCACTAGTCTTATGATCAGCGGTAGTGTAATCGACGAATGGAACCGGCGAGGGTACAACTTTTTGAAGCGGCAACTGGCTGTGTTAACTGCGAACCGAGGAAGAAGGCGAACAGGATTCGAAGAGGATCCAGGCTTCAACGTGCGACTCGAAGCGCCTGGTTTTGACGAAGAGATCGTCAATCTGAGGGAGCGGTTGTTGACCGCCGGTTGGGGAGATTTGGATATCCGAGTCAAGAGCGGAGGCGAAGTAACTTGTAAGCTTAATGCGATGAGGGTTGGTGAGAAGACAATTACCCACCCAAATCGATTCCCGAACTTGGCAAGCGTGTCAGCAAAGATTGGTATTATGCCGGTAGACCAGAAGGAAATGAGAAACAAGTCTGTGCTCTCAAAGTCCAACTTGTCAGAGATCATCAATGACTGGGGTGGCGTGTATGTTCGTTACAAGGGATTTAGGGCCTATCCTTACGGTGAACCCGGCAATGACTGGCTGAACATCGACCGCGACCGCGGATTGCGTAAAACTGCACTGTCACCGCTTCTTCAACCTTTCGCCGCAAAGCTAAGGGGCGTCAACCCTCAGAGGGCATTGCTCTCTCTCCTGTCAAGTAAGAGCTATGTTGGTGATGTGGAAATCGGGGAGCGCGCTGTCGGCTTCGAGCCCAAGGCTAGCCGAGAGGGATTTGTAGGCGAAGAGGGGATCCGCCCACTTCAAGACGTAATTAGATTCGCTATTGATTGGTCGACAATCTACCGTGAATACTCTCGTGCTCTTGCAGCGAAGGAGGAAGCTCGCGAAGCTCGTGAAGAATTAGAGGCGCAGGTCAAACAGGTGGTGGAGCCGAAGGAACTAGTCGCCACTGCGCTCCGCGTGGTTGAGAACGAAGTCCGAAGCGTAGCAACGCAGTTACCAACCGCTGAGCGTCAGCATGTTTTACGCTCCCTTCGAACGGCAACACAGGCCATTGCGAAGCATGAGGCCGCGAACCGTGAGGAGCTTCGTCACTTACAACTGGTTGCGTCCACTTCAACTTTGCTCCTGATCTTTTCGCACGAGGTGAAGTCACTCTTGAGTTGGTTTGAGCAGGTAAGGATTTCTCTCGAGCGAATCCGTCGTCACGCTGGAAAAGTCGAAGCCAATAAACTCGCTGATATTGTCGGTGACTTCGGTGACACAAAGGAGAGACTCCTTCAATTGCTCTCCATGACTTCACTAATTTCGGTAAACCGTAAGGCGGAAGCAGCGCGTTTGACGCTGCGGCCCCGTCTCGAAAAGGCTATTCGATCTTTTGATCTGATCAAGAGCGGCTATGACATCGACATTAACATTGACGATGTGTCACGAACGCTGCAGGTGGGACCAATGTTGGAAGCGGAGCTCTATGCAGTTCTTCTCAACCTCTTATCGAACGCAATCAAATCTGTGATTGCAGCGGGAGGGCGCAAGAAAATAATACTAGCTGCCGAACGTCGAGATTCGAAAAACGTTATAAACATCAGAGACTCAGGAGTTGGACTTAAGGAAGAGCACTTTGAAGAAGTTTTTAACGCCTTTTCATATTGTCGGCACGGGAAGTGGTCTAGGGTTAAGTATAGCAAGGGAGATCCTGGCATATCGGGGCGGTACAATTCGCTTTGTGAAGCCGCGAGACGGATGGAAAGCTGACATCGAGGTCACGATTCCATGAGCACAGCGAAGAAAATTGTATGGATCGACGACAATCCTAAACGCGAAACTACTGCGCAGGATTTGAAGGCGGAGTTTATTAACGTCCGGAATGGAAATCTGGAGGACGCCGTCAAGAATCTTCTGGAAGGTAACCAACCTCGGCTCGTCATACTTGATCATATTTTGGATAAGACCGCCACTGAGAATCCGGTTTTTAAGCGGGGCTCTACTATTGCGGAAGCCATCAAGGAACAATGGCCCTCGTGTCCTGTCATCGGCGTAACAAATCTGAATAATATTGATGACATCGATCAAAGGACGCGAGAAACGTACGACGAGCTTTTCCCATTTCATAATTTTCGTGAGTATCTTGATCGCATAGACTCAATAGAGAAGGGCTTTTCTTTCATCGCCAAACAAAGCCCATCAAAGATGACGGATGTCATTAAGCTGCTAAAACCGCCGGAGGAAGAGTTGGATCGCCTGGTCGCGGCTCTGCCTGACGGTTTAAAAGAACCAGCTCTCGATGCAAGCGTTGGTTCTCGTCTGTACAGATGGGTGGACCACCTCATGAAACGACCTGGCTTTCTCTATGACAGACTGTGGGCAGCGACATTATTGGGCCTAAACGAATCCGGTTTTATTAAAGTTGAGGAACAATTCAAGAAAGGTAAATACACGGGAGTCTTTTCCGTTGGCAGTGATCCCCGATGGTGGTCAAGGCGGCTCACTGCGTTGCTCTACGAAATGTGCCCTGCAGAGCCCGGAGAATTTTCTTGGCAGACGGGTCGACGTTTGGACGGAATCACGCGACGCTTCTACAGTCGCTGCTACCGCTGCGACAGTGACTCTCCTCCTGAAACCGTTGCATATCTTGACAGTGAGAGCGACGAACAACAACCGATGCACTTAGAATGCACAGTCCTCCATCCTGGCTACAAGCGAGAGCTATATTTCGAGGACGTTAGAATGATGAAGGACGAATGATGGAGGTCTCAGAGTTTTACCCATCCCCTCGCGATCTAATCGAGAACGAACTCAGGCTTTTAGAGTATCTATTAGGCAGCACCTACATTGCTGCCGAGCATCCACGGTTCGTCAACGATGCCAAGATGTACCATTCTCAATACAACTACGGTCGGCTGGGCTTCCGATTCGTTTCGTTTCTTGATGTTGCTCATGCGGGGATGCCAAGGGCGAAAGGCTCAAGCAAGAAACACGGGAAGCCAAAAGCAAACCTGCGGTTAATAATAGCAGCACTAGTAGAACAAGAAGAGAAGACTACTTATTCAAACATATCTTACGCCTTAGTAGTAACACGTCTCCTATCGAACCACCCATCAATACTTCGAAAGTTTCATTTTGATCTCACAGGCTTTGACGCTGATGGTCAGCTCCGGCGACAACCGCATCCACTCTGTCATCTGCAATACTGTGGAGAGATGATCCCATTAATGGGAGACATGGGCTTTCGGGCAGCGCAATTAGAACAGATGCATGCGAACCTCTCCGAGCCAAGATTATTCTTTTGGCCGATGTCATTGGCGCTCTTGATCGATATGGCTCTGCATGAGTTTCCCGACCCTGATTCTAATGCGTTTCGGGCGACTCCTGAATGGCGAAAAATAGTCCGTGAAAACGAGAAGCTTCTTCTACAACGCTTCTATGAGAAGTGTGTCGATGTCATAGCTGACAAAGGAAAAAGAAAGAGGACACTTGCGGATGAATTCTACGTCGGTTAGTGCCGCGGACTGCTTACGATGAGACTTGCGCTTCCACCCATTTCCTGCAAAGTGTCAACGCCCTCAGATTTAGCGGAGGCGATAGTTACAGCCCTCGAAGATCACCACGATGCTACGTGGCTTGAGCCGTCTCATGGAACCGGCGTTTTCGTTAGAGCGATCGCCCGATTAGGTGTACAAAAAAAGAGAATCGTTGCTGTCGATCTCGATCGAACGTATGCTCCTGCAGACAGATTCGCAAGAACGATTCGTGGAGTTGATTTCTTGCGCTGGGCCGAAGAGACAGACCTTCGTTTTGATCGAATTGTGGGCAACCCACCTTTTCTTTCCATAAAGACATTACCGGTAAGTCTTCAGAGGACGGCTGAAGCGGTTCTTGATTTCAGTGATTCACCCATCGGACGAGGTGCAAATGTTTGGTACGCCTTTGTGCTTGCCTCGCTTCGTGTGCTTAAGAAAGGGGGTTCTCTCGCCTTTGTTTTGCCTTCAGCATCAGAGTTCGCAAACTATTCGTCGGCTATTCGCAGCGCTATCGGAGAGACATTCGGCAGCTTGGAACTCTACCGTTGTGCACGACCGCTGTTCGACGATGTTCAAGAAGGCACCGTGGTCGCAGTCGCGCGAGGCTATCTAGCTCCTCCTTGCCTAGTACGCCGACGAAGATTTAAGACGAAGGAAAGCCTCTTGCAGGGACTTGCGACCAGTGGCCGGTTGAACGGACACAAATGTCCGGCAAGAATCCCTCGAGGTGTCAGTCCTACGACTACCTTGGCTTCTATCGCCAAGATCCGATTAGGAGGAGTCACAGGCGACGCTAGCTACTTCTTGATGAACGAACATAGACGCAAGGAACTCGATTTACCCGAGGAAGCGTTCTCGCCTATTGTGTCAAAGGCCAAGCATCTAAGATTTCACTCTATTGACCGACAAGGCTGGCACGAGCTGAAAACTTTGGGTGAACGTGTTTGGCTTTTTAATCCTAGCCCTGAATTAGTGAAGAGCGGAAAAACAAAGAAGTATGTGACATTGACGCCGGACGCTGGTGGATGCAATAAGAGAGCTTACAAGGTATCCATTCGAGCACCGTGGTATTGCACGCGGTTGCCGCAAACTGCTGACGCATTCTTGAGTGGGATGAGTCAAAGCGGGCCTTGGCTTTGCATAAACGAAATGCGCAAATTGAACGCAACTAATACCCTCTACGTTGTGAGTTTTGAAACGCGAACGCGAGAACATTGGTATATGTGGGCTCTTGCACTGCTTTCCTCGATAGCTCAAAAGCAGATCCGACGGATCGGTCGCCGTTACGCGGACGGCCTTGTTAAATATGAGCCCGGACAACTCGGTGAAATACAGTTGCCGAGACTACGCGAGGATGCGGACTTTCGATCGCTTTACCAGCGAGCGATTCGAGCGTTTATCGCTGGTGATTCGCGGACAGCTAAAGATATCGCGGATTCCATTAGGCGATAAAAGGTGAACGGAGGCTTTCCTCCTCTATGCTTCTCGCGCCCGCGTGTAATTAAGCTACCCTTGCTGTCTCAAGCCCATTGCCTGACCCCACGAGGTCACACCCAGTCCAACCGCAATGCGTAACCTCCGCAAAGCGACGCTTTGCCGCACGACGATTTATTTGACACACACTAGCCGAAGGCATATAGCTACCCGACATCAAGAGTCTCGCTTCTCTCGGTTCGACACTGCTCAGTTCGATCACTTCATTGGAGGAACTTAAAATGGCTCACCTAAAATTGCTGACACCAGAAACCCCTTTGCATGATGCTTGCCTTCGACTCGCTGAAGTGTACTCCGGTGTGGAGGCCACCAAACGGTATCCGCTGTACCGATGGACGCAGATTTCGAACGATGCAGCTGTTCTCGCGGAGCATGTGCGTCGACGTCATCAAGAAGACGACGCACTAGAGCGCGTTGCCAAGTTACTAGCTAGACTCCTTGAGTTCGTTGGCTATAATCTCAGGCCCGTTGGGTCACTGAATTTTATTCACGACAATCGCTTGTTACCTTACGCGTTACTGCGTGCCTGTCTTGTACGCCAGTCAGCTAAACATCTCCGTTATGCCCCCAAGTCGGAGTCTTTGACAAAATGGGTGGTCTTGAAGTACCCACATGCTTGCTCAAAATGTGGCGAAAGACCTTGCCATTGTGTGGTAACACCATGGGTGTTTGAAGAGCGCAGAGAAAACCCGGGACCGTACCTAAAATTCCCCCAAAGCGTAGAAAAAAAACAGTGCCGGTTGAGGAAAGAAGACTGGCAAGACTTAACTCTTAAGGGACTGTTTGAGTTTTTTCATGCCATCTATAGAAACACGCTCTATCAGCAAGACCCCTGGAAAACTGCATTTCACCTAAGCGAAGAACTTGGCGAGGTTGCGATTGAGTTGACTCGTCTGCAAACCCTTTGTGTCATTGATAACAAGACTCTGGGGGACGAATTAAGCAACATACAAGAGAAGGTGAAGAACAAGTTTGATGATGAGATAGAAAAGCTCAGAACCACAAAACGTCTAAAGGTAGGGGACCGGTCGAAGATCGAGCAGAAATGGCAAAAGAATTTTAAAGCGTCATTTGATGATCTCGAGGCTGCATCTACAATGCCGACAGATTGGCTAAGAGAGCGTTGGGGATTGAAGCAGATTAGTAAAAACAAAGCACGAGACCTTGCCCTTCGCTTGTACTTTGCAGAAATCATTACGCGGAAGCTTAAAGAAGAATTAGCCGATGTTACATCGTGGCTGGTGGCCGTGACTTATGCAATTCGACCCGACAAGAGGCCGACGGGCGAATTAGCAGTTGGACCAAGGGCCGTTCTCACGACTTTGGAAGGAGGTTATGCAAAAAAGGCAGAAAAGACTAAAAGCCTTGGCTGTATTTGGTGCAACCAAGCACCGTGCAGCAATGGCTGCCTAATCCGAAACTCAATGAGTGACGAGCTAATGCAGGAAGTCATCAAATTCTAGGGCAGTCCAAGGACGACTGATCTGACATCAAGCTCTGGCATTGGGCGACTTTTACCCGCCGTTGAATTTTCGGATATAGCTCCTACAAAGTGAGGCGGATGGTCATCCGATAACGGCGCATTATGTCCTGGTCAGACAGGCGTCGCGCCACCTGAGAACGCGGTGTCACGCCGCCAGCACCGGCACATAATGAACGTTATCGTACGCCCGGCTAGTTTTGATTTTCTACCGCGTGATTCCCGCAGATGTCTCCTGCCGTCTCAAAGATTCGGCGACCAAGCTTGTCATATCAGCCGTTGGCAAGACGGCGCGGATCGAGGACATGAATGGGCCTTCGACTGGCCACTCGAATCCGTTTCAAAATGAACGAAGGAAAATTCTTCAAGGGAGTCGCACGAGGCGGTACATACGAAGCTACACTCGATGTGTAATGAGCGGACAGGATAGGGAGGCGTTTAACGGGAGCGCGATTGAGTCAATTCTCAGATTCTTAAGACGTTACACATTTAAGAAGTGTAACCTTTTTCGTTACACTTCGTAACCTTTCTCGCAACCTCCTTTTCAGCAGTGATTTGCATGTTACGATTTTGGGTTTTAACACGTCATGACACTTCCTCGAATCGAGTCTTGAATGCGCCCTCATCGCCGAAGAAAATCGCTGTTCTGAAAGGGAACAATTCGATGGTCTCCAGGTGCGTCACGTAATCGTTCAGTGACCCGGTACACTCGACCTTAGGAATGAAGATTAATGAGCGGACAGGATAGAGAGGCATTTTTCGAGAGCGCGATCTAGTCAAATGTCAGATTCTTAAGACCTTAGAGTTTTAAGAATCCTAAGGTTTTTGCCTAAGGTTCCTAAGGTTTCCCGCAACCTGTTTGTTTCGGTAATTTGCAGCTTAAGGTTCAGGCATTTTCGAGGAAAAAAGTTTAAAGGTCTCCGCGCCCCCAAAATCATCACTCTCGCGACCAAGATCATGCTGATCTGAATGTCAGATTGAATGATTACGCAAGCTCTTAGTTCTCGTCGCATCACCACCAACAGACCCCACGACAATCGCGTGCGCAGTGCCATGAGGGGAGCGTCTTGTGACTCGTTAGATCGTCCCACAGCTCTCCGCATGTGGCCTTTGAACGCTCACCTGAGTCGATGAACGCAGAACATGACGACCGTTTGATTGCCGCTGAGACTTGCGTGCGCTGCACGATGTCGAAGACCTCTCAACCAACGACGCCCGTGCGATAAGGGGGTGTAACAAAACGTCCAAAACTTGTTTCCCATAGCGACACCCTTTTTGTGATCAGAACCCGCACGACAACAAATCATTCGATTTTCCGATGGTTTCTGCATCGAGCATCGAGCGGTGTTTGTGAGCCGTCATTGGCACACACCTTGTAATGGTCGACCGCACTATGATCGACCAAAAATCAGACCTAAAAGAAAAGCTAGCCAGCGTAATCGATCGTGCGACTCAAGATGCAATCGCATTACTTCTAGCGCAGCGTGAGATCGAAAAACCTAAAGCGGAGCCGATGCCCGAATGGATGACCGCGAGCCAGCTTGCCCGGTACTGGCAGCTCGTCAACGCGAATGGAGAACCCACTACCGCCGGGATCATGAAGTGGGCCAGGCGCTCCGAGAATGAATATCCATTGCCGCATGCGTACATGGGAGACCTGCTGCGCTTTCGCCGAGCGGACGTTGATTTGTGGGCACGTGAAGAAGCCGAGAGGCGACGAGTGCAAAACGAAAAGCGGCGACTAAGGATCGTGTGATTGAAGGTCGAAAAAACATCCCATCAGGTGACAGCGAGACCCTCCCGAATTAGAATCAGGCCACTTTGACGGCTGCGATTCCTTAACCAGAGGAGGAGCAGTCGAATGGCAATTTACAAACGATATAAAGGAAGGAGACTCAGGCGCTCGGATCGTGATTGGGACAAAGCGACTTGGTGCATCGAGTTTGGTCTGCAAGGTCAATACATCCATCAATCGATTCCCGGCGCTCGGACTCAGGCTCATGCTCAACGAGCGGAGAGCCAACTCAGAGAGACCATTTATGAACGGAAGTACAATCCGGGAAAGAAACTCTTCTCTGAGTTTGTCGATGAAAGTTTCTTACCATGGTCGAGGGCGAACAAACGCAGTCACCGCGAGGATGAACAGCGCTCGGTTACGCTCAAGGATTTCTTTGGTGAGAAGCACTTGCGGGACATCAAGCCCATGATGATCGAGAAGTTCAAGCGAGAAAGGTTGGCGACACCGACCAAGCACGACAAGGAGGATCGGCCCAGGCCGAGGACTCCCGCGAGCGTCAATCGCGATCTCGCTTGTCTCTCAAAGATCCTCTCAATGGCTTTTGACAATGAACTGATCGACTCGAATCCGATGAGGCGGGTACGCCTGCTAAAGGAGAGCCCGAGCCGCGAAAGGTTCATTACCGCAGAGGAAGAGAAGAAATTGTTCGCACAACTTACAGGCAGACGAGATCACATTCGCTCCGTAGTCACCATCGCTCTTAACACGGGGATGCGACGCGGGGAGATTCTCGGTCTGCAGTGGGAACACGTGAACTTTCTCGCTCGAACAATTTTCATCGCCAAAAGTAAGACCGGCAGGACTCGAACCATTCCCATGAACGACATCGTCTTTACGGAATTGACGGCACTCAAGCAGGATGCTGGACCAAAGGAGTTCGTGTTCAGCAATTCCCGCACAGGTATGAACATCGATTCCATTAAGACAGGCTGGCGGAACGCTTGCGAAGAAGCGGGTCTCGTGAATCTCAGGTTTCACGACACTCGTCACACCTTCGCTACGCGTCTGCGAGCGAATGGCGTTCATGAGTGGGATATCAGAGATCTACTAGGTCATGCGTCTGTAAGAATGACAAGTGTTTACACGCATCAGACGCCGGTTAATTTGCGTCATGCGGTGGATACGCTTGGGCAGAGTACACGCGCCAAGGTGGTTCGATTTGCCAGGAGGACGGGATGAATTATCGACGAGTCGCTGTAACAAAGCGGCGACAGGTCGCCGCACTCCAAAACATCGCGCCATCTTCGCGCCATCGTGAGTTTGTAGACGCACCTAACAAAAACTCACGCGATGTAAATGTAAGAACACTCGCCAGTTGATTGGTGCCCCCGCAGGGATTCGAACCCCGAACCAACAGATTATGAGTCTGCTGCTCTAACCGTTGAGCTACAGGGGCACACAAAAGTCATTGGATTGCAAGGCTTGGATTCTAGCGGAAAAACAATACGGCTCCAAAAGTAGGGTGAAGTTGAAGCGGGTTTTGTCGATGTGTTCTGAAAATTGATGGTGTCCTATTCTGTGAGTACGCCATACACACAAATAGGACGCTGGCTGAAATTCGGTAGTGGGTCAGTTTGATGTCGGATAGCTTTAACTTGTCGTAACACCGCGACAAACTAAAGGAAGCTCTGATTAAGTCAGGCGCATTAAGTGGAAGTGCAGAGATATAAAGAGCGATGACCTTACAACCACCCCAGCCGGGCTGCCCGGCTGGGTCACCGCTTTGGTCTTCTGCGACCTGCCGCAGCTTTAAAGTGGTTGACTTGCGGCAAGCGACAGCGCGTCAAGCCGTGCAGTACCAAAGTGATGACAGTTCACCGCACTCAAAAAGTTGGCCGCTGTCACTGCGCGCGACTATTAATGCCGTAAACGTTTAAGTTTCAAGGGCCAACGATCCGCACGGCTAAATCCATCAGGCTAAGCCGGGGGTTCGCAGTGAACAGACCCTGGAATACCGCCGCGGTATCCTTGACTACCGGATTATCTCCTCCCGGGCGCACGTTGATCATAAAAGGTGTTTTAGTGTCCGGTCGTAAGACCAGGCTTTTGCTCCGGTTAGTTGGCCCAATGTAAACCTGGAGATTTGCATCGAACATACCATCAGAACGAACCCCGACATCGATGTAAGCCCTGACGACTTCCTCAGGAGCAAGTGAGTCACCTTCCCCCGTCCCCACCTGGGCCAGAAGGTGGACCACCCGGTTTCCCACTCCGAATGGCGGGTCGTTACTTTTGTGTTTGAGGGTGCCTCCTCGTATTCTCACTTCCTTAAGTGTGGCGGTTGACCTGATTGGGAACCACGTCAGAAGCCATTCGATTTCCAGGTTATAAGCTAAAAATTCGACGAGAGCACTCATTTTAGTCTCATTTCGTGAGCTGAGGTTTTTGCTTAGAACGCGAGGAAACGCGTCTTATATCACAACCATCCGATAGGCTGAAGATTTACAGGAGAACGTTAAGCTCTAAAGCGCTGAGTTGATCTTGTCAAACCTTTTAGACAAGATTAACATGATTTTCAGAATAAGCCAGAAGCGTTGCGTTAAGACGCGATCCTCGCTGCTCCGAGTCGTCTCTTGATATCGGATAGTTATCCTGTCAAATTCTGTAAGTCCTGTCTAAAACGTTTGACAGGATCTACAGCTAGCGGAAGGTCGGGGCGCGCCAAAATCTGTTCGGAGGTACCCGGGCTGCGTGTTAAGATTTTCGCGAACTCGATTTCAAATCTCAGGTTTCAGATAATTTCAAATCTCAAATTTCAGATTTCAAATTATTTCAAATCTCAGATCCCAGATTTTTGATCTCAGATCTCAAATCTCGAGGCGATTAGTTCCCGAAATGGCAAACTCAAGCGGAAACGACCTCCATCTGGTGCCGCTCGGAGCGGGGGATCTAATTGATCGCGCGGTCCGGCTTTATCGCCGTCATATCTTTACCTTGATGCGTGTCGCGGCGCCTCCAGTAGTTGTTACGGCGATCGGCTGGGTCTTATGGACAATCGGTTGGCGAGAAGTTTTCCAGACGCCTGAGACTACCGGCCTCATTTTGTATGTTCTTCTCATTTGCGTAGCCAGTAGCCTGATTGTTGGCGGACACATTTTTAGTCTTCTGGTCATGGGCGGCGCTTCGCGCAACCTCGTTACTCACCTTCTTTGGAATGAACCGGTCCTGGCTCGAACTACTTATGCCGCGGTGCGCTCCAGATTTTGGTCTTTGCTGGGCGCGACTCTCCTCGTAGTCGTGTGGCTTGGTTTTGCCTCTATGGTCGGGCTTTTCGGTTGGTACATCGTCGTAATCTTCATGTCTTTGGGAGTCGTTTTCATGGCCCAATGGGCGCCTGTCTGGATGATGGCTTTGGTGGGAGGAATCGTTTTTATCGCCGGAACTGCAGTGGCGCTCTGGCTATTCTTCTTCATGGCCGGCAAGGTAGCTTATGTTCCCCAGGTAATGCTTGTCGAAGGCAAGCGCGTTTTTGAGTCTGTAGGTCGAAGCTTTTCACTGGCCAAAGGAAACGTGCGCCGGCTTATGGCGATGACTTTCTT
>WNGF01010276.1_pt1 | contig 14711 bp, 12 predicted proteins | sample 5400641 | NCBI WGS metagenome assembly WNGF01 (sample SAMN13153371, study PRJNA577476) | soil metagenome | isolation source: 80 cm soil or saprolite under grassland replicate 2 | place: USA:California | collected 2016-06-15
TTCCTGACGACGGGCGCGATGGCGGTGGTGATCCCTTCCGCGTCGCTGCTCATTGCCGCGTGGGTCAGCGGCGGACTGCTCGCGCTCGCCGGCGGCCTGACGTATGCGGAGATGGGCGCGATGTTCCCGCGCTCCGGCGGCGTGTACGTGTTCCTCAGGGAAGCGTACGGCCCGCTGCCGGCATTTCTCTACGGGTGGGCCGCGCTGTTCGTCGTCATCAGCGGCGGCATCGCCGCCGTCGCCGTCGGCTTCGCGACATACCTCGCGTACTTCATCCCCGCGCTCACCACGACCTCCGTTGCCGGGCTTAGCGGAACGAAGCTCGTGGCGGCCGCGGTCATCGTGGTGCTCGGCGCGATCAATTACACCGGCGTCCGCAGCGGGAATCTCGTCAACGTCGTCACGACCGCGGCAAAGATCGGCGCGCTTGCCGCGCTCCCCGTCATGGCGATTGTCGCGACCCGCGTGCATCCCGCCTTTCTGCCGATTGTCCCGCCGGCGCTTGCGAGGCCGGCGGCATCCTTCGGCGTGGCCATGATTGCCGTGCTGTGGACGTACGAGGCGTGGTACTTCGTGACCTACGCCGCCGGCGAGATCAAGGATCCGCAGCGCACCGTGCCGCGCGCGCTGCTCTTCGGCCTCCTGCTGCTGACCACGATCTACGTCACCGTCAACGTGGCGTACTTGTATGCGCTGAGCATCGCCGAGATGCAGGGGGTGACGCGGATCGCGGAACGCGCCGCGACGGCGCTGGTGGGACCGGCCGGCGCGACGTTCATCGCGCTGACCGTTGTCGTCTCGACATTCGGGAACAACGCGGCCGCGATCCTTGCCGGCTCGCGACTCCTGTTCGCGATGGCCAGCGATCGCGTGTTCATCCCGGCGGCATCCCGCGTGCATCCGCGTTATCGCACGCCGCACGTCGCGATCGCGGGACTGACGGTCTGGGCCGCGCTGCTCGCGCTCTCCGGAACCTACGAGCAGCTCTTCACCTACGTGATGTTCGCGTCGATTCTTTTCAACGTCGCAGCCGGCCTCGCGTTGTTCCGCCTGCGCCGCACGATGCCGGAGCGCCCGCGTCCGTACCGCACGTGGGGCTACCCGGTCGTCCCCCTGTTGTTCGTCGCGGCCTCGATGGCATTCGTTGTAAACACGTTGATGGAGCGGCCCGTCGAGTCGCTCGCCGGCCTCGGGCTGCTCGCGCTCGGTCTACCCGCGTATTGGTATTGGGGTCGCGGAACGAGAGCGTAATCACGGACATTCACTGTCACGCTGCATTCATGACTAGAGAAAACAGGAGGAAGGGGAGAAGGGGAGTCGGGATAACTGATGCGATTTGCGATCCTGGGTTCTGGGGCGGTCGGCGGCTATTACGGGGCGAAGCTCGCGCGTGCCGGGCATGACGTGACGTTCATTGCGCGCGGCGCCCACCTGCAGGCAATCCGGGAGCGGGGACTCCAGGTGAAGAGCCCGATGCTCGGCAGCTTCACGGTGCACGCGCCGGCGGAGGAAGACACAACACGCGTGGGTCCGGTCGACGTCGTGATCCTCTCGGTGAAAGCGTACGACAACCCCACGGCGCTTCCGCTGATCGCGCCGATGATGGGGCCCTCGACAGCGGTGCTGACAATCCAGAACGGCGTCGACAGTCCGTCGGACGCCGCGGCCGTTGTCGGAGAACAGGCGGTCATCGGAGGCACGACCTACATCGCCACCGCGCTCAGCGCTCCCGGCGTGATCGAACAGACGGGCACGCACCGCCGCATCGTGTTCGGCGAAGTGTTCGGCGATCTGCCGCGCCTCAGCGCGCGCGTTCGCGGCGTGCACGACGCGCTCGCCGGTGCGGACATCCAGTCGGAAGCGGTGGACGACGGGCGGGTGCCGATCTGGGAGAAGTTCATCTTCCTCGTCGCGCTGGCCGGTTTCACGGGCGCCTCGAGGCTGCCCATCGGCCCGATCTGGGCGGACGCCGCCATCCGCGCACAGTTCCTCGAAGGGTGCCGCGAGATCGAACGGCTCGCGCGCGCAGAGGGGGTCGCGGTCGCGTCCGATGTCGTCGACCGCATCGACGCATACGTCCGCGGCATTCCGGGCTCGATGCGCTCGTCGCTCCTCATCGATCTGTCGCTGGGGAAGCGCATCGAAGTTGAAGCGCTGCAGGGATCAGTGGTGCGGCGGGCCGCACGGCTCGGCCTGCCCGTGCCGATCATGTCGACGCTCTACGCCGTGCTCAAGCCATACGCCGGCGGGGCGCGTAACCCGCCGCCTGTGACCTCCGTCTAAGATTGCGCGTTCGATATCGCGAGGAGAATAGGGACGATCGCGGCGTGCGGCGCAGGGCTGATGATCATTGCGGCCGCCGCGGCGCTCCTGCCGGCACGAACGGCCGCGGCCGTGGATCCGATGGAGTGCCTGAAGCTACGTAGCGGCCGCGCGGTACGCGGCCATGCCGCCGGTGACGTTCGCCACCGCCGGCAACCCCGCCCGCGCGAGCAGGCTCGCCGCGAGCGATGAGCGATAGCCGCCTTCGCAGATCGTCACAAGCAGGCCGTCGTGCTGCAGCTCGTGCGCGCGCCCCGGGATCTGGCCGACGGGCACGTGCCTGGATCCTTCGATGTGGCCGCCCCGCCATTCATGCGGCGTCCGCACGTCGACAATCGTGATCCGTTCGCCACGCGCGAGGCGCTGGTGGAGCTCGCCCGCGTCGATCTGCGGGAGCGTTGCCAGCGGCAATCCTGCCGCGCGCCACCCGCCGAGTCCGCCTTCGACGAAACCGGCGACCGAGTCCAGGCCGACCCGGAGCAGCTGGCGCCCCACTTCTGCCGCCTCCCCTTCGCTGGCGCCCATCAGTACAACAGGTAACTCGGCGGGTACGACCCACGCCGCCCAGTAACCAACGCCCGGGCCAAACGCGATGTTGATCGCGGCCTCCGCGTGTTCGGCGCAGAAGGCATCTGCGGGACGTAGATCGATGAGGACGGCGCCATTTCGAACGGCATCGTGCGCCGTGGATGGCGGGATCGTGCGCACGCCGGCAAAACCTTCCGCGAGGTGCAGAAGCCTCGCCCCGTGCTGATTCACCGACTTCATGCGCTTGAAGTACGCAGGTGTTTCCGGAAGGTCCGCCAGCACCACCTCGACGAACTCTTCGCGGCTGCGGTACTTCAACATCGGGTTCGACAACCGCTCGCGTCCGATTGTCGAGTGCGGTTCCCCGCCGATGCCAGTGCCGCACAACGATCCCGCGCCGTGGCCGGGATGCACCTCCACGCCGTCGTCGAGCGCCAGCAGGATATGAAAGAGCGACTCGTGCAGATCCTCCGCGAGCGCTCGCGTCCGCGATGCACCGAGCAGGTCGGGACGCCCGACAGCACTCACGAACAGGGTATCGCCCGTAAAGACGCGATCCGGTTCACCGGGGTGTCGCGCGAGGATGGAGATGTGCTCGGGTGTGTGGCCGGGCGTGTGCAGGAACTGCAGCGAGAGGTCGCCGAACGGCAGGCGCTCGTCGTGATGCACGTCGTACGCCTGATAATTCAGCGACGATCCGGGTCCGGCGATGACCTGCGCGTCGAGCGCGGCGAACTCGCGCGCGCCGGAGACGAAGTCCGCGTGGACGTGTGTCTCGATCGCGGCCGCGATGGTCAGCTGGTGCTGGCGTGCGGCGGCGACGTACACGTCGATGTCCCTGCGCGGATCGATCACAACGGCCTGGCGCGTCCGCGTGCACGCAAGCAGATACGAAGCCTGCGCCAGGCCTGCATCGTAGTAGCGCTGAAACATCGGATAGAATTCCTGCTGGTTTGTTGCCGCATCATAGCACCGCCGCTCGCGTCCCGAGGGCGATGCTGCCGTGACAGTCATTACGCCCGCGATGGTTGCCATCGTGATGGTGTGCGGGGCGGTCGCCGGCGGGCTCGGTGCGCTGCTGGGCATCGGCGGCGGAGTCTTCCTCGTGCCGTTCCTGAATGCCTGGTTCGGGATCGATTTCAAGACCGCCGCGGCCATCAGCCTCGTCACCGTCATCGCGACGTCGAGCGCCGTGTCGGCAGCGACCACCGGGCGGCACCTGATCAACCTGCGCCTCGGCATGCTGCTCGAGGTCGCGTCCGCGGCCGGCGGCGTCGCCGCCGGGCTCACCATCGTGCACCTCTCCGACATCACGCTCGAGCGCGGCTTTGCGGTGGCGACCGCGCTCATCGCCATGCTGATGCTCACGCGTCTCGAACAGCGCAACGTCATCGTCGATCCGGCAGCGGAACCCGGTCCGCTCGGCGGCCGGTTTCACGATGACGAGAGCGGCGGGGAAGTGGTGTACCAGGTCCGGCGGCTTCCCGTCGCGCTCGGCGTGTCGTTCCTCGCCGGCAACGTGTCGGCCGCGTTTGGAATCGGCGGCGGCATCCTGAAAGTGCCGGTGCTGAACGCGTGGTGCGGCGTGCCGATTCGCGCCGCCGCGGCGACGAGCTCGCTGATGATCGGCGTGACGGCGGTCGCCTCGGTGCCGATTCAGTACGCGCACGGCTACGTGAAGCCACCGCTCGCGGCAGCCGCGGTGCTCGGCGTGCTTGTGGGATCGCGCGCGGGCCTGTGGTTCGGCGGCCGCGCGCGATCGAAGTGGCTGAAGATCCTGATGGCGGTCGTGCTGACCCTCGTCAGCCTGATTTATTTCAGGAGAAGCCTGTGACCGACGATCCGCTGACTCACCTCGAGGAGCAGCTCGGCCGGCTGCTCGTCACCGGCGTGATCGCGAGCGCCGCCCTGCTGTCGGCGGGGCTGATCTTCTGGCTGCTGAACCCTGGCGCGCCGCGCACCGGATGGCTGCTCAACGCCGGCCTGATCGTCCTGATGGCGACGCCGATCCTGCGCGTGATCGTGTCGGTGGTCGAATACGTGCGGGTGAAGCAGTGGTTCTTCGTCCTCGTGACGCTGATTGTGCTGGGGGAGCTGGCCGTGACCGTCGCCGTGGCGCTCTGGGGTCGGATCTCGATCTTCCACTTGTTGCGAAACCGCTGAGGCGGCAAATGGACAATCGAGAGCGGACGCCGGCTAGAGAATCTCCCGGTCGCCGTACGCTTCAGGGCTCGACGGGATTCCCCCCTGTTTGATCTCGGCCGTCACTTCCTTCAGGCGGTCGTGTGCCGCGAGGCGCATCTTCTCCAGCAGATCCGAAACCCGCTGCGCCTGGAACACGACCGTCGCCAGATCGCGGTGGAGGTTCGGGTCCGGATAACCACGCTCGATGAGATCGCAGTGGCCGACGATCGTCTGCAGCGCGCCGTTGATTTCCGACGCGATCGACAGTGTGACCTCCGACATGGTCTCCATCGACCGGTGTTTCCCCATCGCGATCTGGAGCTGCTGCGCGACGTAGGCGATGGCGAAGATCTCGGCGATCGGCATGAGCACGTCGATGTGCTGCTGCTGGAATGCGTTGCTGTGGCGCGACGCGACGTTCAGCGTCCCCACCGCGCGCCCCTTCGCGACGAGCGGCAGAATCAGCGCAGATTGCAGACCCGAACTGTGCAGCAGGTTGACGTCGAGGAAGTCCGGCGCGCCTTCGCTGGTGTCGGTGATGTTGAGCGGTTCGCGTGAACGGATCACCGTGCCGAGGGCGGTCCGCTCCGTCTTGAAGACGACCTCGGGGCGCGGACGCGCGCGGCGCTCCTCCTGGTCGGCCCGCGCGGTGTAGGTCTGGAACTCCTGTCCGTTCTCGGAAAGCAGCGCGAGCCCGACCCGGTCGCACGGCACGAGTCGCACGATGCGCTGCGCGAGCGCCTGGAACGCGAGCGGAACGTCGACGGACCTCGTGATGATCTCGAGGATCGCGCTCCACATCTCGAGCTGTTCGAGCTGGTTGATCGCCGCCGATCGGACGTGTTCCTCGTGGGACAGCGTGCGCGCGAGCCCGCCGATCCGCCGTGTCGACACGGCGGCGAGGATCAGCATGACAATCCACGCGGCGATGACCTGGACGAGCACGAGCGGGCGTCGCGGGACCCCTCCGGCGATGGTCCACGCGGCCGCTTCAATGACGGCAAACAGGGCGACAAGGCCCCAGATACCGAAGACCGCCGCGCGCGGGTGCCGGAAATTCATGCAAAAGGCAAGTATACGTTGGACCCGCGGAGCAGGGTCACGTTCCGGCCGGTGGAACAAATTGCCGGATTCCCGTCAACTGCGCGAGTGCCGCGGCGCGTTCGGCGACAGGCACCAGGGGGAACGAATCGAGCACGTGGCGGAACTCGCCGTCGTTGAATCCATACATCGCGGCAACGCTCGCGTGCAGCCGCGCCGCCGCCCCGGTATCGCCGGGCGCATGTGCGAGCGTGTGGCTCAACTCCACGATCTGCGCGAACTGGATCGAGTCGCGGGGCGGCCGCGGCACCGGAAGCCGCTCCACGATTGACACCGTGACGTGCGTGTTCACGCGCAGCCTCACCAGGTAATTGGCGACGAAGCTGTTGAACACGCCGCACAGGAAATACTGGATCTCCAGGTCGACGTCCGTCTTCACGCAGAACAGCGTATGCGTCGACACCACGCCCGCGGGAAGGATTGCGGCGATGAGCGTCAACCGGTTGGATGCGGATGCGACGTCCCGATAGGCGAGGCGCGCCCGCGTGAACGATGCGCCCGCGAGACGCGCCGCATCGTTCGCGCGAATCGCGAACCGGCTCGCGTCGAGATCGACCGCGAACGGCGCGATCTGCTTGCCTTCGACGATGGGGCAGTCGCGCGGAGACGGTGCCGGGATGAAGTGTTCGCGATCCTCGGTCGCGTTCAGCTCGCGCCCGAACGTCACGTTCCAGCCTCGTTCGCCCGCCAGCGGCGGGATCGAGAACGCAATCCTGGAGACGATGCCGAGATCGTCTGGTGTGCGCAGCTCCGGGATCGCGTGCTGATCGCCTGAAAGCTGCTCGACGAGCGCGCGTGGAATCGAGACCGTGCCGGCATCGCCCGCATCGGCCAGGCGGTCGAGGGTGTCGGGCGAACGAACGCCCGCGCGCGAGGGAATGCTGCTCGTGACGGCTCCTGCCGTCGCAGCCACGAGCACGAACTTCAGTCCTCGATGGATGGGAAAGACGCCGTCGCGGTTCTCAATCGTGATGAACGTGTCGACCGAGGTGGTATCCAGCAGAGCGCGCCGCAACGCCGCGCACCCATGATCGATGGCGAACCCCGACGGCAGCACGAGGCCGAGCCGGCCGCCCGTCTTGACGAGCGCGAGCGCGCGCTCCGTGAAGAGCTGATAGAGGTTCGCGTGACCGTCACCCTGGAAGCGGTACACGCCGGACTCGCGCGTGAATGCGGTCAGCGCCGCCCCGTCGTGGCAGGCACCGCGATCGCCGCGCAGCATCTCCCACGGCGGATTCCCGATCACCGCGTCGAACCCCGGCCCGACCAGCGGCCGGCCGTCGCTCTCGTAGAACACCTCCGGGAACTCGAGCGGCCAGTGGAAGAACCGGTCGCGCGTGGCGATGCGACGCGACTCGTCCATCAGCGTGGTGAATACCGCGCCGGAAAGCTTCGTCCCACGCCCGATCACGTGGTCGACGAGCGCGCCGAACAGGGCCGGTGTGACGTGCCTGCCGTCGCGGAACCACTCCGCGCACCAGAGATCCGTAATCGTCTTCCATCGCGCGAGCGGCCCATCGTCCTGCTGGAGCGAAAGCAGCAGCTGCTCCTTCGCGCGCACCTGCGCGATCGTGTCGCCGGGATCGCGCCCGAGGGCGATGCGCGGCGCCACGACAGACGCCATCGCGACGTCCAGCGAATCGAGCGCGAAGAGCGGCAAGGCCGCAAGTGCTCGACGCCGGCCGCGGCCGGGCCGTTGCCGCACGACATCTTCCTGCGACGCGCCGACGAGGCTGTTGCCCGCGCGCAGGTGGTGGTCGAGGAAGGTGAGCGGACGGTCACCCGCAAGCGTTGCGAGCCACAGGGACAGGCGTCCGAGCTGTACGGCCATCGGGTTGACGTCCACGCCGTACAGGCAGCGCTGCGCGACGGTCCGCCTGAACGATGCGCGATCGGATTCCGCGACGTCGAACGTCGACATGACGCCTTCGCGCACCAGCGCCGACTCGTAGGCGGTGGCCAGATACCGGCACGCCGCGACGAGGAACGCACCGCTGCCCATGGCGGGATCGAGGATGCGAAGGGACAGGAGGCGATCGGGGTCCGCGTCGGCGACGAGTGGCGCGAGCGTCCGCCGCACCAGAAACTCGGTGAGCGTCCGAGGCGTGTAGAACGTCCCGGTGGCCTTTCGCTTCCCCGCGCGCACCAGTGTCAGCGCGCGGCGATCGCCTTTGATCGCGACCGGCGAGAAATCCAGGATGCGTTCGTAGACGCCGCCAAGCTGCTCGACCCCCAGATCCCCATAAGCGATCCGTCGCCGCCCGTGCGCGCTGCCACGCGTCGTCAGCGCCAGCATCGCCTCCCGCACGGTCGCATCGTCGAGCGACAGCGTTTCCGCGAGCGGCGCATGTGAGGGAGAGAAGAGACGGCCGTTGAACGGTGGCACGCGGAGCGTGCCCGCATGGCAGCCGTCGTGCGCGAGTCGCGCAATGGCCTGAAGCGATTCCCAGAGTCCATGCGGGCGATCCTGACGCTCGATCGCGCCCCTCAGCGACTCGATGGTGTAGCTGTCGCGAAAGACCGGATGCCATTTCGGCACGAGCCCGCGTGCCTCCGCGAACAGCAGGAAGAGAATGCGATAAATGACGACGAGTGATTCGTCCAGGAGCGCAGCAGGATCCGCGGGCCGCCGGCGGCGGCGCCGGGCCGACGCGAAGGCGCTGAGGAGCGACTGCAGCGCCTCCAGTACTCCCTGCTGCAGCGACGCGCGCACCTCCGCGCGAAAGTGCTCCGACGCCGCCACCGCGCGATCGAGCGCCGGCTGGGCGGCACCAGAGAATGCCGTTGCGTGAAGCAGGGCGCTGAACACGTCGTATGTTTCGGCGTCGTGCAACGCGGCCTCGAGATCGAATTGCGCGTACCGGCGCGAGTAGGTTCGGCTCGCGTCGAAGATGCGGACGACCGGGCCGGTCAGACACAGGCACCACCGCACGGTGATGCCGATGCCGAGACGGACGCTCTCCCGCCACGCCGTCGAAGGGTCGCGGCCCCAGTCCGTCACGACGAGGACAGCGACGGTGCGTCCGCCGGTCTCGAGTTGCGCGTGAAGGCAGACGTCCCCACGAGCGCCGGTTGGCACCACCCGGAAACCGAGGTTCTGCAGCAGCGGCACAGCGATCCGGTCGAAGACCGACCGTGCACTGCTCGCCGGACCCATCTCTTTCGCGACGCGCGCGTGCCATGCGCGCTGCGCTCGCACCGGTCCACCATCGGCATCGCGGGCGGTCGCGACTGCGTTGAGGACCTCGTGTGAGAGGAGCGATCCGGTCAATCCTGCCACCATCAGCGTGATCCGTCCGTGACGACGAGAACGGCGCACAAGTCGATGGACTCTTGCAGACGCGCTGAGGACACGAGCGCGTCGACGCGCCGTGCCGCCTCCTCCAGCTGCAGCGCCGCCGCGTGCGAGCGTGCGGCCGACGCCCGCACCGCGCGTTGATCGAACAGGCCTGCCTGCACCAGCTGCGTGGCAGCGGACGATCCGCATTCGACGATCTCCCGCTCGCGCCGCGTCATGGACGCGGCAGCCTCCTGCCACCGGACGGAGATCCGCTCCAGGTCTGCGGCGAAATGCTGCCGCACCAGCTTAGGGATCGCCGGTTCGTCGGACTCGCGGAAGCGACTGACCAGTCGGCGGAGTGCCGCCGGCGTCGTGCAGAAGACGCGACTGCTCAGGGAGCAGTGCGCGAGGGCGAGCTCGCGATGCGCGATCGCGCCGGCGCTATCGGTGAGCGCGATCCTGTAGATCGCGAAAATCCCGGGCGCGATGCCCCGGAGTCGACGCATGCACGTGGCTATCACGGACGCGCCGTCCGTTGCGCCACCGGCCGTGCCGACACGGGCAGTATGGAAGTGACGCAGGCGAGTCAATCGCATCGCCTCGGCGGCCGCGTCGTCGCAAAGCGCTGCGGGCGGCTCGCAGAATGCCGGCGGCGTCGACGACGGCGGGTCGGCGAGCGCCGGCATTCCCTCCATCACTGCGGCGGTCACCTGCGACTCTGCGAGCACGTCGATCAGTTGCCACCGCTGTGTCAGCGCGGAGCGCGTCCGCGCCCCCCGCGCGAGCAGGGGCGCGAGGACGAGCCCTTCCGCCGTGTCCCGCGCGACGAGCAGGATTTCGTGCACCCGCCGTGACTGCCCGTGGCGATCGACCCGCCCGGTGCGCTGCTCCAGCCGGGCCGGATTCCAGGGCAGCTCAAAGTGGATCACCAGCCGGCATCGTGAGTGCAGGTTCAACCCCTGCGATGCCGCATCCGTCGCGATGCGCAGCGACGCACGCGTGTTGAAGACGACCTGCGCGCTCGCGCGGTCCCGCAGCTCCATTCCGCCGTGCAGCACCTGCAGATCGGATCGCAGACAGGAAAGCTCGCGCCGCAGCCGCTCGAGGGTGTCGCGGTATTCGGTGAAGACGATCGCGGGCTCCTGGATCCGCCGGAGCATTCGTTGCAGAAACACGCCGCGCTCGACAGCGCTCTCTTCCTCAAGACGATGGCCACCAGCCGCGCCTGCAGGTCGCCGCGGGCGCGCGCCTCGTCGTACAGACGCGACGTGTACTCCTCGAGCAGGCGGTGCATGCGGCGCTCGTGCGGCGAGAGGCGTACGGGGAGGATCGCGGTGCGCCGGGGCGTGTGCGCCAGGTCTGCGCGCGATCGCCTGAACATGACGATTGAGGGGGACGCCGCGTCGCGCGCGCCTATCCCGCAGAGCGCGGCGAACTGTCCTGCATCGCCGGCGTGCGGTGTCGCCGTCAACAGCACCACGCGGCGCGAGCGGCATGCGACCGCGTGCACGGCTGCGCGCCGTGCGGTGCCGATGCTCGCCTCGTGCGCTTCGTCGACGATCACGGCGTCCCACGTGACGTCCTCGAGCGGGCGCAATACCTCGGGACGCTTGATGAGATCGAACGACGTCACGTAGATGCCGGGAAGCGCCCACGGGTTCACGCCCGCGGGAAGATCGCCGGCTGCACGTGCGAGCCAGATGGAGCTCGCGATCACACTCTGGAGGCCGAAATGTGTCGCGAGCTCCCGCGTCCATTGCTCGCGAAGGCCTGCAGGGGCGACCACGAGCCCGCGCAGTCCGTCGCGGTCGTCGGCGAGCGCGGCGAGCAGGAGCCCTGCCTGTATCGTTTTTCCGAGGCCGACCCCGTCCGCGATCATCACACGCGACACGCCGTGCCGGCGCATCAGCAGCGCGGGCTCGAGCTGATACGGAAAAATCGAAATGCTGTTTCCGACTGCTGCCAGCGAAAGTCCCCCCGCCGGATTCGTCGAGGCGATGAGTGAATGGAGCCGGCGGAGCCACGCACGGGGACGCACCGCGCGACTGGCCGGCGGATCGGCAAGGGGACGCGGGCGATCGAACGGCAGAAGAATCGTCCGTGCCGGCGCAGCCGCCGCGTCGCGCGTGGCGCGCAGGCGAAGGGACTCGCAGTCGATATAGCTCGATCGCTCGAGGACGTGCCACACGGCGCCGCGAACGAGCAGGCGCTCCCCGGGACCCCACGAGTGTTCATGTGCCGCGGCCATGCGCGGCCTCGAAGGCAATGACGATGCCGTGAGGAGAAGGAAGGAGAATGCGCGCCGCGCAAATGCTGTCGGCGCAACGATCTACGCGCAGGTGCGGCGCCGCGGGACGCGCCCGCGGGAGCCCGCGATCGTGCAGACGGTTGCAGAATCTGCGCCGCTACGCGCCGGATTGCTGATCGTTTCTTGCCTCGGCCAGCGCGCGCTTTGACAGGATCACCGGCCGGGACATACGGGTGCGCGCCGCCGGCCGTGGGGCCGGGACCCGCACGCGACGGATCCGGCATCCGCGCGCGTACGCGACCGCCGCGACATGCGGCGGAATGGAAAGACCCGCCATCAGATCCTGGACGTCGTCGGTGCGCGCCGACTCCGATGCCTGGCGTTTCCCGTCGCCGACGCGCGCCCAGGCAGTGACTGGCATCAGGTTCAGCAGCGCGCGGGCCTGCGCTTGGCCTTCGCTCCGGAAGTCCGCGAACGGATCGTGATCGAGATCGATTTCGAGCTCGACGTCATCATCGGCTTCGCGTCGCGCGCGCGCTTCCGCTTCCTGGCGCACCCGTTCCTGCTCGGCCGCTTCGGCTGCGACGCGCACCCGCTCGCGTTCCGCCGCGGCCTCCGCCTCGAGCCGCTCGCGTTCGCGCTTCGCCGCGGCTTCCGCCTCGAGCCGCTCGCGTTCGCGCTTCGCCGCGGCTTCCGCCTCGAGCCGCTCGCGTTCGCGCTTCGTCGCGGCTTCCGCCTCGCGCCGTTCGCGTTCGCGCTTCGCCGCGGCTTCGGCCTCGCGCCGTTCGCGTTCGCGCTTCGCCGCGGCTTCGGCTTCGAGGCGTTCCCGTTCGCGTTTCGCGGCAGCCTCCGCCTCGCGGCGTTGGCGCTCCCGCTTCACCGCGGATTCAGCTTCCAGTCGCTCACGTTCACGCTTCGCCGCGGCCTCGGCTTCCAGGCGCAGACGTTCGCGCTTGGCGGCGGCCTCGGCTTCCAGTCGCTCGCGTTCACGTTTCGCGGCAGCTTCCGCTTCCAGCCGCTCCCGTTCACGCTTCGCGGCGGCTTCCGCTTCGAGTCGCTCCCGTTGACGCTTCGCGGCGGCCGCGGCTTCCACCCGTTCCCGTTCGCGCTGCGCGGCCGCGTCGGCTTCGAGCCGCTCGCGTTCACGCGTCGCCGCGGCTTCGGCCTCGACGCGTTGGCGCTCCTGCGCCTCGTCGTGTGTCCGCCGAGCGGCTTCGGCGCGCCGCGCCTCTTCCTCTTCCGCGATCACGGCCAGCGGCGCATTCTTCACGAGCGGACGGCGCGGCGGCGCCGCTTCCTTTTTCTGGCCGTTCTTCTGGGCCGCCGGATCCGGGCGGCGCCACTCGAACGGCGAGGACCACGCGGATTCGACGTCGGCGGGTTCCTCGCTCGCGGTCTCGGCACCCTGGCCCGCCGTCGCGTGATGCTCCTGCGCACGCCGGTCGCCGATCGGTTGGATGATCGGCGGCGGTGGCATGAGCGCCGCCTGCGCCTTCATCTCCGCGGCGCGCGCGATGAACGTTCCCACTTCGTCTGCGAACGCCGTCGGATCGCAGCCGGGGAACGCCTGGTCCGCGCTCTTCTTGCGGCGCAGCTTGCCGAACAGCCCGCCCTGTTCCTGTCCGCCATCGCTGTCGTGGGTAGACGATGCGAGCTGGGGGATGGTGTGCGTCTGCACGTGCTCGGCGCCCGAGAGGCCGCGAAGGTGCGCAATGAGCTCCGCCTCGTCGCGCGGCGAGAGGAGGGCCGTCAGCAGGATCACGTCGGGGATCCGCGTGGAGGTCGCCGCGATGGCGGCGTCCCGCGAGTCGACCACCATCAGCTCGGCGTGCACGCGATCGCGGATCACCCGCTTCAACACCGAAGCCTGCCGGAGGTCGGGCTCCAGCGCGAGGACGAATGGGGCGTGAGTGTGCACGGCTGCCGGGCTCTCTCTCTTGCGCAACGCGCGATTACGATTTCAGCAAGAAGACCACGAGTACCGCGCCGACGGCTGCAAACACGAGCAGCGGCGCGTTCTCGATGCTCTGATATCTCGCCGCGGACACGAGGGCGCTTCCGAGATCCCCTGCGCGATCGCCCCACGGCGTGAGCGAGCCGCCGGATCTGCCATTCACGACATCGTTGAACCGCTCGCGGACGCGATCGTCAATCGACACCAGCACCAGCAGCACCGCGCCGAAGACCGCCGCCGAAGCGAGTGCCTGTCGAAATGCCAGCTTCATTGGCGCCGTTCCTTTCGTGAATTCCATTCGCCGTCCCGTACGAACGGGTGCGCTCCCGTAATCGCAATCGGTGTGCCGCGCGGCGCCGCGCGTGAAATTCCGTGTAACTGTCACGAAAAACGCGTGAAAGGGGAGGAGGCGCGCCCACGCGCGATCGTCCTTATGCGCGCGTCCCCGGCGTCGATGCACGAATTTGACGCCGCCACTTACGAAAGTGACGAGCCGGCTCGTGTGCGGAGCCTGCGCATCGTGACCGTTCGCCACCCGCGCAATCAGCGCGAATCGTTTCGCTGTGAACGAGTTGCGGTGTGCACGAGACCCCGCGCGGCATGCCGTGGCACAGCCGTTGCGATTAGGGGGCCCGTGACGCGGCGCGTTGCCGCGCAATTCAACAAACTGCGGCCGCGCCGCACATCGCACCGCATACAGCGGTGCAGGGCCAGGGAGGCTCTCATGATGCTGATTAACTACGTCAAGAAGTTCGCGAGCCAGGAAGACGGGCAGGATCTGCTCGAGTACGCGCTGCTCGTCGCGCTCATCGCGCTCATCGCGATTGGTGCGGTCGGCATGGCCGGCGGTGCGGTGAACACGATCTTCACCGCCATCGCGAACGGGCTCAGCACGGCGGCGGCGGCGGCGTAGGTTCGCACGCTCGTGCTGGTGCACGGCCCAGACCGTGCACCAGCACTCGTTCTACTGACAACAGATTCGTCTGGGAGGAGCGCGATGCAGTCACCAGCAGCAGTTGCGACGTTCAGACAACTCGCCGGGGATCGGTTCGGCCAGGAAGAAGGCCAGGACCTCCTCGAGTACGGACTGCTGG
>WNGF01007199.1_pt1 | contig 14704 bp, 5 predicted proteins | sample 5400641 | NCBI WGS metagenome assembly WNGF01 (sample SAMN13153371, study PRJNA577476) | soil metagenome | isolation source: 80 cm soil or saprolite under grassland replicate 2 | place: USA:California | collected 2016-06-15
CTCCAGTGCGATCACCACGTCCACAACGCTCTTGCCTTCGCGAAAGAGCCGGCATGCTTGGGCGGCGAGCTTTCCCGGGCGCAGCTCCGCTGCGGGAGCCTTCGTTCTTTCGGCAGCCTCCGTCTTCGCAGCCAAGGCCTCGACTTCCGCAGGGTCGAAACGCCAGATGCCGTCAGGATCTCGCCATGGGTGCAGCGTCTTTCCTTCGTAGGACCGGACAGCGCCAACCGATTTGTCGAGCCTGCGAGCCACCACGGCACGCGTCGGTGCGTCGCTAGGCTGTCGCACGGCTGCGGCCTCGGCTTTGACGCGATCCCTCAGCCCGGAGGCTGCCGATCTCGACCTCTTTAGGGCGCTCGATTTCACAACCAAGTCCCATTGCGGACGTCTATCGCAGGGCCATGTTGCAGAGGGTCCAGCATCCCACATAGCAGAGCGCGTAACATGTGCTTCACAGGGATAGCACAAGTCAACTGCATCGCCGAATGAGCGACGCTCTTGCACCCCGACTCGCGTGGGCAAGGGGTTTGCTTTCCCTTGACCCCGCGAGAAGCTGTAGACGGTCACCAGGATCCGGAGTTTCGCGACCTGCACTCGGGAGCGGGGCGTCGTCAACATCGTCAACTGGCGCGAGGCTCCCGGCGAGCGCCGGGCCCGCCTCGTGACTGCGACCGAGGCGCGCAAGTGTCGAGAGGGGCGGGAGCGGATCTTCCTCGGTCGTCTCTTGGCCGAACTCGGTGAGCGACCCCACCCCCGCGTGCGTCGTGCCCTTGGTTACATCACGTGGAATCTTGGTCGCGATCGCGTGCGCGAGATCGTCAGCCAGGCCCGAATCATCCACGCAGGGCCCGGAATGCTGGTCAAGAACCAGTCGCGTCGTCGCACGCTCGGCGGAGTGTTCTTCCAGTTGGCGAAGCTAGCCGGTGTGACGGCACCGGCGCCTGTTGGGCGCGCCACGCAAGCGCCTCGCCCGCGGAACTTGGTCCCCATGAATTCCCGCAGCCATGCCGATCGAACCCAAGTCGGGAGAGTTTGTGGGCGAGAAACCTGACGCAGTAAATGTTAAGCGCGACCGGGAATATTCTGAAATGGGATCTCGAACGGGTGGTGGCAAATCGTCTGGCCGGGACCGACCTGAAGGTGCAGCGCGTGGAACGAGCCGACGTGCTTATGTGATCTGCGCGTTCGGTGCGACGAGCGATCCCTGGTAGGGCGTCACAAGCGTGACGCCGGTGGTTCCGAGATAACCAACCCAGATGCGCGGGAAAACGCCGGCCTTGTCCACGAAGGCTCCCTTGAAAATGAAAGAATTCTTGACCCAGAAGACCACCGGACCGTTCGTCGCATCGACGATGATCTTGGAGTTGGTCTCGAGGTCCAATGAGTCGGTGAAATAGACACCTGCGGTCACGGTGAGCTGCGATCCGCCTCCAAGCGTAATCGAGCGATAGTATGCAGGGGCGGCGGATGCGTGTGCATTGGTGCCGAGCGAAATCGGGTTGAGCACCGTCGTCGGGAAGTTCGCGCTCACCTGAAGAACCGGAAGGACGACAGCGGTATTTTGCGTCGTCGGGCCGTCGATGACGACCGTCGAATCGGCAACCAAAACGCTCTCCGTTTGGAGAAGTCCGTGAACGTGCGTCAAGCTGCCGATGATGACGGGAGCCCGGCTCACGATGCTTCCGAAATTCGACGATTGGCCGAGCGTCGTCCCCTGGGTTCCGGCATTGCCCATGGTGCCGAAGCCTTGGCAGCCGACACCGAGGAGTTGAAGTGTCGGGCCCGTGTTGATGGCCCCATTCGCGTAGAGCACGAGGTTCTCGAAGCCAAACGTCCTGCCGACGATGCCGCCGACGCCGTCGTGAACGTCTGTGGGGGGGGTGTTCGACTGGCCGATCGCGCAGTTGATCGCATCGACCAAGCTCGCCTGCAAGAATGTGATGTCCTCAGATAGCGGCGCGTCGATCACCAATGTCACGATGCGCCGATCGGAATCGATGGTTGCATGTACAGGTCCTGAGCTGCACTGAAACGTTCGCGCCTTATTGCAAGGGTTGTTGTCGAGGGCCGTCTGGTTTATCAGTGTGACAGCCGGACCAAAACCAGCGAAATCGGGCTGGGGCACGCCGTAATCGGGTAGTCCGGGCAGCTGGAGGCCCGTGGCGAAAGTGACCGCCTTCGCGGCGCTCTGCGCAATGGCTGCCGCGAGCGCCACGTTCGCTACCGCTTTGACCGAATTCGCGAGAGCCACATTGTCGCCAGCCGCGATGAGGCTCGGGTCGATGGTGATGGAGACGACGCGCCCATCGCCATTGACAACGACGGTCACCTTGCCATCAGTGCTCGTCTGGCTGACGACGGACGTACCCAGGCTCGCCTCGAAGTCCGAGATGGCTCTCACGAGCGTGTTGAGCGGACCAATGAGTGAAGATAGCGAAGGCAGCGGCGTGGTCATGGCAATTTCATCACGTCTGGTTAGGTAAGGCAGAATCGAATGTGAGCCCGCTCTGCGCCTCCCCCGCACCGAGAACCCGCCGGCGGCTCACCCACACGTGCGTTGATCCGTCGAGCCAGCGCGCGCGCGTCACCGTGCGCGTCACCGTAAGCCCGTCGCGCGGAACTTCTTCGGCCACGATGTGATAGGGCGTGGGACCGGGCTGATCGGCCGGAGACAGAATGCGACCGAGCGACGGCACGACACCGACGCCGTGTTCCGTCGGGTGCAGCATCGCCGCCTTTTCGAAGTCGATCGATGGGTCGCCAGACGCATGGATAACGCCGAGCAACGGGATCCAATTGGCTGGAACTTGGCTCTCGATTTGGTAGCGCAGAACCGCGGAAGGATCGCCCGGCGAAGGCGGAGGGAGATTCTGCGCTGCGGCGATTTCTGCGTCGCGTTCGCGACCCGAGCGGGGCTCGCCGATGGGACTCTTCGTCGTTCTCTCGATCGCCCAGGCAATATCGGCAGTCTCATCACGGGCAAAGCGCACGTCTTCCATGGTGGCGCCGTCCTCTGCCAAGGGGCCGGGGCTCGGCGGCACGACGAAGTAGTCGGCGAGCTGTTCGAGTCCGGCCGAATCGTCGGTGTGCGCGAACATCGCGAAACGCTCGACCCCGGCCGGCTGGGCGGGTTGATTGGCTGAGTTGACCAGCGTTCGATGTCCGAACACGTCCGTGACGATGAGTCCCTTGGTCTTCACCGCCGTGCCGAGCTTCTGGTCGTAAGGCAGGAGAAACCAGTCCGCTCCGTGCACGAGCATCATGTCGGTCACGAGAAGCTTGATGATGTCGGTCGGGTCCGGCTTGACGTCGACGTATGCGACCTTGTTCTCTTCGATGTACCAAAAGCGCGGGGCGGGCATGCCAGGAAACCGCGCCGAGCTGGGGGTGCCCGTTCGCTGCAAGGACTCGGGCGGCTGCTCAACCGCATTGATGTCCTTCGCTATCACGTCGAGCGAGTACCAGTCGAACTCCCCCTTCGAATTGGGTATCGCCTTCATCGTCGCGTTACCGTGACCGCTCGGATCGACCGCGACGATCTTGACATCGTATTCGAGGCGATTGGACGTCCACCCGGCCGGATCGCCGGCGGCTACGGTTCCGAACGTCGCCTGCACGTGGGAAAAGAGGTCGCCGAAGGCGTTCGTGACTTTGGCCTGCTCGTCTAGATCAGTCGTGATTCCGTCGGGAAAGGTTCCGCCACCCGCCAGATCCTGGGCTACTTGGTAAAGCGCGAAGCCGTCGATCGCGCGGCCGACGCAAAGCGAAAAAAACCGACGGGTCGCCGGATCGATCGGATTGAGCTCCTCGTCGGGTCCGGGATCCGAAAGCTTGTATTTGATGAGGAGTACCCCAAGCAGAGTCTGGACTGCGGTGTCGCTCAGCGCTTGCCTGCCGAGCAGCTTCGCGAAGACCTGACCGAGTTCGACTCGAAGCGACAGATCCGGCTCGATGGGCTCCGAGAGCGTTTGGCGCTCCAAGGGGACGTTTGCGTCGACGTCGGTCGCCGGATTGTTCTTCACGAAAAACCGCGGCAAAACGGCGCGACTGAAGAAATGGTCGACATATGCGAGCGAACCCGCGTCGCGTCCCTGAAACTCGCCTACTTGCCACTGCCGCGTCAAAAACCACGCGGGATCGTAGACCGGAGCGGCAAGGCTCGGCCCGATGTCGTTTGCGCGCGGCCGCGGCTCGAGCCGCTCCCAGATGGTGATCGAGCTAGTCATCGTTCGAGTCCCTTGGAAAAGGATGGGTCAGGACGAGCGGGTGACGCAATGACGCCGCTGGACGTCGTAATCTTCGGGTTCAAGCTCGTGGGAATCACGATGGCCGGAAGGGCCTGACCGAGGCTGCCAAGCAAGTCGCGATCGACCGCGCGTACTTTGGCAAGGTCGAGCGTCTCCTCGAGGGCGGCAACAATGTCATTGACGTCCCACATGGTGCCCGAGCCCGAAGGCGCAACCACGAGTACGCAATGAGGCGCTTCGGCGTGCGGGCCGTTGTAGTTGAACGCGATGCTGGTGGGCTGCGTCTCGCTCGGGATGACCTCCGTCCAACTCTCGAGCACGACGCCATGCCAGACCTTGGACAGATCGAGCTCTGGCTCTTGCGAAAAGAGAACCAGCGACACCCGAGACTCTTCCGGCTGGACGGCGAAAGGCAGCGCGAGCCACTTCTCTCCCGGCACGAAGGGGAGCTGCACGACGTCGGCGCGCGGAACGGGCGTGCCGAGCGCCTGCGCATAAAGCGCGAATTTGCGGCACTTCGAAAGCTGCGTCCGGGCATGCGCTGCCTGTTCGACGATGCGAGCCACCGCGCTATCGTCGCCGCCCGTCAGCGTGCCCTGCGTGTCGAGCGACTGCTTCAGGTCAGCCGCGGGCGGTGTCACGCTGGGCATCACGAACGTGTCGGGCCCGAACACCGCCTTCAGGATGGCGATGGCGTCGGCGATGCGGTCGCGCGACGGCTTGCTTTCATCGGGCTGGACGGCGGCGACGGCAGCCAACCGCCGCGCGAACTCCTTGAGCAGCGCGTCAGCTCGATCGGCGAGCTCGTCCGCCGCCGTTTCCGCAGGAGGGAAACCGCGTTCGATGGCGATGCGCGTCGCATCACGCAGAGCCTCCCGCAGGGCGTCGATCGTTGTCTGTGCGCTGGGATCGAGGTTCGCGAGCGCCGTCGCGACAGCACCTTGCAAATCACTGAGCGTCGTAGCGGCCTGCTCGGCTCGCGCTTGCAATTCGTCCGCTGCGGCTTTGAGCGACGTGCTTTCGGCCGCGACGAGCGCGGCATTGACGTCGGCGGGCGAAATGAGATCCTCGAGCGCGAGCGGCCGTGAACCGCCGAGCGCGGCGCCCAGCGTGTTCGCGAGATCCATCACGTCCGAAAACGTCACGGGGGGTGGGACTTGGCTGGATACCCGCCCGTAATCGATTCGAAAGTCTTTCTTCGGGCTGTCGTCGCCCGCTGCGCGGAGCGCGGCGATCGCGGCCTCGATGACGCGCGCATCGAGCAATCCCGCTTGGTTTGGCTGCAGAACGGCGCGCGCCAGCGCGAGGACGTCGAGAGGGTGAATCCCGAGATCGGCGAGCGTTACCGTCTGGCTCCCGGTCGTATCGTCCACCCTTCGGAACGTCACCCGCGCGACGACCTTCGTTGGGTCGCCGATGATTGAGCCGAGCCACGCGTTCAAGGTGGGCTCGGCGGCTGCGCGTGGCGTCGGCGCTTTCCATGACGATGGCAGTGTGCCCGGATCGCCTTGAAATATGTAAATCAACCGGTGCGTGAGGCCGCGACCGGCTCTCGGCGATTGGGCAATGCCGGGATTCGGCGGCCGGCCCCCCCGCACGAGGTTGTGAAGGCTCGGCAGCGCACCCTCAACGTTGCCACCGGCGAGCTGGAACACCCCTTCGCCGACAAGCAGGTCGGCGACCGCATCCATCAGCTGGACCAGGTTGTCGAGCTCGGCAACGAGCTCGTCGTGGCCCGGCTTTCCTGGCGCCGGAAGCGGATTGTCGTCGAAGCGAAGCTCCTTCGCCTGGTAGGCGCGGTAAAGAGCGAGCCCGTCGACGACGTTGCGAGCGGCTACACGGTCGGCCGGCTGCGTGGTATCGACGCCATTCTTGCCTGCTACGAGCGGAAACAAGTTGCGCAACGTGAAGCGGAGCGCATTGAGCGCGGGCACCTTTCGCTCTTGCAAACCGCGCTCGATTCGGTAGCCGAGCACCTCGCCGACGTGCTGACCGCTTCGTACTTCGTCGAGGATCTGCATGGCCGAGCGGACCTGTCGCGATGAAAGATCGAAGGCGAATTTCTTCGCAACCTCGCCGCTGAACGACAGGTATCCGCTGCGCATTGCCGCGGCAGCCATCGCATGGCGGCTGCTCGGCGCATGGATGAAGCCACCGCTCGTCGCATCGAAGTCGACCTGGGTACCATCGGGCCCCGTCACGGTAGTATGTGTTGCGGGACGCAGGTCCTCGATCCAGCCGTATCCGCCGAGGAACGAAGCGAAAGCCGGATCTGGACCTCCGATGCCGCCCTCTTGGAGCGTTCGCATCGCGAGTACCCGGCGGGTCGCGAACGCCGTCACCCACGCGTCGAGCCGATGGGACGCGAGGTCGAGTGTCTCGCGGACGAGGCGATCGAGCTCCGCAGTAGGCGAATCCTGAAGGTCGACGAGGGCCACGCCGTGCTCGAAGCTGGCTTGTTTCGCGTACGCCTCGAGCGAGTCGTAGGTTGTGGTGGCGCCGGACGGACTCTTGATTGTGATAGAACCGGTGTCTAAGAGCCTCCGGATGATGGATTGCGCTTCGATCAAAAGCGGAGGGATGTCCCACACCTCGTCGTTGAACCAGGGCACGACTCCCTGCGGGGGATTCACCGCCGAGCGAAGCCCGATGTCCGCTTTGAGCGCGTATTCCGTCAGCGTGGCAATGCGAAGAAGCTCGTACAGCAGGCTGCTCGGATTGGGCTTGCTAGCTACCGTGTTGTTCACAAGGTCGGCGACCGTAGCGTTGTTGATGCCGTCGATGTAATTGGGCGTGAGCGGACTTGTTTCGCTCAAGTTCTTGTCGAGATCGACGAACGCGGCCGTCGCGAGAAGGGCCGGCGCGAGAAAGGTCGTGTTGCCGATACGTGGGCGCCACTCGCCGTGGCCGACCATGAGCTGGAACAGATCGGTCGTCTTTCCGTTAAAGGCGGCGACCGCCTCCCCGATGTCCCATCCGAAGAGGCTGAACGCGTCGTAAAGGAGATATTGTCCATAACCAAAGCGCAGCCGCGCCTGCCGGCAATTGGGAAAGAGCGACAATGCCAATATCAAGTCGTCCACCGGCTTCGCCGCTTTCGGTTTCAGTCGATTGACACCCTTCGATGCCTCTTTCCAGAGCCCCAGCATCTGCTGCAGTGGGAGCAGGAGTTTCTCCTCTACGAGTTGGTCCTCGGCCCTGCCGAGCGCGCGCGGCTTCCACCGCTTGAGAGACGCGACAGGGAAAAGACCATAGGGCACGGCGCCGATTCGGATCACGGGTGCCGGACCGCAGGCGAACACGTTGCCGGTGGCGTTGTTGGCCACGCTGCCGCTAGCGTACTGCTTGGCTTTTTCGATCCCATCCTCGGTGAAGATCGGATCCATCATGAACTTGAGAAACGTACCGAAAGTGGCGGGCCACAGCACTCGGCTCATCGCGACCGCCCGCTGGTGCCCCTCCTCGAATGCGCCGTCGACGTTCTGCACGGCGCCGCTTGGAACACCGACGAACTTTGTCCAGTAGTACCCATCGACCGCCGCAGCGTCGGTGTTGGTGGGGGGAAGCACGGCAAAGGATTTGAAGCGGTCGGTCGGTACGCCGACATCCTCGAGCGGCGTGTTCCTTTCGATCGCGAAGCTCTGGGTGCCGGCGTCGTCAGCGGGAGGAAAAACGGTCGGCTTGTCTTGCGCGTTGTTGGTGACCGTCCCCTGGCGCAGGAAAGCCACGCCGCGCGTGTAATGATGCGCGTCGATGAGCTTTTCGATCGCAAAGGCGGTGTCGCTTTCCGAAAGAGACGTCTTGAGGCCGAAGACCACGACGCGGTCGAAGCCGAGCCGAACATCGTCGGGCGTGAGGTCGATGGAAAGCGCCATCCCCACGTCGACGGCGCGGTCGAAATCGATGATCCAGCGAGCCTTATCGTCGACGACGTGGCCGTTCGGAAGCGTGGATTGATCCGCGGGCGAGGCACCCGGATCGACCGTCACGGCGAGTGGCTCCGGAATGGGGTTGCCCAGCACGTACCGCCGGGCATTGCCGCGCCTCAACATCACCACCCAACGATCGGGCAAGAGGGCCTCGGCGGGACGCGTCCATGAGCCCGAACGCGACTGGACATCCGGAAAAATGAGCGTGAGATTCTGTCCGACCGGAATGCCACGCGGCAAAGGGGCATCTGAGGTCACTGCCGGCAGCATCGCCCTAAGAATGTAGGCGGATCGCAGCGAGCCGAATCTCCTTACCATGTCGCGCCAATTCGCCTGTTCGCTGACGCCGCCGGGCTTGTTGAGTTCTTCGTAGTAATGCTGGCCTGCCGCCTGCTCCTCCACCGTCAACGCTGTCTCGTGCCGATTGAGAAAGATGTCGTCTGGATACACACGCAGCTTCAGCTTGACTCCCTCGAATCGAGTCTCGATACGCAAGGGAAAGAGGACGGCGGGCAATTGCGCAGAAAGCCGCCCGATGTCGGCCTGGGCTTTGGCGAGCGGATCGACGACCGACGCCGGGGCTTGAAGCCATGTCGTGATCTCCGCGAGCAGCGCTTGCGTGGCCGACCGGACGGCAGCGCGCGCGTTCACGGCGGCTGCCTCCTTTTGGACTTTCGTCAGCTCGAGGTCCGCGAGGATGGGAGACGTTGGATCGAGAATCCGCTCTGCGTCGCGAAACTTCTGGGCGGCCTGATCGGCTTCGAAGAGCGCATCGATGAGCGCCGCGCGTTGGGCGGTGAGCGCGTTTCGCGCAGTCGTCAGTGTGGAAGGGATAGGCATCGATACGTCTTTCGAAGTTCAGGCTTGCGGCGGCAAAAGGACGGACCCGTGGAAGGCCACGCGGAAAGGGTCGCGAAAGATCGTCGTGGCCACCAGCCCCGCGGTGGTGGCGGGGCCGCCAGGGGGGGGACTCAACACGGTGCCCGGCGTATCGTCCGTGCCGAATTTCGGCTCACTCGGGTGCTCGGCCAAAACGAAGAAGAAGCCGGGGTGGCTCGCCGCGCTTTCGAGCGGAATATCGAAGCCGTAGAACCCGACATCGGGCGCCATGTGCCCGAAGAAGATGGGATGGATCTCGTCTTTCGTTTGGGGCGACGGAACGAGCTTGCCCCCGTCGAGGACGGCCGGCAGGGCGTAGACGATCACGTTCGGATACTTCTGAATGAGCTGCGCGCGCACGACCAGCACAAGCCGCTCGCCTTTGTTGTTCGATTGCGAGAGGCGCCCCGTGTTGGTCCCAAGCGCGTTCGTCGGCGTCCAGCCGGCAATCGGCAGGATGTCGCGAAAGTCGTCGGGGCGGATGGTGGACCCTTCCGGCGGTACGATGCCGGCGATGTCCCAGAACTGACGAAAGTACGTCGCCCGCTGATCGACCGGAAAACCATTGAAGAGAAGCTCTCGCGTCAGCTCTTGGTTGCACCCGACCATGTACGCTTCGACGAAGCGCTGGTTGGTGAGCCCGAGCCCCGCGCTGTTGCGCCCCACGTCGTTGATCCCTGGCAAGATCCAGTCTTGCGAAACGCGGGCGAGCGGCGCATACATCGGTGCTTGGTAGGTGGGCGGCGCGAAGATCGGCTCGAGTGGGTCCTTTGGTTGCCACACGACCGAGGCGTCGCGCACGACGATGTGCGCGAAACGACGCTCGACCGTGACATGCGGCTGCAAGGCGGCCTGCAATTCGAGCTTGCACTCGTTCAGATCCACGATCGAAGGCGGCGGCAAGAGCGGGGGCGGGGGCGGCTGTGGACCGTCGAGGATGCGGCAAAACTCGAGCCGGAAGGCAGCGCCGCCCGTGGTGTCGGTCGACCCCGCTCCGCCCACGACCGGCGGCAGCGGCAACGTACTCGGAAAGCGCAAGACGGGCGCGAAGCTCGGTGCGGGCGGAGCCGCTTTCAAGTCGTCGCACGAAAAAACACCCTCGCACCAACGCCTTCGGCGGAGGAGATCGCCGATGTTCGTGCCTCCAAGGCTATTGGCAATGAAGATAAGCCACGCGCCGAAGCGCATCATCCGCAGGGCATGCTGAAAGCAATCCCCCTGTTGCGACACGATGAGCTGTCGGGCGACGTACATGATGACGAGGCCCCAGAAGAGGAGTAAGTCCGGCCCAAGTCCGACGAGCCTGCCGAGATCGTCATCGGTGATGTCGGCGAAGCAGATGCGCGAGAAGACGGCGTCGAAGGTGAACAATCCCGAAGGCGTCTGCGGCTCGGGCGCGGGGTGTTGGCCGCTGTTCAAGCGGGCGATGATGTCGGCGGTCGACCCAGGCGGCAAAAGCGGCTGGTCCTGAAAACGCGCGATCGGGCCGAGCGAACGGGACGTCCGGCGCCACAGCGGATCGAAGATCCAGCTGCCCACGGGCGACCCCGCGAATTGCGCGCTGAGCGTCTTGCCGCCGCAGAGCCCGAACGCGTGCAGCCTCCCGGTGAGGGTCCAAAACGTGTCGGCTGTCCCCGTTACGATGTGCCGGTCGTAGATGCGCTGAACGACCTCGCGCCCGAGCTGTGCGACCTTGAGACGTGCATTGACCGCATCGATCTCGCCCGCCTGGTCCCAGGCGCTCGCCACGAGCGCCTGTTGGTTGTCTTGCACGACCACGGTCCCGAGCCCCCCGCCGACGCGTGCTCGAGGGTCAGCGTTCAACGTGAAGAACCAGGGAGGGTTCGTCGCTGCGTTGAGCTCAATTTGTGCGGCGTACCACCGTCCATAGAGCGGTGGGGCGACGACCTTCGTGTCGACATTGTCGACCTTGACCGTTGGCGTATCGAGAAACTTCTTCAGCGCTTCAACCCATTGCGTCTGGTCGGCGTCGGTCCACGGCGAAGGGCCGGCGTCGAATGCCGCCTTCGACTGAATGGCGCCTTCGACCAGCATGGTGGGGGGAGTCGTTTGAACGGGCGACGGAAGCTCGAGCCCGGGATTGGCGACATCGATGGACCGGCGCCCGACGGTGTCCGAAAGCGGCTCGGGTTGGATCAGTTTGGCGAGCTGCTTAAAACTGCCTGCAGTGCCCGTTTGAAAGCGCCAAGAGAAGTACACCGGAAGCTCGACGCTCGTCTGGCCTGGGTTGCCCCACGCAGGTTCGAGCGCGTCGACGCCGTCCGGAGGTAGCCCTGGCCCGATGAGCGGCTTGCCTGTGCCGACGAGTGCGCCGCGTCGAAACGTCGGCACCAGGCACGCCACGTAACTCGTGCTCGGTTCGAGCGTTCGCGAGCAAAGGATTCGGGCGACGAATTGGCCGCGCGCGCCCTTGATCATGCCGGCGAGATCGTCGGCCTTCAGGTTGTCGCCGACGAACTGCGTGTGCGCCCAGGCCCATGCTTCTGCCGTGTTCGGCAGCACCTCGACCTTCTGAACGGTAAGGACGGTCTGTTTCAACGACGACGTCGGCGGAGCCAATGACATCTCGCCCGCATCCTCTTTGAAGACGAGCAAGCTCATCCACGGCCGCAATCTTCCGCCGGGGGCGACGGAGTTGTCGGCGGATGCTGGTGTGTAACGCCAGGGTAGGTCGGCTTGGTCGAACTCGATGAGTGCGAGGCTCCCGAACTCCGCGTCGTTGTCGTCCGCCTTCGGCCAGGTGCGCACGATGAGGTCGCCGTGCAGCCCAACGATGTCCCCTGGCCCGACGAGCGTAAGCTGCGCAGTCGTCTCTTGCCCGTTGTCAAAGGCAACTTTCAGCGCCGTGAAGGTCTTCGCGCCCGATCCCGAGCCGTCCGTTCGGGTGATTCCGGTTGCGAGGCCCTGTCGAAGCCACGACGCAAACGTCAGTCTGCCAAGCTGGTCAGCCACGCGCTCTCGCCCTCACATCGGCTTTTGACTTGACTCAATCGCGTCGGCAATCTGAAATGCCCAACTGGCTTCAAATTCATTTTTGCGCGGGCGAATTGCCGGCGGCGAATGCTTCCGCGCCTCGTGCTAGCCTGGAGGCCATGTTGTTGAGAGTCGTAACCAGCACGGTCATTCTTGCAACGCTTGCATCCGCATGCGGCGAGTCCTCTCGAGCCGACTCCGCCGGACCGACGTACGACGCGGGCAGCTCGACCGACGCGTCCATCATCGATGGCAGCGGATCAGCGGATGACACGACCGGCGGCTTCGATGCGATGACGCCTGCGGACTCCTCGCCGAGCGACGCCGGGCGCCTCGACGTCGCAGACGGGACCTCAGCGTCCGATGCGGGTAGCAGCGATCGCGGACCCGACGGGTCGGCTTTCGACGGAAGCGTGGCCGCACCGCCGGCTCTCAAGTGGAGGCACGAAGGCCCGACGTCCGAAGCGCTCGGGATTTGGGGTAGTGGTCCCGACAACGTCTACGTCGTTGGATCCGATGGACTGCTCACGCACTCGACGGGCGACGGCCGGTGGATGGGCGAGGACGGCGGAACGACCGCACGACTGACGGGTGTATGGGGTAGTGGCGCTGGCGATATTTACGTATCCGTCAGAAGCAACGCCATCCTTCACTCGACCGGCAACGGCGTATGGGACCATCACGTCTTTCAATCGGGGCTCACTTTCGGCGGCATGTGGGGGAGCGGACCGGCCGACGTGTACGCGTTCGAAGCCGGAGCCGAGCACACGAAGGGGGATGGCATGTGGTCGGGGCAGGTCATTGATCCAGATGGCCAGCCAATCCTGGCAATGTGGGGCAGCTCTGCCACCGACGTCTATGCGGGGGCGGCGCTCGGCACCATCTATCACTCCGTCGGAAACGCCATTTGGATACCTCAGAAACCGGCTGACACCGCTGCTTTCGAGGGCATTGGGGGGTCGAGCGCAACGGACGTCTACGCCATTACTTACAAGCAGATCTTTCACTCGAATGGGGACGGCACTTGGAAGGTCCAGCCGCTAGCGCTGGCGACGTTGGAGTCGCTGCATTGCGTGTGGGCGCTCGGCAAAACCGCCGTGTACATTGGATCGGAGGGCAAGCTCTATCGTTCCGGCGGCGGCGGGGTCTGGCTGGACCAGGTCATCGATCCGCAGGATCCAACGATGTCGATCAACGCGGTCTGGGGCACGAGCGCGACCAACCTGTATGTTGCCACCACTTTCGGGGTCTACCACGGAACGCCCTGACTCTCGCCTCGTCGCTTGCCACGCCGGTTCACGCTGCCAGGTAGTTCGCAACAACCCGAAACTGTCCGCGATCCTCGGGGTGATTGGCCACGTGTTCATCAATCGCGTTCTGGGCCGATGTTTGCGCGACATCGAGGCCATCCGTGAGATCGCGATTGGCCACGGCCGTGCGGGCGTCGCCCGCTACGAAGAGTTCGTCCGCCATGCGCACCTTGACAGGCGCGGTGGGATCCACGAATCGCTGCGTGCCCGACCCCCGAATTCCGCCGAGCGCGGTCGCGCTTCGCGTCGCCATCGCCGCGATGTGACGCAGGGTCAGTCCCGCGGGAATCGCACCGTCGGACTCGTCGCCCTGATCTCCGATGACTTTCGTGACGTAGTTGATGTCATGTGAAAGAAGATCCCGGGCGTCGACGTTGGTGGGCGACACCGTGAACCCGGAATCGAACTTCTGGTAAGGCTCGGACGACAGCTTCTCGGCGTCGCTCATCTCCTTGAAAAGCGCCGGAGCGAACATGTCCGTCGCTGCAGGCAACGGGAGCGCCACTTGCGTGTTGTTGACCTTCACCTCTTGGACGCGAAAAAACGTGTTGGTCGTCGGCCTGTAAATTCCGAATCGGGTGAGCCGAAAGTTGAGCGGCAGAACTTTTTGATGCAGTGTCGCTTGCCCGACCGGATCGATCGGGGCGCCCGTGCGGGTTGCGGCGTCGGCCAAGGAGACCACCGGATGCATGCCGGCTGGAAAGCTCCCGGACCAGTTGCCCGAATCCTCGATGGCAGTCTTCAATCCCGTGACGTTGCGGCTCGCGTCGGACAGGTCGGTGTTCCCAGTCCATGGGTCCATGGCGGGAAGCTCGGCGCGGGTGTTGGTCCCGAAGCTGAAGTCGATCGGCAAGCAGGCGTCCCAGAAGAGAATGCTGACGCATGCTTCTGCCGATACGTGCCACGGCGTCGGCCCGCTGATGCTTCCGTTGAGACCGACTCCCAGTCCGACGCCGTGAAAGCTGACGCTGACGCCCGCCGAGAAGCTCGCCACGAACGAGAAGGGCGAAAAAACGAAGAGTGCATCGAACCCTAGGTGCCCATTGAGATCGATTCCGAAGCCGGACGCGTGCAGATCGATCGCGGCCCCCACCTGGGCCGTGTTCGACGTCAGCGCGAAGTAACCCTGCGCCGTGAGGCTCGGATTGCCGTTGATCCCGAGATCGACGGTCAGCCTGCGCAGGTCGGGAAAGCCGGGAGGCGGCTGGTAGCTCGGGTTTAGACCTCCGAGCGCCAAGGCGAAATTCGGCTGATCGCCGAACGAAAGCCGAAACGCCATGTCACCGCTGATCCGGTAACCGACGACGTTCGAATCGTACAAGCTTGCGGCGATCGTGAAGAGCTT
>WNGF01006329.1_pt1 | contig 14702 bp, 11 predicted proteins | sample 5400641 | NCBI WGS metagenome assembly WNGF01 (sample SAMN13153371, study PRJNA577476) | soil metagenome | isolation source: 80 cm soil or saprolite under grassland replicate 2 | place: USA:California | collected 2016-06-15
CCTCGCGCACGCGTGCCAGTCCGGCGAGCACCAGGCGGGGCAGCACCTTGTAGATCTGTCTGCGAGAGGGCGTCCAGAGGTATGCGACGCCTTCCTCGGCGAGCTTCGCCAGCTCGTAGCCGGAGCGCTCGCCCGCGGCCGCCAGGAGTCCGAGCACCGCCCCCTCGGTTGTCGATATAGTCTCACGCATACTATTCTCATAGATAGTATAGGAGGTATCCCATGGTACGGACGCTGCTCACTCTTGCAGTCGTATTTTCCGTCGCCTGGGCGGCGGCGGAGGCCGCCGCCGACGACACGCCGCCCACGCTCGTCCAGGCGTGCGGCGAGAACGACGACGCCCGTGCTTTGTCCGCGCATTCCTTCTGGCAGGAGACCACGGACGGTGTGCGGCTGTACATGATCGAGGCCGGGAGCGGCAACACGACGACGGTCCTGGCGCACGGCGGCAACTCCAATCTCTGCGAGACGCTCATCTTCGCGCGGCGGCTCGTGGCGGCCGGCTACAGGGTCGTCGCGTTCGACTTCCGCGGGTCCGCGGGTTACTCCGGATCGTCCTCGACGGCGCCGCTCGCCCTCGGCAGGGACCTCGCCGCGGCCGTTGCCCACGCTCGAGCGACCGGCGCCGAGCACGTCTTCCTGATCGGCTCCTCGATGGGCGGAGCGGCGATCGTCCAGAACACCGCCGCGCTCGACGTCGAAGGGCGGATCAGCCTCTCGGGCACGAAGCTCTGGCCCGGCTTCGGCATCAACAACTCGGCAGGCGTGGCTCGAATCCGGGCGCCCTTCCTCTACGTCGGCAGCCGCAACGACTGGCGCGCACCACTGAAGGAAGCGCTCGGCATCTTCCGCAGGGTCGGCGCGGCCGACAAGCGCACCGCCCTGTACCCCGGATCGCTCCACGGCTGGCAGCTCGTCGAGAGCTCACGCTTCGCCGGCCAGGCGAGAGCCCTCGTCCTCGGCTGGCTCGCGAAGCACTCGAAGTGACAGCGGCTTCACTCGTAGACGAGCACGGCGCGGAGCACGTCCTGCGGCCGGCGGTCGATGAGGTCGTACGCCGCGGCTGCGTCGGCCAGGGCGAACCGGTGCGTGATCAGCGAGTCCGCGTGGAGCCGGCCGCCGGCGAGCAGGTCGGCGGCGAGCGAGCGTGCGCGGGCTCTGGGCCAGCGAGGCTCACGCGGCGGTGACCCCCAGCCGCCCATCGAGGCAAGGAGCGTCAGGCGGTTGTGGTGGAACTCCGCGCCGAGGGCGAGCTCGCCGCCCCCGTAGAAGCCGGCCGCGACGACGGTGCCGCCGACGCGGACGCTCCGCATCGCCTGCTCGAGAGCGGCATAGGTGCCCGAGAACTCCACGGCGACGTCGACGCCGATGCCGTCGAGCTGCCGCAGCTCGAGGCCGACGTCGCCGGCCGTCGGATCGAGGACGAGATCCGCTCCGAGCTCTTCGGCGAGCGCCCGGCGGCCTGTGATCGGATCGGCCGCCGCGATCCAGGCGGCGCCGCTCAGTCTCGCGAGCTGCACGGCCAGCAGTCCGAAGGCGCCGAGCCCGAAGACGGCGATGCGGTCGCCGAGCTTCAGCGACGCGTCGTGCACCGCCTGGACGGCGATCGTCGTCGTCTGCACGAGCGTGCCGCGCTCCGGCGGGAGGTCGTCGGGCAACGAGAACGGGAGGCCGGCCGGCTCGTCGACGGCGAACGTGTGCGTCTCCGCGTGCGGCCGGGGCAGATGGACGAGCTCGCCCGGCCGTACCGAGCGTACGTCGGCGCCGACCTCCTGCACGCGTCCGACCCATTCGTAGCCGATCCGGAGCGGGAAGGCGGCGTCCTCGTCGTCGTCGACGAAGAGGCGGAGCTCTGGGTCGAACCTCCGGTCGCGAAACGGCGATGTGCCCCGCCACAGCTGCAGCTCGGTGCCGTGGCTGATGCCGCTGCAGAGGGCGGTGGCCCGCACCTCGTCCGGCCGCAGCGGCCGCTCGTCGTAGTGCGCGAGCGTGCATGTTCTCGGGGCGGTGACGAGCAGCTCCCGCGGCACGCGCGCATTTGTAACGCATCGACAGCATTAAGCTGAGGCATGGCGGTCGATCCCACGCAGCCGATCCCGATCTACTTTCAGCTGAAGACGCTGCTGCTGGAGGAGATCCTGGAAGGCCGCTACGGCGCCGACGGACGGCTGCCGACGGAGCACGAGCTGTGCGAACGGTTCGGGATCAGCCGCACGCCCGTCAGCCGCGCGTTGTCGGAGCTGGCCGACGAAGGGGTGATCCTGCGCCACCGGCGGCGGGGGACGTTCGTCAACTCGCACTGGCTGCGGCGGCGGCCGGACCAGCCCGAGGTCCGGGTCGTCGTCTCGGAGAGCCTCTGGGGCCAGGTGATCCGCGACGCGGCTCCGGAGGGGATCCAGGTGAACGTCGTCACGGTCGCGCTGCCGTCGCTCCATCAGGTGCTGACCCACGCGGTCGCCGAGGGCCGGGCGCCCGACCTCGCGATCGTCGACTCCGTCTGGATCGCGGAGTTCGCCGCGTCGGGCTTTCTCTACGCGCTGGAGGATCTCGACGAGCACTGGGTGCGCTACGAGCACGAGGTCGACTTCCTGGAGCCGCTCGTCTCGTCGAACCGCTCGGGTGGAAGAACGTTCGGCGTCTCGGCGTTCGGGTCGGTTGCCGGGGTCTGGTACCGGCGGCGCGAGATTGCCGCGCTCGGGCTCGAGCCGCCGCGCACGTGGGACGAGCTGCGCGCGGCCGGGCTGGCCCTCGCCGACGGCGGCATGGCGCACCCGGTGGTGATGCCGGGTGGGTCGAAGGGCGGTGAGACGACTGCGTACTGCCTGATCGCGTTCCTCGCGTCGAACCGGGCGCGCGTCCTCGACGGGAGCCGCGTCGGCATCGACTCGCCGGAGACCGTCGAGACGCTGGAGTTCCTGCGCGGACTGATCGAGGACGGCGTGATGGCCGCGGACGTCGTCGGCTACGAGTGGACGCGCCCGATCAGGCTGTTCGCCGAGAGCAAGGCCGCCTTCAGCGTCGGCGGCAGCTACGAGGCGCAGACGCTTGCCGAGATGCTCGGCGTCTCCATGAGCGAGCTCTGGAAGCACGTGGGCTTCATCCCGGTTCCCGCCGGGCCCCAGGGCCAGCCGGCGAGCGTCGCCGGCTCGATGAGCTACGCGATCTTCCGCCAGGCGGCGCAGCCGCAGCTTGCGATGCGTGTGCTCGAGAGCGCGGTCGCGCCCCGCGCGCTCGCCCAGCTCGCTCAGGTGACGGGCCGCGTGCCCGCGCGCCGCTCGGCGGTCGAGCTGGCGGCGCCCGATCTGCGTTTCCTCTCGCAGTCGGCCGAGATCCTCGAGCAGGCGGTGACGCGCCCGACGATTCCGCTCTATCCGCGCGTGTCGACGCAGCTGCAGGCGATGCTCGAGGCGGTGCTCACCGGACGGCTCCGGCCCGCCGACGCGGCGCGCCACGCGGCCGAGCTGATCGAGGCGATCACGGGCCTGCCGATCGTGCGGGCGCCGACGCCCGTGCCCGCGTAGTCGCCGCGGCGCCGTCGCAGCGCTTTTGCCCTGCGAACGTGGCAATTCGCGCAAGGCGGCATTGACTGTCCGGCCCTGCATTTGATACGAACGGGTGGCAAATCCGGGCGACGACGACCGGGGAGGATGCGTGACCGAGATGGGGCTGGGCCTGCGCGGCGCGGAGCTCGTCGACGACGACGCGGCGCTTGCGCGCGATGGACTCGCGATCCTCGACGCCAACTGGCTCGGCCACGCGACCCGCGCGTCGTCCCGTCTGTACCCGCACCAGTGGAGCTGGGACGCGGCGTGCATCGCGATCGCGTACTCCCACTTCGGCCAGGAGCGAGCCGAGACCGAGCTCCGCTCGCTGTTCGAGGGGCAGTGGCGGAACGGCTTGCTGCCGCACATCCGCTTCACCGACGCCGTCCGGTACTTCCCCGGCCCGGAGTTCTGGCAGACCGAGCTCTCGCCGGACGCGCCGGACCGGCCGCGCACCTCCGGAATCATGCAGCCGCCCGTGCACGCGACCGCGGTCTGGCAGCTCTACCGCAACGCCGCGGACCGCGATCGCGCCGAGGCCTTCCTGCACGAGCTGATGCCGAAGCTCGTCGCCTGGCACGCGTACCTCTATCGCGAGCGGACGCGCGACGGCGAGGGGCTCGTCGAGCTGTGGCATCCGTGGGAATCGGGCACCGACAACTCGCCCCTCTGGGACGAGGCACTGGCGCGCATCGAGCTCGACGAGGTGCCGAGCTACAAGCGGGTCGACATCGAGCTGGTCGACTCGTCGCAGCGGCCGACGAACGCGGAATACGACCGCTATGCGTACCTCGTCAAGTGCTACCGCGACGTGGCCTACGACCAGGCGCGGATCCGTGCCGAGTGCCCGTTCGCCGTGCAGGACGTGCTCTTCAACGCGATCCTCGTGCGCGCGAACGAGGACCTCGCCCGCATCGCCGGCGTCGTCGGCGCCGATCCGGCGCCCTTCGAGCGCATGGCCCAGCTGACGCGGGCGAGCCTCGATGCGAAGCTCTGGAGCGAGGCGAGCGGGATGTACCTCGACTACGACCTGCGCGCCGACGCGCACGTCGCCGCGCGCACGTGGGGCGGCCTCGCGCCCCTGTACTCCGGCGTCTCGGAGCAGCGGGCCCGCCGGCTGCTCGAGACCGTGCACGAATTCGGCGTCGATCTCGACGCCGGCTGGGCGGTCGCCTCCGTGGCGGCCGACGATCCGTCCTTCGACCCGGCCCGCTACTGGCGCGGACCGGTCTGGCCGATGATCAGCTGGGTCATCTACCTCGGGCTGCGGCGACATGGGTTCGACGCCGAAGCCGACCGGCTTCGAGCCGCCCAGCTCGGCCTCGCCCGCCGCGGCGGCTTCTGGGAGCACTACAACGCCGAGACCGGCCAGGGGCAGGGCACCGAGCATCTGTCCTGGACGGCAGCGATCGTCCTCGACCTCCTCATGAGTAATTCCCGTAGTGGAGAAAGGAGTTGAGCATGCTTCGGAATCGGCTCGGGCCGATCACGGCCCTGGCGGCCGTCCTGCTGCTCTCGCTCGTCGCCGCCGGTTCCGGCGGTGCGGCTCAGGCGAGGCACGCGGATGCCGGCAACGTCGTCTTCCTCTCGACGCAGCTGAACGCGATCACCGAGAGCGAGGCGTTCCGCAACATCATGGTGAAGGGCTTCCCGGGCTCGGTCAGCAAGATCGACGTCCCGCTCGGCAACACGACCTTTTTCTTCGACCGCATCAAGGCCGAGGCGCAGGCCGGCAAGGGAACGATCAGCCTGCTCGGCGGGCTGCACGGCGACTTCGCGACGATCCCGCAGTATCTGACGAACCTCTCAGGTCTCGCCACGCAGTTGAACAAGGCGGGGATCCCGCGGGATCTGCTCAACCTCGGCAAGCTCGGGACGAAGCAGCAGCTCTACATCCCGTGGATGCAGGCGACCTACATCATGGTCGCGAACCGGCAGGCGCTGCCGTACCTGCCGAAGGGGGCGAACATCAACGCGCTCAGCTACGGGCAGTTCCTGACCTGGGCGAAAAACCTCAACCAGCACTTCGGCAAGCCCGAGGTGGGCTTCCCGGCCGGGGCCTCGGGCCTGATGCCGCGCTTCATCCAGGGCTATCTGATCCCGGCCTTCACCGGGCATCTGAACACGTCGTTCAAGAGCAAGCTCGCCGTCGCCGGGTGGCAGTACATGTCCGCGCTCTGGAAGTACGTCCATCCGCAGTCCCTGACCTACAACTTCATGCAGGACCCGCTGCAGAGCGGCGAGGTCATGGTCGCGTGGGATCACGTCGCGCGCCTGGGTGACGCGCTTCGGAACCATCCCGCCGACTACGTCGTCTTCCCGGCGCCTGCCGGTCCCAAGGGCCGGGCGTACCTGCCGGTGCTGGCCGGGCTCGCGATCCCGAAGACGAGTCCCAACCCTACCGGTGCCAAGGCGTTGATCAAGTGGCTCGACGGCATCAGCGCACAGGCGCGGACGCTGTCGACGGTCGGGTTCTTCCCGGTGGTGGCGCAACGGCTGTCGAAGCGGCTCCCGTCGGGCCTGCTGAAGATGGCAGGCGCCGTGAAGCTGCAGCAGCGCTCGAAGAATGCGCTGCCCTCGCTGCTCCCGGTCGGCCTGGGAACGCAGGGCTCCGCCTTCAACAAGATCTTCACGGATACCTTCACTCGGATCGTCGTCAACCACGAAGCCGTCAACAGCGTCCTGAACGACGAGGGGAGCAAGCTCCAGGACGTCCTCAACGCCGCGGGGGCGCCGTGCTGGAAGCCGGACCCGCCCAGCTCGGGCACCTGTCAGGTCGGGGGCAAGTAGGGCCACGGACGGCTGATTCGTGGCGGCAGTCGCAGAGGTTCGCGCGGCCGTGCCGAGGGCGCGGCGGTGGGAAGGAATCCCGTACTGGCTGATCCTTCCCACCGCCGGCTACCTCGGCCTCTTCTTCGCCTGGCCGATGGTGAAGTCGTTCCAGCTCGCCTTCCAGGACCTCGGCGGCCACTGGAGCTGGGGGCCGGTGCGCTCGATGTACCGCGACATCGACTTCTCGCAGGCGCTCAAGTTCACGCTGCTGCTCGTCGCGGTGATCGTGCCGATCCAGTTCGTGCTCGCCCTGGTGATGGCCCTGGTCGTGAACTCGAGGCTGCGGGGACGGAGCCTGGTCCTCTTCGTGTTCATCCTCCCGCTCGCCGTCTCCGACCTCGCCGCCGGGCTCGTCTGGCAGTCGATCTTCACCGAGAACGGCTACCTGAACACGATCCTCCAGGGGCTCGGCATCCTCGACCACCAGCAGATCTGGATCGACCCGCGCCACTCCAGCTGGCTGCTCGGTGAGGTCGTGCTCACCGAGATGTGGCGCTCGACGTCGTTCATCATGGTCATCCTCGTCGCCGGGCTGCAGGGTATTCCACGGGAATACGGAGAAGCGGCCGAGGTCTTCGGCGCCGGCTTCTTCCAGCGCCTGCGCACCGTCGTTCTGCCGATGCTGAAGCCGGCGCTTCAGGTGGCGCTCCTGCTGCGGATCATCTTCGCCTTCGAGGTGTTCGCGAGCGTGATCGCGATCACCGGACGCGCCAAGACGACGCTGGCCGGGCAGGCGCTGCGCTGGCAGGGCGAGTACTTCGACAGCCACGTCGCAGCGGCCTACGCGCTGCTCATCCTCGTCCTCTCGCTCGTCTCTGCGGCCCTCGTGCTGCGACTCGTGCGCACGCCGCGGGAGCGGATGCTGCGGTGACCGCCTTGCGCCTTCCGTCGTTCCCGAGGCTGGGCCTCTACCTGCTCGCGTTCGTGATGGCGCTCTGGGTGATCTTGCCCGTCTACTTCATCACCCTCGGCGCGTTCTCGACGCAGGACGCGGTCTACGCCTACCCGCGCGAGCTGCTGCCGCGTCACCTCTCGACGGCGACGCTCTCTTTCTTCCTCCACTCCAACGGCGTCATCCCGGCGCTCGAGCGCAGCGTCTACGTGGCTGCGATCACGCTCGCGTTCGCGCTCGGCGTCGGCACGCCCGCCGGCTACGCGCTGTCGCGTTTTGCGTTCCGCGGCGCCGACGTGTTCCGGCTCACGATCGTCAGCACGAGGGCCTTCCCAATCGTGATCCTGGCGATCCCGCTGTCGGTCACGTTCATCAGATGGGGCATCGACGACAGCGTCGTCGGCGTCGCGATCGCGCACACCGCGCTGGCGCTGCCGTTCGCGGTCCTGACCACCTCCAGCGTCTTCGCCGGCATCTCGGACGAGCTCGAGGAGGCGGCGATGACCCTCGGCTGCAATCGCTTCGGCGCCGTCCGCCGCGTCATCCTTCCGCTCGCGCTACCAGGGCTGGCGGCGGCGGCGATCTTCGTCTTCATCATCTCCTGGAACGACGTCTTCGCCGCGAGCGTGCTCACGCTGCGACACAGGACGCTGCCCGCGCAGGTGCTGACGGCGGCGAACGAGGCGCCGCTTCCCTACCGGGTTGCGGCCGGCTTCTTCTTGCTGGCGCCGTCGCTCGTGGTCATCTTCGCGATCCGCAACTATCTGTTCACGATGTGGGGGCGGGTGATGAGGTAGATGTCCCAGGTTCGGTTCGAGTCCGTCACGAAGGTGTTCAACAAGGTCGTCGCGACCGACGACGTCAGCCTCGAGGTGGCAGAGGGCGAGTTCATCGTCCTCCTCGGCCCGTCCGGGTGCGGCAAGACAACGCTGCTGCGCTGCCTCGCAGGCCTCGAGAAGGTCGACGCGGGCCGGATCTTCATCGGCGATCGCGACGTCACGAACGTGCCTCCCGGCAAGCGTCGCATCGCGATGGTCTTCCAGAGCTACGCGGTCTTCCCGCACATGACGCTCTACGACAACATCGGCTTCGGGCTCAAGATGCAGAAGCAGGGCCGCGCCGAGATCAAGGAGCGCGTCGAGGCGGTGGCCGCGCTCGTCCACATCGAGGACCTGCTCGACCGCTATCCGGCCCAGATCTCCGGCGGTCAGCGCCAGCGCGTCGCGCTCGCACGCGCGATCGCGACCAAGGCCGACGTCCTGCTGATGGACGAGCCGCTCTCGAACCTCGACGCGCTGCTGCGGATGGAGATGCGCGCCGAGCTGAAGACATTGCTCCGGCAGCTGGGGACGACGACGATCTACGTCACCCACGACCAGGTGGAGGCTCTCAGCATGGGCGACCGCATCGCCGTCATGCGGGCCGGGCTGATCACGCAGGTGGACACGCCGCTCGAGGTGTACGACCACCCCGCGAGCACGTACGTCGGCGGGTTCGTCGGCACGCCTCCGATGAACTTCCTCGACGCCGAGGTGCACGTCAACAGCGGTCCGCCGACGGTGCGGCTGAACGGCGGCTCGTTCCCGCTCGCTGGGGCGGCCCCCGGCCTCGCCGGCAGGCCGCTGACGCTGGGCATCCGGGCCGAGGCGATCACGGTCGAGACGGCGCCGCGCGACGGACTCGTTCCCGCGGAGGTGGTCGTTGTGGAGCCGCTCGGCTCGCACAACCTGCTCACGGTCAGGCTCGGAGAGGACCTGCTCAAGGTCTCGACGCAGCCCGACGTGTTTCCGGCTGCGGGCAGCGACGTCTGGCTCGCGCTCGACCCGGCGCGCATCCGCTGGATGGAGCGCGAGAGCGGTCAGGCGGTCGCCGCCTCTCCTCGATGAGGACGATCGAGGCAGCTCCCGCAGAGGGCCTCGACTACCGTCCCTCGTTCCCTCGGGCGCGCTTCGCGGTCGCAATCGTTGGCTGCGGCACCGCAGCGAAGGAGCTGCACCTGCCCGCCTACGGCGCCTGGGGCGTCGACGTCGCGGGCGTGTACGACCCCGTTCCGGCCGCGACCGAGGGCGTCCGCGAGCAGTTCCCGTTCGTCCGCAGGGTGTACGAGAGCCTCGCCGACGTCCTCGGCGATCCGGAGGTCGTCGCCGTCGACATCGCCACGCGGCCCGCCGAGCGGCCGGAGCTGATCCTACGCGCCGTCGAGGCCGGCAAGCACGTGCTCGCCCAGAAGCCGCTCGCGCTCGACCTCGACGTGGCGCGGCGCGTCGTCGAAGCGGCCGAGCACGCCGGCGTGAAGCTGGCCGTCAACCAGAACGGACGCTGGGCGCCGCAGTGGCGCGCGGCGACGAGGCTGATCGAGCGCGGGGCGATCGGCGACGTCTTCGCCGTCACCCACCTGCACGACAAGGGGCTCCCGCCGCTCGTCGGGACGCACTTCGACGAGATCGACCATTTCCTCCTCTACGACTACGACGTGCACTGGATCGACATCAGCCGCTGCTGGCTCGAGGGCGACGTCCCGATCGAGGTGCGCGCCCGCGACCACCGGACGCCGGATCAGCCGGCCGATGCGCGCAACCCGTGGGCGGCGACGGTCGAGATCCGCTACGCAAGCGGCGCGGACGTGTGGATCCGGACCGTCGGCGACGCCCGCACCGCCCGGCCGGGCGCGCCGTTCTGGATCCACGGCACGGAAGGCACGATCCGAGGCAGCGTGTTGCTCGGATCGGAGTTCCTCGAGCTCGATCGGCACGGCGAGACGACGCGCTTCGCGCTGGAGGGCTCGTGGTACCCCGACGGCCTCGCCGGCACGCTCGCGGAGCTGCTTGGGGCGGTCGCAGACGACCGCGAGCCGTACAACTCGGCTCGCCACAACCTGCTCTCGCTCGAGCTGACGCTCGCCGCATGTCGCTCCGCCGACCGCGACGGCGCGCCCGTGGCCCTGTGACCCGACTCGCCGGCGTCATGACCGACGTCCTCCCGAGCGCGGACGACCGGCAGCTCTTCCGGCGGGCGAAGCGGCTCGGCTTCGCCGGCGTCGAGGTGATCCTCCAGCGCTCGCAGCCGGAGCGGATCGAGAGCGTCGACCGCGCGCGGGACGAGACCGGTCTTGCCGTGCCGAGCCTCGTGCTCGGCGAGCACAGCGACCTGGGCGGGATCGCCGACGACGACCCCGCGGTCTCGGCGAGCGCGGAGGCCGACGTGCGCCGGGCGATCGACTGGGCGGCAAGGCTCGGCAGCGACGCGCTCCTGGTCCCGTTCTTCGGGCGCGCCGAGCTGAGGGACGACGCCGACGTCGAGCGCGCGGCGGCGGCGTTCCGGCCGTTGTGCGCGTCCGCGGCCGACCGCGGTGTCGCGCTTCTCTACGAGGGGACGCTGCCGGCCGAGCGGATCCACCGGCTTGCCGCGCGCGTCGGGTCGCCGGCGTTCGGCTGCTACTTCGACTACGCGAACGTCGTGGTGCGCGGGATGGATACCGCCACCGAGCTGCGCGCACTCGGCGACCTCGTCCGCCGGGTGCACCTGAAGGATGCGCGCGCGACGGCGAACGACTGTCCGCCCGGCCTGGGGCTCGTCGACTTCGCCGAGAGCGCGAAGGCGCTCGACGCGATCGGCTACGAGGGCTGGATCGTCCTCGAGACGCCGCCCGGTCCGCCGGAGCTCGTCGGACGCGACCTCTCGTTCGCGCGCACCGTCGTGCCCCGTCTCGAAGGTGGATCGACGTGGCCGAGGATCGGCGTCTTCGCCCGCGAGCTCGCGGACTGGGACGCCGTGCTCGAGACCTGCCGCCGGCTCGGCCTCGAGGCCGTGCAGCTCGGCGGGCCGTTGCTCGACGAGTGCCTCGAGCGGCCGGAGGGCGCAGCCGTGCTCGCGGAGGCCGGGATCGCGATCGCCGCCCTCGCCGGTTACCGGAACCTCGTCGCGCCCGACGACGTCGCGCGGCGGGAGAACCTCGAGTTCCTCGCGCGCTGCCTCGAGCTCGCGCCGCAGATCGGCACGTCGATCGTCGCGACCGAGTCGGGAACGCGCAGCCGCGACGGCGCCTGGGTCGACTCGCCCGAGAACCGCTCATCGGACACGCTCACCCTGCTGGACGAGTCGCTCGGCACGCTGCTCGAGACTGCCGAGCGGCACGGTTCGATCCTCGCGCTCGAAGGCTCCGTCAACCACGTCGTTGGCAACCGCGGCGCGTTGCAGGGCGTGCTCGACCGCTTTCCCTCGCGCCACCTGCAGGTCGTCCTCGATCCCTACAACTACCTCTCGCGGCACCTGCTGCCGGTGCAGGAAAGGGTCACCCGCGACTTCCTCGCCCGGTTCGAGCACCGCTTCGTGGTCGCACATCTCAAGGACGTCGGCGAGGGTGGGGCGGAGGAGGCGACGCCGGAGCTCGGCACCGGCGTCTTCGCGCAGGAGCCGTACCTCTCGTTCCTCGCGGAGCGCCGGCCCGACCTGCCGCTGATCCTCGAGCATCTCCCGCTCGAGCACGTGCCCGACGCCGCGCGCCGCGTCCGGACGGTGAGTGCGTGACCTGGACCAACGCGGCCGCCCGCGACGCGCGGCGGCGCGGCGACCTGCTGCCGCAACCGCTCGCGGTCTCGCCGCTCGCCGAGGATCGAGTCGTCGGCGGCGTCCCGGTGCGGGTCTTCACGCCGCCGGAAGCCCAGGGCGCCTACCTCCACCTGCACGGCGGCGGCTTCGTTTTCGGTTCGAGCCGGTTGCAGGACCACCGGCTCGAGCGGCTTGCGACCGGCTGCGGCGTCGTGGTCGTCAGCGTCGAGTACCGCCTGGCGCCGGAGCATCCGTATCCGGCCGGGCCCAACGACTGCGAGACGGTCGCGCTGTGGCTGGCCGAGGAGTCAGGGATCGGGCGCCTCGCGATCGGAGGCGAGTCCGCCGGCGCGAACCTCGCCGTCGTGACGCTGCTCCGGCTGCGAGACCGGCACGGCCTGGCGGGGTTCTGCGCGGCGGCGCTCGTCTCCGGCCTGTACGACCTCACGCTCGCGCAGGTCGGCGAGGACGATCCCGCGGTGACCCGGGCCGATCTCGAGTGGCTCGTCGAGCAATACGCCGGGGGCGTCGCGAGCGACGAGCCCGAGCTGTCGCCGCTCACGGCCGATCTCACCGGCCTGCCTCCCGCCCTGATCGCGGTCGGCTCCCGCGACCCGCTGCTCGCCGACTCGACCCGCCTCGCCGAGTGCTGGGGCAGCGAGGCGACGCTCGCAGTCGTCGACGACGGACTCCACACGGTCGACGTGGGCGACCGCGTGCGGGTATTCCTGGCCGAGCGGCTCGGAAGCGCATGAGGCGACGCGGCTCCTACTCGGCGAGCGTGGCGCTGCCGGAGACGCTGCTCCCGGGGGAGCCGCGCCGCGAGCTACGCGAGGGCGTGACGGGCCTCGACTTCGCGGTCGGCGAGGTGAAGCTGCGCGCCGGCGACCTGCCGCTGTTCCGTCGCGTCGACGGCAAGCTGCGTCAATGCCTACGCGTTGTCGCGAGCGGTCCGGCGCGCCTCGCAGTCGTCGCCGGCGACCGTCAGCTCGACGCAGCGGCCGTCGAGGGCGGCGGCGGCCGCGCCCTGCTCTTCGTCCCAGCGGTCGAGCGACCGCAGACCGTCGAGCTCGAGATCGAGCTTCCCTCGGGCGAGCGCGTGCGGCAACTCGTGGCGCTGCAGCCCCAGCGCCGCTGGCGCGTGTTCCTCGTCCATCACTCGCATCTCGACATCGGCTACACGGACCCGCAGCCGCAGGTGCTTCGACACCACCTCTCCTATCTCGACTCCGCCCTCGACCTTGCGGCGGCCGACGACACGTTCCGCTGGACGGTCGAGTGCAACCTGCCGCTCGAGCGCTGGCTCGCCGGCCGCCCGGCCGCGGCACGCGCAGAGCTGCTCGGCAGGATCCGCTCCGGGCAGGTCGAGGTCTGTGCGCTGCCGTTCACGACCCATGCCGAGGCGCTCTCGATCGACGAGCTCGCCCGACAGCTCCGCTTCGCCGACGAGCTCCGCGAGCGCCACGGAGTCGAAGTCGTGAGCGCGATGCAGACCGACGTCCCGGGTGCGCCGCCCGGGCTCGCCGCGGTGCTCGCCGACGCGGGCGTTCGCTACCTCGCGGTCGCCCACAACTGGGCGGGCCGAGCGGTGCCCCATCTGACCGGTGGGGACATACTGCCTCGCTCGTTCCATTGGCAGACCGAGAGCGGCAAGCGCGTCCTCGTCTGGCACACCGACAGCCCGCACGGCGCCGCCTACCTCGAGGGCAACCTGCTCGGGCTCGCCGAGTCGTACGAGACGGCCGCAGAGCTGGTGCCCGAGTACCTCGCCGCGCTCGCGAGCCGCCCGTACCCTTACCGCTCGGAGGCGCTTGGCTCGCCTGCCGACGCCGAGTTCGCCCGACACCCGTACCCACTCGACGTGCTCCATCTCCGCGTCCAGGGTCTCATCGCGGACAACGCTGCGCCCAGCCCCGTGCCGGCGCAGATCGCCCGCGCCTGGAACGCCGAGTTCGCGTACCCGCGGCTGCTGCCCGCGGCCAACCGCGACTTCTTCGAAGCTCTCCCGGCAGACGAGCTCGACACGTTCACGGGCGACTGGGCGGACTGGTGGGCCGACGGTCTCGCCTCCGGCGCCCGGGCGATCGGCTTCAACCGGCGGGCCCAGGCCGCGATCCGGGCGGCCCAGACACTGCACGTGCTCGCAGACGCGGCCACCGGTGCGGACGGCGACCACACGGCGGAGGTCGACCGCACGTACGAGAGCATGGCGCTCTTCGACGAGCACACCTGGGGTGCCGCCGAGCCGCGAGGCGACGCCGCCGGCGGGCGCGACTCGGGGGCCCTTCAGTGGCAGGCGAAGGCTGCGCTCGCCGTCGACGCGCTCGGCCGGGCGGAGGCGCTCGTGGAGGCGGCGGCCGCACGCTTCGCGACGAGCGAGCGCCGCCCATCGGTCCTCGTCCTCAACTCGAGCGGCTCCGCCCGGACCGACGTCGTCTCGGTCTTCCTGCCGGCGAGTCGTGTCGCGTCCGGTCTCGCGGCGGCCGTCGTCGACGCCGAGACGGGGCGGCCCGTGCGCTCCTTCGTCGGTCCGGCGCAGACCGCCCGCAACCGGCCGCAGGGGACCGTCCTCTCGTTCCTGGCGGACAATGTGCCGGCGGTCGGCTACCGTCGCTACGACCTCGTCACCGGCAGCGGCCCGGCACCGCGCGACGTGGAGGCGCTCGAGAACGAGCATTACAGCCTCGAGCTGGACATCGAGGGCGGCTACGGCCTCGAGGTCGTCGACCGCGAGCTCGATCTCGATCTCGTCGCGGACGGGGATTTCGGGCTCGGCCAGATCGTCCACGACCGCTACGAGGGCCCGCTCCGCGCGACGATGCGCCTGCCGCCGGGCGGTGCACCGGCGACCGGCGGCGGCCGCCCGAGCCGGGGTGCGCTGATCGGGT
>WNGF01006331.1_pt1 | contig 14702 bp, 19 predicted proteins | sample 5400641 | NCBI WGS metagenome assembly WNGF01 (sample SAMN13153371, study PRJNA577476) | soil metagenome | isolation source: 80 cm soil or saprolite under grassland replicate 2 | place: USA:California | collected 2016-06-15
CTAGTACTACAACCGCGACTTGAGATCTTGGTCCCAGCGGTCGGTGGTAGTGAGCTCCAGGACCCGGTGGTGGCCGTCGAGGTTGAGTAACCAGCTGGTGGGGTCGGCGAGGGCGGCGTGCAGGTCGCCGCCGGTCAGAGGGGTTGGGCCGTGTTCGGGTTCTGTGATCTGGAGCCAGCCGTGATCGATCAAGTTGAGGACGACGTCAATGAACCGGGGGATGAGCTGCCGCTTGGCCTCGTCGTCGAGGTCGGAGGGTGTAAGGGTGGTCCCTGTTTCGGCCCATCGTTGGCGGGCGCGCCAGGCGTCCATGGCGTGGATCAGGAACGCCTCGTGGATGGCTTCGATCATCACCGAGGTCTGTTCGGGGTTCAACTCGTCCCAGACGCCCATATTCAGATCATGGCAGTCTGGTGCCGGTGAGCGGTATGGGTTCAACGAGCGCCGGGGCGTGGCGTGAGTTGAGTCGTCGCTTGTAGTGGCTGCGGCGGGCTTGCATCTGGCGGCGTCTGCGCCAACGTGACCACGCGGTCGTGTGTTGATGGTCATGCTGTCGCGTTGAGAGTGTGGCCCACAGGCGGCGGATCTCGTTGACGGTGAACGGGATCATCTCGCTGTCATTGTCCAGAATGGACAGTGCTACGGTGTCGGCTGGTGTGCTGTCGGCGGTATCGACTACGCGTCCCCCTTTTGCGTGGCCAGCAGTACGGCGGTGACGGTCAGCCAGCTGTGCGCGGCCATGGCCAGGGTGATGTGCCGGTACCAGCCGGCGTACGAGCGGACCTGGTAGTGGTCCAGCCCGACCTGTCCCTTGGCGGCCTGGAAGCACTCTTCCACGGCCCACCGCAGCCCGATCACACGCACCAACTGAGGCAGGGCGGCGCCGCCCGGAGTGTGGCACCAGAAGAACGCCAGTTCCCCGTCGTCCAGAGCCCGGCGCACGACGAGGCGGTGGTTCGGGCTGGCCGCGTCGGACACTTCGGCGAAGTCGTAGACGCGGGGTCCCTTGGCCCCGTCGCCACAGGACAGCCGCTGCCAGGCCGGGCCCGGCGCGGCGGCCAGCACGTCAGCGCGCACCGGGCCGGCCGGGGTGTGCACGAAGTGGTCGCAGGACACCGCCATCACGTAGCGCACGCCTGCGCCTTCCAGAAAGCGGCGCAGCCCAGGGTTGTCACCGTAGGCCTCGTCCGCGGCCACCCAGCCGAACGGCAGCCTGGCCCGGATCACTCGTTCGATCATCACCTGCGCCTGTTCCGGCTTGGTGGCGAACCCGACCTCGGCGGGCACCCCCGCAGCGGCGCACAGATCCGAGTCGTCGCACCAGGAGGCTGGCAGGTACAACTCCGTGTCTATCAGCAGTCGTCCCCGCTCCGTGGCGTAGGCCAGGAACACGCCGATCTGGCAGTTCTCCACCCGCCCCGCCGTACCGGAATACTGCCTCTGCACACCCGCCGACAACCGGCCCTTCTTCAAGAAACCCGTGTCGTCGGCCACCAGCACCGCCTCCGGATCAGCCAACGCGGCCACCGCCCAGTTGCGGATGTCTTCACGCACTCCCGTCTCGTCCCACGCGCCCGAACCCAGCAACCGCTGGAACCGGTCCGGACTGCGATGCCCGGCATGCTCGGCCAACTGCCACGAGTTCTTGCGCTCCACCATGGAAGCCAACCCGCGCACATACTGCTGCGCCGCCAGCCGGGTCGCAGCCCGAGCGAACCACGGCGCCAGCACCGCATCCAACTCGCCCAGCACCCGCCCGGCCGCATCAACCACGTCCGGCCCGTCATCGTCTACCCTGGCGGCTACGGCCACCGGGTGATCTTCAAGTGTCAGCACAACCTTGCATGATCAACCGGTGGCCGGCCCATGTCCGCACGCCACGCCGAATAAGATCTCAAGTCGCGGTTGTAGTACTAGGTGCGAATGCACGAAGCTTTCAGTAAATCGCAACTCAGTCTCACGCCAGCTCAGTAACGATCGTTCGTCACCGGTCACTTCGGCCGGCAAGTCCGCAAAGATATCTTGCAGTTGTCCCAGGGCGGCCTCGGCTTCGTTCGATCGATTCATGACGGCAAGTGTTTGCGCTTTGCCGGCAATCACGCTTGGGAAGCCGGCCGACGATGTACTCCCGCCAAGCGCCTCGGCCTCCTCGATCGATGCAAGGATGGCGACCGGCGAACGCTCCTCATACAGGGCGCGCACGATCGCGTGACCGCGTACCCACAACGCGGTGTGGCGGTCGCCGGACTGGTCGGCAACGCGCCTGGCGCTACGCCACCAGCGGCGCGCTCCCGTCAGATGGCTAAGGTTGCCCAGGGTCAGAGCGGTGAAGGCCGCCAGCGCAGCGGCTGTCCGGCGCAGCTCGTGGCCAGAGGTGTCGTCGCGCTCTCTGGTAACGGCCGACTGAATCGCCAACAGATCAACGGTGAGCGTGTCCAGCAGCTCGGCAGCCGGGGTGGTCATGTAGCTGTAGCCGTAGTCCCAGACGATCTCTTGCCACTCGTCGAGTGCCACGCTGGCCCGTTCCTCGGCCGCGGCCAGGGTGAGGCCATGGCGCAGGGTTTCGAGCGTCAGCCCCGAGTAGCCCGGACCAAGGCCAGCCGCCGCCGAGACGGTTAGGCCCCACCTAACGAGCGTTCGACGCTTCATAGGGTCAAACGGTACCGCCGCTTGGACGCGCTTGGACTGCTCGGCCTTGGCGATGGCAACGAGTTCGCCGCCAGCGCCGAGGGCGTTGTCCAGGGCGCGTGCCAGGGCCAACGTGCCGGGCCGCTTGCCGTTCTCGATCTTGCTGAGGTGCCCCTTGTCCATTGGGGCCTTAGTCGCCAGCTTGCACAGCGAGATATCCCGCTCCTTGCGGAGCCGGCGTACCGCCTCGCCAAACGTCTCCCTGGCCACCGGATCATCCTCGCCCAGCCGAGGGTGTTGGCAAAGCTCGCCGAGACAACTGCCAACACCTACCTGCGGCACAGCGTAACGGCGAGGCTTCGGGTAGCGGGCAGGGCTCTCGCGCGCTCATGGGTTGGTGGCACGCCTGCCTGTACCGGTAGCTAGCGCCGCCGGGCGTCTGAATCGTGTAACACCGCCCTACACAACCACTACGGTATGTGCGGTATTCACCGCATCCGCAGGAAGGAGGAGCCATGTCTCTCAACTTCATCGGCATCGACCCCGAAACCCCTGGCGGCGGCTGCCCTTCGGTCTGGGTAGACGAAGCCACCGGCGACCTCTTGTTCCAAGGAGCGGAAGAACTCGATCCGGACAACCGCAGCAAGATCATCGCTCGCAGCCGCCTGTTGCCAGGCGAGCGCATCGTCCGCCTCCCTGCCCGGATGCGGGCCATCATCGCCCAGGCTTTGGAGAACACCGCGTGAGTGATCCAAAGCGCCCCTCGTTCGAAGCTCTCTTCGCCCGTTGTACGGTGAGCGCCGCCCACCTGGAGATGCGCGACGAGTACACCCCGGACGATCCGGTGTACCTCGACTGGCGGGCAGGCATAGCGATCGACCCGAAAGAACGCTGGCGCGAGTGGTACGACCTGATGGTTGCCACCACCGCCCGCGGTATCCGCGTCCGCCGCGCCCGCATCGTCAGCGAACCCGTTACTGATTTCATCCGCTACGAGTACGACTTAACCGAAGGCTTGAACCTGGCCGCCGGGGAGGAAGTGCGGTGGCTACCCCGGCGGCAAGCGTCGGACCTGGCACTACCCGGCAACGACTTCTGGCTTTTCGACGACGAGCGCGTGCTGTTCAACCTCTTCGCCGGCGACGGCGCGTGGCCTGACGACGGCTACGATCTGCGCGACGATCCGGCTGTCGTGCAGCTCTGCGCCAGGGCCTTCGAGTCCGTCTGGCAGCGCGCCATCCCGCACCACGAGTACCGCATCACCTAACCGACAACTAGGCAGCCTCAAGAACCCATGGCCTTCCCGTCATCAAGCGCCTATCTGGCACGTCGTGCCCTTGCCGACCGCCTGCGGGAGATTCGTGTGCAAGCTGGCCTCACCGCCCGAGCCCTGGCGATGGGAGCCGGTTGGCACCACACCAAGGTGTCCAAGGTGGAACATGGCGTCACCTCGCCGTCAGCGACCGACATTGCGCTGTGGTGCGACCTCTGCGGGGTGCCGGAGCAAACGCTTGAACTGATCCATGAGTTACAGGCTGCGGGCTCGCTGTGGTTGGACTGGCGGCGCATGGAACGCGCTGGCCTCCGCCCCGCTCAAGAGTCTGTCCGGGCACTGTACGAGCGAACCAAGCTCTTCCGCTTCTACTCCTCGGTGCTGATCCCTGGCCCGGTGCAAACGCCGTGGTACGTGTTTGCCTTGCTGTCGGCCGTTCGTGACCGGCGCGGTCTGGTCGATGACGTTGACGCTGCGGTGGCCGAGCGCATGGATCGCCAACAGAGCCTGTTTGCCGGCGACCACCGCTTCGCCATCGTTCTGGAGGAAGGGACGCTGTACTACCAGGTCGGCGGCCCGCAGGTGCTGGCTGGTCAGCTCCGCCATCTGCTGGGCGTGGCCGGCTTGCCGAACATGTCCCTTGGCATCATCCCCCAGGACGTGGACCGTTCCCTGATGTGGCCGGTGGAGATGTTCTTCATCTTCGATGACGTGCAAGTCAACGTCGAGTTGGTGTCCGGGTTCTTGTCGATCACTCAGCCACGAGAGATCGCTATGTACGCCAAGGGGTTCGCCGAGCTGGCTTCGGCAGCGGTGTACGGACCGTCAGCCCGAGCCTTGATCGAATCGGCCCTTAAGACTGTTGCCGGCGTCGGCAGCGATGGCCCCGGCCGCCAGGGGATTGGTCTCTGACGATCTCCTGCACCATCGAGCACACTCATTGAGCGCCTTGACTGCCGTTCAGTAGCGTCACCGCCAAGGCGTTGGCGGCCTAGGCCGGGACACCTCTGGCTACCAATCTGTCGTCTCGAAGGTTCCGCCGCTCCGACCGCCAATGCCAGCCGGAATGAGAACTGTCAGTACCCCCAGACCACACAACCAAATGCCTGACGCCCATAGCGGGTGTGCTTCGTGCTGCCCGCAATCAAGGACAGGTGACCCGCGGTGCCGTTTAGCTCTACGCCGATTCCGAAAGCGCAACCGCTGTTGCCGCTATCACCTGAGCAGGCACCGGAGCTGGTGCCGGGCTCTGGCCACTCTGATAGGCCCAAGGTCATCGTTTCTGGAGACCGGTGCCGAGGCGGGTGCTGCGACTTCCCTGGTATGGCCCACCTCGGCACCTTCACCCTCAAGCGAGGTAGCGAGATGCCCTTGTACCTGTTCGTCACCGGGCTGCTTCTGACCTTGTTCCTCGGCTTCATTGGTGGGCTGTGGGTGTTCCGGCGTTCGCTCATGTGGTGCGATCGGTGCGGAGAAACGCTGACCTGCGCCAAGTGCTTGAGCCGGGGTGGCGTCATCACCTCGGCCCGGAGCCGGTAATGGCCGGCCCACCTAGCGGCTCCGGGCCGTCAGTCTTGGCTGCTGGATCAGGCAGGCCGCTGACCGGGCGGGTTGACGACTGGCCGGCAGCCGAGCCCACGGGTCCCACAGATCTTGATGTCGGCCTGGCCGCCCGCGCCGTGGCTGTGCACTGCGCGGTGGCCTGGCCGGACGGCCTGCGCTGCCTCAACTGCGGCTACGCCCATCCGTGCGCGACGCACTGGTGGGGGCTGTGGGTGCTGAAGGCCGCCGGCTGGAGTCGGGTCCAGATCATGGCCCTGGATCACCGGAGCGGGCCGTGGTCGTAACCAGACGTCTCTGGTGGATCGGCGCCCTGGCCCAACGACTCGGCTTGGCCACCCCGGCGGCCACCGAGGAGGAGTTCCGCGCCGATCCGGTGGTGGGCTTGGCAGCCGAGGTGATGGACCCGCTGCACGGTGCTTCGGTCCCGCCTGGCCCATCGGCGGCCGAGATCTGCGCTCTGGCTGAGACGCCTCAACGTCGAGACGAACCGGTGCGGGTTCGCCGCTTGGCGTCGTGGCAGGCCGGTTATGCCGTGCGCCGGGATTGGCCGGATGGCACGCACGAGTTGGTGGGGTTCGGCTTCCTGCGAGTACGGGCGGAGCGGTTCGCCAAGCAGGATCAGGCGTATTGGCGCCCTGGTCCGCTGCGTCCGTATGCGTATGCGGTGGTGGTGGTCAGCCGCCGGGATTTCCGGTTGCACGCTAGGCGGTACGACTGTCGCTCGCTGGACTGCCCGAGCGCGGCGACGACTCAGGCAAGAACGGAGTCGCCGCGGTGAGCGCGCGCAGCGGCCTGGCCCGCAAGTCAATTGGCGGCCCTGGCCTATGGTTCTTCGCCGTGGGTGCCTCCTCGCCCATGACCGTACTGGCCGGTGGTGTGGTGGCTACCTACGCCGGCACCGGCGTGGTTGGGGTCCCGTTCAGTTTCGTGCTCTTGGCCACGGCACTGGCCTTGTTGACGGTCGGGTATGTGGCGATGAGCCGTCACGTCGGCCAGGCGGCAACGTTCTATGCCTTGCTGGTCCACGGGTTGGGCCGGGTCTGGGGCGTGGCCGGTGCTGCGGTGGCGGTGGTGGCCTACAACTCGATTCAGATCTGCTTGTACGGCCTGTTCGGGGTGACGGTGGCCGGTGTGGCGGGCGGGCCGTGGTGGTTGTGGGCGGCTCTGGCCTGGCTGGCTATCGCGGTGCTCGGTGTGCGGCATGTGCAGATCAACGCGCGGGTGCTGGCTCTCACGTTGGTGGCCGAGATCTTGGTTATCGCGTTGTTGGACATCGGGGCGTTCACCCACCCGGCGGGCGGGACGGTGAGCGTTGCGCCGCTGCTACCTGGCCGGCTGTTCGTCAACGGGGTCGGTGGCGTGTTCGCCCTGGGGATTGCGGCGTTCGTTGGTTACGAGTCCGGTCCGGTCTATGGCGAGGAGGCCAGAGGCGAGGCCACGGTTGGCCGGGCCACCTTTGCGGCGTTGGGTTTCCTTGGCCTGTTCTACGCGCTGTCTTCCTGGGCGCTGGCCGTGGCGGTCGGACCTGACCAGGTGGTGGAGGCGGCCCGTAACCCCGAGGCCGGGCTGCCGTTTTCGATTCTGGCTGGCACGTTCGGATCGCTGGCAGCGTGGGCCGGCACGCTGTTGTTAATCAGTAGCATTTTCGCCGCGCAGCTCAGCTTCCATAACGGCGTCGCGAGGTATCTGTTCGCTCTGGGCCGTGAGCGGGTGCTGCCTGTTTCGCTGGCCCGCATCGGTACCGGTTCGCGCGGTGGTGCGCCGATCGGTGGCTCGCTGGTGCAGTCGGTCACGGCCGCGGTGGTGGTCGGCTTGGTGGTGGTGACTGGCGCTGACCCGTTCGGCGTCTTGTTCACCTGGCTGTCCACTGTGGGCGCGGTTGGAGTGCTGCTGCTCATGGTGGCGGCCTCGTGGTCATCCTTGCGCTTTTTCCGGGCGGGTGGCGGCACGAACGAAGGTACTTGGGTACGGGTGGTTGCCCCTACCCTCGGCGTGCTCGTCGGTCTGGCGGTGCTGGCGACGACGGTCATCAACCTGGGTTCGCTGCTGGGTCTGCCGCCTGGTTCGGCGTTGACCTGGATCGTGCCCGGCGTGGTCGGTGCCGCTGGTGTGGGTGGGCTGGGCTGGGGTTTGGTGCTGCGCCGTCGCCGTCCCGAGGTGTACGCGGGCATCGGCCATGGGCGGCCTCATCCGCTGGCGGTGCTCGATCACCGCCTGGCCGACGTGGAGGTATGAGAACGGTGAGCGGCTACACCAGTCCAGCCGGCGTGACATACCTGACGTCGCAGTCGTTCCATCCGCCAGGGCCTCGCCGGCATGCCCGGCCATCGGGCCAGGAGCGCTACGAACCCACCGCGCGGGCGGCATCGCCTGGTCCGGCAGCGGGTGAGACGCAGTCCGCGGATTGGTCGGTGCATGACCCGGTGGCTGCGGACCTGCGCAACCAGATCGTTGACCGGCTGCGGCGGATGAACCTGCTCCATGCCCGCCATGCTTGGGAGCGGCGCCACCGCGACCCGTTAGGCCCGCATGGGCTGGCCTTCTTCTACACCACCCCACCCAGGGGCCGGCCGCCCCGCTGCACGCTGCGCACTGCTACCCGCCTGTTTCTGGATGGTGCCGAGGTGCAGGATCTGCCGCGGCTGCTCTACGACCTGGTTGGTGTTGCCCGCGGCTATCTGCATGGGGGCCGGTTCGACCCTCGAACCCAGATGGCCGACCGGGTGGAGCCGATGTCCCCGCTGGCGTCCTACATCGGCATCGGGGTCTCCACCTTGGACACCCCGGCCGGCACCTGGACAGAAGTACGCTCATCCGCCGGCAGCGAGCTGGAGGTGCCCGGCCGCTGTGTGGCGCTGCTGGTTGACGGCACCATGCTGCTCTGCGATCGGGGCGGGGAACGCCAGTTCGGGGCCTTTGAGATCTCGTCCACTCAGAGTCTGGACGTGGTACCGGGCCAGCCGTGGCGGATGTGGCGCTGGGCCTACCGCCTGGCCGACCTGGCTGACCCTGACACCCGCGACATCTGGCGCTGGCTGGACCAGTTGCACGGCTTGATCCGGCGAGGCAGCCATGGCTGGTGAGCTTGGGCCCCTCCTCGCCGAACTGGACGCCTTGGCCGCCCGGCTGGAGGCGGCGCGGCCATGCAACATCGGCTTTCCCGGCGCTACCGACTTCGACTACAGCGCACTCGCACCGCTGTTTATCCACCACCTGCTCAACAACGTCGGTGACCCGTACGTCGATGGGGTGGCGGCGAACCACACCAAGGCTATGGAGCGCGAGGTCGTCAATTTCATCGCTGACCTGCTGCGCGCACCGGCCGACGACCGGTGGGGCTATGTCACCACGGGCGCCAGCGAAGGCACCCTGTACGCTCTGCACCTGGCCCGTAGCCTGCATCCGGGCGCGGTTGTCTACCACTCCGATGCAGCGCACGCCAGCGTGGCCAAGGCTGTCGAGCTGCTGGCCATGCCGTCCATCGTGGTACGGACCAACACGACCGGCGAGATGGACTATGACGATCTCGCGGATCAGCTAGCCCGCCGGCGGGACCGGGCGGCTGTGGTGGTGGCCACCATCGGCACCACCATGACCGAGGCGGTCGACGACGTACGACGCATCACCGCCCTCCTTGACGAGCTGGCCATGCGTCGGCGGTTCGTGCACGCCGATGCCGCCCTGTCCGGCATTCCCCTGGCGCTGCTCGATCCAGGCGGGCGGCCGGGGTTCGACTTCGCCGACGGTGCCGACAGCCTCATTGTCTCCGGGCACAAGTTCATCGGCAGCCCTATCCCCTGCGGCGTGGTCGTCGTCAAGGCCAGCCATCGCACCCGGCTGGCCTCCTCGCTGGCCTACACCGGCAGTCCCGATGTCACCATTACGGGTTCCCGCAGCGGGCACGCGCCGCTGGTGCTGTGGTACGCCTTGCGCCGGCTGGGTGTCGAAGGACTCCGGGCACGGGCTGACGACTCCCGCGCCCTGGCCGAGTACACCGTCCAGAGCCTGGTGGACAGCGGCTGGCCGGCTTGGCGCCGTCCGCACGCCTTCACCGTAGTCCTGGACACGCCACCACCGGCCGTGACCACCACATGGGTGCTGGCCAGCCACGGCGGCGTGAGCCACATCGTCTGCATGCCCGGAGTGACCCGCAAGCAGATCGACGCCTTCGTGGCCGACCTGACTGCGGCCATCCAGCCAACCCCGGCCGCCACGGACAACAACAACCGGCGAAGCGGGCTGCTGCGCCGAGTCCGGACCACGACCTCCACCGTGACCTGAGAAAGAGAACGATGACTGAACCTGACATGAGCAGCTTCGGGCGTGCCTGGCAGGCCAAGGTGTGGGACTGCTGGAGAGGCGGGCACGTACTACAGCTCGCCCGGCTGCTGGCCAACGACCTGCTTGATACGCACACCCATACCGTCGAACTGGACCGGGAGGCGGTGAACCGCCTGCTGCACCAGGTCAACCTGCGCCCGCCTGGGCTGCGACAACTGCTGACGCGGCTGGCTGAAGCCGGGCTACTGGTGCAGCTCCGGCCCGGCGACGGGGAGAACTGGGGAACGTGCCGGCTGGTGTTGCCATCCACCCCGCCGGACTGCACCGCCAAGCCGGAAGAAGAAAACAATGACAATCGCACATCAAACGAATAGAGGGGGTTCGTCACAGTGTCAGAAGCTGAGAGCAGTAACAGCCATAAAGGCCGCCCCATCATGGGGGCTGAACGCCATACGCTCGCTATGACTCTGATGCGGCGCTACGTGGCCGGTGAAAGCATCCGCAGCCTGGCGGCTTCAACCAACCGTTCCTACGGTTGGATTCACCGGCTGCTCACCGAGTCCGGCGTGCGCTTTCGGCCAAGAGGTGGGGCGCGGCCACGGAAACAGCACCCATAGTCGCGGGTACCACTGGATACCTCATCACCGAAAAGGAGCAAGTCTCAACCAATGTCCACCTACGCCAAGCGTCAAGGCCGTGTCTTCAAAACACCGGTCACCACCTACGTCCAACCCGAGACCGGGCGACGGGTGACGATCGTCAGCGTGATGCACATCGGCCTGCCGTCTTACTTCGCCGGGCTGCGGGAAGTCATCAAGGAAAAAGAAGCTGCTGGCGCAGTCGTGCACTGCGAGGGCACTGGCTTGGAACAACTGACGCCCGAACTGGTGAAAGAGCCGCTGGCGTCGACCACGCTTGACGCCAAAGCCAGGGAGCTGCTGGCGCGCATCCCAGAGCTTACCGACGATGAGCGTGAGGTTTTGCTGGCGATGGCCGACAAGGAACTGCTCATGCGGCGACGGGTCGGCGAGCTGGGCTGGGTCGAACAGATGGACAAGGAAGGCGGCCTACCGACCGAGCCACACTGGGAGAACATCGACATCACCGTCCAGGACATCATTCACCGGCTCGGCCCAGACACACTGTTGTACCGAACGCGACATGCCATGAAGATGTTGGAATGGCCCGAGGGCGACACAGTCAAGCCCAATGCCTTCCGCCTCCAGGTTGCCCTGTTCTGCCGGGCAACAGCCAGCAACAAGCAACGAATCCAAACCAAGCTACGCACCGGCCCCTACGATGCCGTGCTGCTGGAACGACGCGAAAAGGTGGCCCTCGACGGTCTGCACGCAGCCAGCACGGACGTGGTGCTCCTCTGGGGTGCGATGCACCTGCCCGCCTTCGAGGCCGACCTGCTGTCCCGCGGCTACACCCAGGAAAACCAGACCTGGCACACCGCCTGTGTCATGCCCAGCATTACCGCCGCGCTCCTGCGCATGCTGGTGCGGTGGGATCCGGGTGGGCGGAGTGCTGTACAGGATGTGGCCGGGTAGGGCTGCTGGGAGACGGAGCGCCGACGTAGAGCTGTAGACCGTCAACCCGAGAGCATGAGCGGGCACCTGAGGGGTGAGGGCGCCCGCTCGACCAGTCCTCTCAGCCCTGATAGGCTCAGGCATCATGATGCATCTAGTGCGTTCGTCTGACCCACGGAGCGCGTGACATGGCAGTCTCCAAGACCAGAAGGCTCATCGACGACATCGCGCGGCGGATCGAGGTTGGGGTGCTCCAGCCAGGTGACCGGCTACCGAGCGCTTCCCAGCTCCGTGAGCAGTACGGGGTGTCGATCACGGTGGTACGCGGGGCGATGCTGTGGCTCAAGGCGGTTGGACTCGTGGAAGGAGTGGCGGGGGTGGGGGTGTTTGTGAGGGGGCGGCACGGCGAGACGATGGAGTTGAGGTAGGACGCACGTGAAGTGGGCAGATGTCGCTTGCTTGGGACTTGCCGCCTCATTCGCTACCCCACAGAACCCCACTCCCGCCTAGCGGCGGAACGGGAACCATCTGAGGAGCGTGTCGACGACCTTCAACGCCCGCTCGCCGCGGTCGTTGTTCCGCTCGCGGATGGCCGCCCGGACGGAGACCACCAGGCAGTACAGCCAGACAAGGCTCCGGATGGCAACGAGGGCGATGACCACGCAGGCGAGGACGTTGACCGCCCAACGCGGCATCGCGAGAGCTTCGGTCAATGAAGTGAGCCAACGATCCATTTCGCGCTCCGGATTCAGGGATGGGAGCGCGAAGCTGGCTAGGCGAACGCGGCCCCGTGGACTGGGCTTGTGCAGCTCCACGAGGTGTTGGGTCCGCCGACGGGCCGGCGGCGTGATGTCACCCGACGACCGGGTGGCTGTTGCGGTTCGGGCGAATCATGGGCGCGCAGGGCCGCTGCGGATCGAGCAAGGTCCCAGCAGCGTAGGAGCACTCCCAACCCGCTGCGCGCCGACGCAGTACGAGCGCGAGCGAACAGGCGCACTCCAGAACGGGTGAGCAATGTGGATCGAGGCGACCGGGCCGGATCATCGTGGTTGCAAAGCTCGGCGGCCTTCAGGCGCACGCGATTGGCGGGAGTGAAGAAGTCTGGATGTACGGCGCGAAGGCTGGCATATGGCGCACGGAACTGTGGGAGCCGGCGGGTGAGACTCCCGCCGGCTACCCGGCGACGGGGTTTGGACCTGCCCGCGCGTGGCTCGCGCCGGAGGCCCCAGGGCAGGTGGGCGGACCTCACGGGTCATCCCCGTCAGCCGAATTGTGTTCGCGTTGCGAGCGGTTGGCGCCGTAGCGTCGCTGGTCGTGGCAGGTGATGAGGTTCTGCAGGATCAGCCGCATCGTACAGTGCTGAGGCTTGGAGCCACGGTCCGTCGCCCGACCTACCCGTGGACGCCGGTGATCTATCAGTTGCTGCGTCACCTGGAGTCCGTGGGGTTTCCGTACGCGCCCAGGGTGCTGGGCGTCGACGGGCAGGGCCGAGAGGTGCTGACCTTCATCGAAGGCGAGTCCGGCCCGGACGGTTGGGCGAAAGTGGTCGACGAGCGAGGCATTGCCGCCATGGCCCGATTGCTCCGCGAGTACCACCAGGCCGTAGCGGGCTTCCGCCCCGACGGCGCGGTGACCTGGGCGGCCCACACCGGCCCGCCCGCGTCCAGTGAGGTGGTGTGCCATGGCGACTTCGGGCCCTGGAACCTGGTCTGGCAGGGGTACCGTCCGGTGGGCATCCTGGACTGGGACTACGCATGGCCGACCCGGCCGATCCACGACGTGGCATACGCCCTGGAGTACGTTGCCCCGTTCCGGGACGACGAGCAGTGCCTGCGGTGGCTGCGCTACCTACACCCACCGGACCGGCGTCGCCGCCTGGAGATCTTCGCCGAAGCCTACGGCCTGGACTCGACCACCGGGCTCGTTGATGAAGTGATCCACCAGCAGCAACAGGTTCTGGACCGGGCCCTGCGACTGGCGGCCGACGGACGGCAACCTCAGGCACACTGGCAGGCAACCGGTCGGCTGCGCAGGGTGGCCGAAGGGATCCAGTGGAGCCGCGATCACCGTCATCTGTTCGAGTAACCGCAACCACGCGGCGCACCGCATCCATCGAGTCTCGGAGCTTGCCGTGGCAGCAGATCTTGTCCGTCCGTCGACCCTGCACACACCGTTGCCGGCGGTGATCGACCGGTTGCGGGCCAACGACGAGGTCGACGGCGTGGTGCTGCTCGGGACGACCGGAACCGGACGATTCACCCCGGCCAGCGACTACGACCTGCTGGTGGTCCTCGCGCAGTCGGTGCGTGACGTCAGTGTCGAGATCACGATCATCGACGGGCGCACGGCCGACATCATCATCGCCTCCCGAGCCTGCCTCAGGACCATCACCGACGAGGCGCGCGATCTCACCGACGACGAGTGGGCGCTTGCCCGCTGGCTGGGCGACGGTCGGGTCGTGTACGACCGGACAGCCGTACTGAGATTGGCGGCCACGTCCGCGAGAACGCGGCTCGCGCAGCAGCCACCGGCGTCGCGTCGGGTCGCCGACGTGGCCCAGCACATCAACTACGACCCACGGGTGAATCGCGTCTATGCCCGGTCGGCGGACCCCACCTACCGGCTGGCGCTACGGCTGCGTTCGCTGCACAGCTTCTTCCGTATCGTCATGGGCTGGTTCGAGATCCGGGGCCTGCCCTGGGCTGGCGAAAAGCAGGCCGTCGGCTACCTCGACGAACGAGACCCCGTATTCCTGGCCCTGGTTGAGCAGTGGCTGGCCGAACCCGACGCGACGGCCGCCGTCCAGATCCAACGGCAGGCAGCCGAACGGGCACTGGCACCAGCCGGTGGGCTGTGGCCAGACGACATGGTCGCCCGGTACGAGGGAATATGGGAACGGCTGACGTCGTAGAACCAATGATCTGAGCAGCAGCCATCGAAAGAGGACCGCGATGATGGCTCGGACTCCCGCGCGCTGACCGAGGATGTGACGCGCCCGCTGCGACGTCGAGGACCAATACCCGAGTAATGCTGGCGACCCTTGTACCAGCGGAGCTCACGCACCGGCAGGCCGTCGACGACGTCCTCGACGACTACCCGATCCAGCGACGACTTGACCTCCGCACCAACGCTCGACCGGTACGTCACCGCGACATGCTGAGCGCCAAGCAGAGGGATCGCAGACACCTTGTGACCCTGACAGAGCTAGGATCGACGGACATCACGCCACGCCGAGGCAGTTCTCATCAATATGGCCCATGGGACAGAACATGGACATCTCTTTTGAGGCGCTCCTGATTGATCCGTGGGTGTATCTGGAGGTCATCTTGTGGGGAGTGTGGGTCGGTGACCGCCGAGAGACAACATGGCCAGGGCGATGATGGCTTCGGCGGAGTGGAACCCGAACGCCACCCGAACGATGAGTC
>WNGF01010471.1_pt1 | contig 14702 bp, 13 predicted proteins | sample 5400641 | NCBI WGS metagenome assembly WNGF01 (sample SAMN13153371, study PRJNA577476) | soil metagenome | isolation source: 80 cm soil or saprolite under grassland replicate 2 | place: USA:California | collected 2016-06-15
GATCCAACCTCGTTGGCAGCAGATTCTATCTTCCCCGACCTCACCGATCGCGAGCGCGAGGTGTTGGGGTTGATTGCCCAAGGGTTGACCAACAGCACGATCGCCGAGCGGCTGGTGCTGAGTCCGAAGACGGTCCGCAATTACATCACCGAGATCTTCAGCAAGTTGCAGGTGGCCGACCGCGCGCAGGCGATCATTCGGGCGCGCAATGCAGGATTAGGATAGGGCGACAGTCGTAGCAGTACGGCTGACCATCTACTACTCATCTATGCGTCTCAGCATTCCCGAGACTATGTGCCAACCACCCGCCCACCACAATCGCGTAGTAGGCCAGCAGCAGCCAGAGCGGGAACGGCGGCAGCTGCACCGCCGCGTAGGGCAGCGTGGCGAACAGGCGTGCGCCTTCGGTCATCCAGGCCAGGAACAGGTAGGCCACCGTCGCCAGCCATTGGCCCAGCGGCAGCCAGGCCAGTCCGCCGGCCAGCGCGATCGCGCCAAAGAGCATCGCGGAGGGCACCACCGGTATTATGTGGAATAAGAAATCATTATTTTACACGTTTTCGTGCATATATTTCAAACACGAAAACGCGTATTTATTTGATACTAACAAGCAACTTGAGGAGACAGCGAGCTTATGCTTTGCCTGGAGATGGTTTCTTCTCTTGAGGGTGTTGGCTACTGCCTCCGCCGAGGCCTGATGTGGCGCATACAGTAGTACTAGTTTCTGGTGCGAAACTCCCTGACAGCAGCAAACGCCTGGTTCTTCAAGGACCACAACGGCTCATGAGGGGTCAATCGCGCGGCGCAGCCGGACTTTTGCACCAAAAACTAGTACTAGCGCTGTCCCATGTCCTGCGTCCAGTAGCTGTGGTAGTCGCTGCTGGGATTGATCGCATAGCCGATGCCAACGTCGGTCAGGCTACAGTTGAGTAGGTTGCGCCGGTGCCCATCGTTTGGCGGCGTCTCGTTGTACCAGCCCATCACGACTTCGTCGGCAGTCGTGTAGCCGGCGGCGATGTTCTCGGTGCCGGCGCTGCCGGGGTAGGCGGCCTGCTGCGCGCGCCAGGCCGGCATATGACCATCGCGATCGACGTGGTCGAAGTAGTTGTGGTCGGCCATATCCTGACTGTGATCGCGTGCAGCGCTGCTGAGCTCAGGTGACATCTGCAGTGGCGGGCAGCCGTGCTGCTGCCGAAGCGCGTTGGTCAAGGCGAGCACCTGTGCCTCTGGGGTGGCGTCGAGCGCTGGCGCTGGCGACGTCATCAGCATGAGCGGCAGCATGACGCGGAACTGCGCGCTATTGGTCGTGGCGTGAACCGGTCGTGAAGCCCAGTATAGTGCCGCGATCAGGAGGAGGATCAAGAGCCGGGGCCAGCGGCGGAAACGGACAATCAAGCGAATCGAGGTGGAGATCATCTTCCCTCACTGTTCGGTAGCCTGGCGATCCTAGCTCGTACGAGCCGTAGATCCATGGCTTTGCGTCCGCACCTTTCGATGCGTTTGCCGTTATCGCGAGTGTCAAGTTGTGTTCGCCCAGACGAAGCCATGGATATGATTGGCCGCGCACCGGCGTTGTAAAGTAAAATGTAGGTTAATGAGAGTATACTCAAAAGGATACGGCCCGACAACACCCCAACAGTCCGGTCTCGCTCTAGCCTAGGCGGCATATGTCCTCGTCGCCCAAGGCATCAATGTTGCTCTAGCATGAAGATCTGGATGGTGCTTGGGGAGACGCACCAATGCGCAAGCGCAGCGCATCGGCATTGTGCCGTAAAGGGGTTTAGTCGCTCCAGCAGCAGCACTTCGCTCGGCACGCCCGCCGCTAAAGTATGCCCCTCGTAGTGTCACACTAACGCTTCAACGTGCTCTGCGGGCTGCTGCCGATCGCGCCCGGCGGGCCGGCGGGGGCATGGAGGGTGGAAAGTGCCAATAAGCTGGTGGTGGAGGCACGCTTGAAGGGGACCGGGATGCATTGGAGCCGCGCGAGTGTCAATCCGCTACTAGTGCGGCGGAATGCCGTCAGTCACGGCCGTTGGGCGGAGGCAGCACCCAGTCTCTGTCCCGATTCAAGAGCAGTGGGGAAGAGGCTACCGCGAGTATCCAGCGGCTGACACCTCGACATGCACTGATCAAACGGCGCAACGACTGTTATGGAGATGACAACCGCCCGTATCCCTTCATACCAGGTCACGAGCGAGCAAGTAGAACCTTGCAAGCAACGCTCGCGCGAACGCACGGGAAGCCGCTGAGCAACTCAACAAAGGCAAGGGCGCCGGCGGCCTCCAGAGTCTCGCTTGTAGATTGGGAACCAGTGACCTAATACCTGATGGTATGGCAGCCGAACACGAACCACACAAATTACCGGATTGGGTAAGGGAAGAACGCCAGCGGAATAGTGTGTGGATTAGGGAAACCTCCATATTTTTGTGCCGGTAGCAAAGGGGTAGAGATATGAGCCGCTCCTTTCGAGGCGGCTTTGTATTATCCCCTGAGTTCTTTCTCGTGGAGTACTGCGGTGAGGAGGAATCTCAATTGTGATAGCGTAAACGGCTTCTGCATGAAAGCGACATGCGACATCGGAGTGGAGCGCTGGAGCAGTTCTGGAGAAAAGAAACCGCTCATAAAAATGATGGGTAACTCTGGGATAATCCGGCGTATTGCCTCTGCCGCATCAATGCCATTCACTTCCGGCATCATCACGTCAAGGATGGCGCAATCGAGACTGCCCTGTAAGGTCTGTGCGACCTTGATTGCCGCTGCTCCATTCGATACAACCACCGCCAGCAGGCCCATCAATGCGAGCGCACGTTCTACGAAGTCAGCGATAGCCGGTTCATCGTCGGCGATTAGGATACGAGCGTCTGGTGCGCTCATGGCACATTTCCTTGAAAAATCAGTATGTATACAGCAGCGGGGCTGTAAAGCGGGATTCCGGACGGTTGGTCGAGGGCTACCTGCTCGATGCGTAAAGAGAGGGGTAGCGAAAAGAGTGAGGGCAAGAACTATGCCAGCAAAAGCTGGGTTGGGGCTTTGTGTTTGCACGATGGTCGTTGCACCCTGCCATAAGCGCAGCAAAATGGGAAACTGCCGCTGCTGCCGGTGCTGTAGGGAGAACCTTTAGAAGGGAGATGGGGAACCGATGATTGCGCGGACTGTGGCAAGCAGTTCCTCAAGTCCGAACGGTTTTATCAGCACATGGAGGATGCCGGCATTGCGCAAGGAGTCAAGGTAGCGTGGGTTGGCGGTGATGACAATAATGGGCAGTGTCATCTGCTGTTGGTGCACATGCTCCATGACGGTGAAGCCACTCACATGCGGGAGGGCGAGGTCGAGAATCAGGACTGTCGGTCTATCCTCTCCCAGCGCCGCCAGCGCTTGGCTGCCATCGCTGGCAACGCGCACGGTATAGTGGGCACGCACCAGCATCCGCCGCAGCAGGTCGGCAATCGCTGCTTCATCCTCAACGAGCAGGATATCACGATGTATGGACATCGATCGCTTCCTTGCATTCGTGGTAGTGAGAGCAGATGTTCTTAACAAAAACGGAATACAGGGGTCTTAGCACAGAACATCTCCACCAATCCAAAAGGTACGCGCAACCACATCATATGTTTGCGGATACCAGATGGCGCTCCAGTTCTATCCGCACAGCGACCGGCCGCTTCCAGTGGAATGGCTCACCACAGAGCCATCGAAACCACAGAAACGTGTACGTTTTTCGTTTCTTGATGTGCTCTGTGGTTAGAAAAGTGACAACGGAGTAAGAAGCAGGATAACGCCGGATTGCGCTGCAACACCACTATACACGCCTTTGCTTACGTGTGCATCGTTGAAATCCGCCCTCATGAATAGCAGTTGGTTGCTATACAGGACGGCACAAATATGCCATCCGCATGTGGTACTGGTATGGGTGAGGGGGAATGAGGGGTTGAACCGCGAATAGACAATCGGCGCTTTAGCTTCTATGATTACCATATGGGAGGAGAACGAGACCGGGAAGATAGACGTTCAGGTGAACCGCTTGAACCATCACCCTTGCCTCCAGAGTTGGCGGAATTCCTCCGTGATCAAGGGACAGTATTTGTCATCAAGCTGCCCTCATCGGATATTGAGAGTGCTCGCGGGAGAGTCCCGATTCATCTACGCCATGAACTTTACGCGCACGCGAATGCGCCAGTCATTCGAACCACCCTTCGTGTGTACGACCAGCCGGAAGCACCCTCGCTGCCGAGCGCCGGGCCCTGGCCGCTGAAGAGAGTGTGTCCGTCGCACCCCCAGCGGATGCGTCACCGCGCCCTACGTGCGCGACCACCGTGCCAACCGCAGCGATCTACGAATTCCCAGGTCGTGAGAAGATCTGCCGCGTCTGCCCGCCAGGTAACGCGTGGAGCGGGGATCGCCCTCAGCCGAAGCCAGGGGCGATGCCGTGTGTTCCGGTGTACGATTCGCGCTACCCCGACGATTGAGCTGGGCGCTGTTCGCGTGGTTGCGCTCCACATTCCTGCTGCGGTGCGATGGTAAATTCATCGGGCTTGAGATGCAGCGACTGTCTTGCGATGCGCTTGGCCGGAAGAAGCCCAAGACGCGCGCGCTGCCGCGTTGTGCTGTCCACCGACTCGATGATCTCGATGATGGCCGGCTCTGTCGCCTGCGCATCAGCCACAATCAGAAGTGTGTTCATACCATTGGTGCGGTCGTACCACGCGCTGGCGAAGAACGGCACGCTGGTCGTCTTTGGGACGGCCTCGGCTGCGCCGGGCACCGCGCAGCCGCTGCGGGGGCTTGCCGCAACGCTGGCCTGCGTTGTGGTGCTGCAGCTGCGGCCCGGCTGCAGGCGGGTCGTGCCGCGCGCGCTTGATTCGGCCAAGCCGCCGCGCCCCGACGAGTGCCGCCAGGATGTCCAGACAGTGCTGGCCCGGCTTCAGGATGGCACGATCACGCCGCAGATCGCCCAGGTGCTGCCACTGAGCGAGGCCAGACACGCGCACGAACTGCTGGAGGCGAGCAAGGTCACGGGCAAGATTATTTTACAGCCCTAATCCTGTACCCACTCCCTGTAAAGAGAAACAGATTGGAGGACGTGGACATGACACTACCGCAATTTCAGTCTGAACCCAAAACCGCGCTGGTGAGCGGCGGCACCTTCGGCATTGGCCGCGCCACCGCATGGGGCCTGGCCCGTCAGGGCTTCACTGTCGTCATCACCGGCCGCGACGCCGGACGCGCGGAGTATGCGGTCGCGGCTATGGAGCGCGAGTCTGGCAAGTCGAACGTGTCGTTTCTGCTGGCCGACTTGCTTGAGGCCGGGCAGATTTGCTCGCTCGCCCGCAGTTTCACCTAACGCTATTCGCGCCTCGACGGGCTGGTCAACAACGCAGGCGGCGCATTCAGGGAGCGGCGAGTCACTGCAAGCGCCCTAGCTCGCACCGACGAACGCCAGCCACCGACCACAATCGCGTAAAATCCCCACAACAGGTACAGCGGAAACCGCGGCAGCTGCACCGCCGCCCACGGTAGGCTGGTGAACAGCCGCGCGCCCTCAGCTCGCGCTCATTTTTCCCGAAGGCAATGCCGAAGATGCTGTTTGATGCTCAACCTCCAGCACGCGCTTCAATCGCTCGAAATCCGCGACCGACTGCTTCTTGAGCGCGCGGGCTATCAGCGGCTCGAACAGGCGCATCATTCCACTCGTTACCATCACGAATTCGTAGAGAAGACGTGTTCCGCCGCCCTCAGGCTCGAAGGAATAGCTGACGGTAACCTGCGGCCTGGTAAGGGTCTTTGTTGCAAATCGTTTGTCGGGCTCGAAGACGGTGAGCTCAGCCAGGATCTCCGTCGGCCAGCGCCCAAGCCGCCGTATCTCGCGAAATCGCGTGCCTACGCGCGGCAGTCCTTCGGTCAGTTGCTCCTGTTCGAGGATGTTGGCCTGCCATGTAGCGAGGTTGCGGATATCGGCCAGGTACGCAAAAACCTGTTCAACCGGGCGGTTCAGGTGGATGCTCGCTTCGTGCTCAATCATGGGTCCTCCTTGTGCCAAACGGCACGTGCTGATAGCCAACCGACACGTTGACCTTTGTGTTGCCACGTCCGGCCTCAATGGGTGACTTCCGCTGCGCGCGCGTTAGCCTCTGGGTTTCGGCTGACATCGGCAGCTCCTTTCGTCGGATTAATCACTCCTCCTGCGATACGGCAAGTGTACCTGGGTCGTCGGTCTGCAACCAGGGACGATCCGTACATTCACCCTGACAAATTCGATTGAGCCCACAGGCAGCAGAGCTATAGTCGTGTTATCATGCTCTGAGCCATGTGTTCAATCACTGCACTCCTGACTCTTTTCGTCAATGAGGGGCAGGTATGAGTGCTACCGACGCCACGCCATTTGGGGAGTTGCTGCGGCACTTTCGTGTCCGCGCGGGGTTTTCCCAAGAGCTGCTGGCTGAGCGCGCGGGGCTGAGCGTCGATGCGATCGGCCTCTTGGAGCGTGGCGCCCGCCAGCATCCGCACAAGCACACGATCGCTCAGCTTGCCAATGCTCTTGACCTCTCATCCGATGAACAGGCGCAATTTACGTCCGCCGCGCGTCGTCTCCCTTGGATGGCGAATGGTTCGCCGAACCATGCGCTGCCAGCTTTTTCAACGCCATTGATCGGCCGTGAACAGGAGTTGATCAAACTAGTGAGCATCCTGCAGCGGGCGGATGTGCGGCTGCTAACCCTGACTGGGCCGGGAGGCGTTGGAAAAACCAGGCTTGCGCTGGCAGCAGCCGAGCTGGTTACCGACAGCTTTCTCGACGGCGTCATTTTCGTCCCGCTGATGCAATTGCGCGATCCCGATCTGGTGCCCGGCGCCATTGCTACCTTGCTCGGTCTTCAGGAGCGTGCCGGACGATCGATAGCGCAACAGCTGACGCACTACCTTGTGCCGCGGCGGCTGCTCCTGGCGCTCGACAACCTTGAGCACCTGTTACCCGTCGCCTCGTTCGTGTCCGATCTTATCGTGGCATGCCCACAACTGAAGGTCCTTGTGACGAGTCGATCACCCTTGCATCTTCGTGGTGAGCACCGCTTCGCCGTTCGCCCATTTGATCTCCCCTCAACCGCCAAGGCTGTACGAGCAGAAGCAATGGCTCAGTTGCCCGCCGTCAAGCTGTTCGAACAGCGCGCCCAAGTCGTCAATTCGAGCTTCGAGCTGACGGCCGAGCACGTGGAGGCGGTGGTGGCGATCTGCCGGCATGTGGACGGCTTGCCGCTGGCGATTGAACTCGCCGCAGCGTGGATACGGCTCCTTCCAGCCACACAACTCCTGAAGCGGCTGGAGCCGCGGCTCCCCCTGCTCGTAGGTGGGCCGAGCGACGCGCCTGCCCACCAGCGAACCGTGCGCGACACGATCGCGTGGAGCTATGAGCTGTTGGATGCAAAGGCACAGCGACTGCTGCGGCGCCTCACAGTCTTCGCGGGCACGGCTACGCTCACAGCAGTGGAATCGGTCGCTGTGGTAGAACGCGACGACACCGCTACACTCCTGGCAGATCTTGCTGCTCTGGTTGACGCCAGCCTCATCCGTGTGTCCGTCGATGACGAGCTAGAGATAGAGTCGATCGACCCACGCTATGGGATGCTGGAGACGGTGCGAGAGTTTGCGTTGGAGCGCCTCGTAGCCAGCCATGAAGGTGAACAGATTCAGCGCCGGCACGCAGACTACTACCAGAAATGGCAACAACGCTGGAACGCCGGCTCTTCGGTACGGAAGAGGAGGTCGTGCTGGCGCTCCTGGAAAGCGATCACGCAAACCTCCGCGCCGCGTTGCGCTGGTCACTCGACCGGCACGAAGTCGTGACGGCAGTCGCTCTTGCGCTCCGGCTGTGGCGGCTCTGGTTAGTTCACGGCCATATCAGCGAAGGGCGTAAGTGGCTTGAGCAGGTGCTCGCGCTGGTCGACTCTGTTGGCGCAGAAAAGGCCGGTATTCTGGCTGCTGACTACGCCTTTTTGGAGCATGTCACTGCAAATCTGGCCCGTGCACAGGGCGACTATGTTCGTGCAACATCGCTTTACACAGCGAGTCTGGCGATCCGTCGCAGCATCGGCGACACCCATGGTGTGGCCGTCTCGCTCCACAATCTTGGGTTCGTGGTCTACGAGCAAGGCTCCTATGAACAGGCGTTACAGTTGAATCAGGAAGCTCTGGCCCTGATGCGGCAGCAGAAGGATCGGTATGGCATTGCTATCACCCTGCTCGACCTAGCAAGCGTGGTCCAGGCCCAAGGTGAGGAGGGTCGGGCTGGCGAACTGTACGCGGAGAGCCTCGCGCTGTTTCGCGCACTCGAACATACGTGGGGTGTCGCACAAGTGCTCCATCGGCTGGGTGGCCTTGCGCAGATCCAGGGCAACCTCGTTCAGGCTCTCGCCTACTATACCGAGGGTCTGCCACTTAGTGCTGCACTGGGCGACCGTCTGCTGGTGGCGGCGAGTCTGGATGGTCTGGCGAGGCTGGTTGGCACACAGGGTGGCCTGGAGCAGATGATTCGACTATTTGGTGCGTCTGCGGCGCTACGTGAGCGCGCAGGTGTCGATAATGGACTGGCTGAATCGACCGCTGATAAGCGACTGCTCGATCAGGCGCGCTTATGCCTCGGCAACGAATGCTATGCGACAGCTTGGGATGCGGGGCAGCGGTACTCAATTCAGGAAGCCCTGGACGACGGGCTCGGCGCGACGCTCTGACGAGACGCTGACCAAGATAAAGCGGTCGCATCAGGGGAAACCGCAGGCGTTGATCAGCTCCCTGCCCGGTCGCCTGACCTCACTGTTGCAAGACTATCTCGCCCGACTGAGGACGTGGATATCGTTTGCCAAAGCCGCTGCGCTGCTCACCAGTTTCACGCAGGCCCTTGTGAGGCCCCCACAGCCCAGTGGCGAACCGAAACCGTCAGTCTGGGCATATGAAGCCGTTGCATCGGCGGTAGTTCCGTGCTGCTCGTGCTGGTCCTCCAGTTCCTCAAAGGGCTCACAGACCATCACGTCCTCCTCGGCTCGCTGTGAGCTGCACACCAGACCTGCATTGATTCACCGGTAATGGCTGAACTATTCCAGCCGGTGATAACCAGTCCCATTAGTGCGCTTCTCACCGTCTGCTACTGTTTGGCCTCGATAGCGAGCACGTCTATTGGCCAACGTTCGCCTCAGCTCTGAAGTATCCGATGCCAGACGATGCCCCACATCGGAAGATCCAGTAACCTCCCGCTGGCTGTGTCATCGCCGTGCGCTCCGCCTGACGACCGATGCCCATGCTTCGCACCCATGCTATACTCACCGCAATAGGCGATGATGGAGACCAGTAAGCGGGGCCAACAGCGCCCCAGCGAGCGCGGATATGGTGTGAGCCGCGCGCCACGTTGCCCGCTGAAGATCGCTCCTGAGCCGACACGTGAACGAGTTAAAAGTTAAGAATTAAGAGTTAAGAGTTGAAATGAAATCACCCAACTCTTAACTTTGAACTTTGAACTCTTAACTTCAGTAGTGGCGTCCGGGATCGTCCCCCGTTACCAGGGACGGAAGGTTGAACACGACCTTCGCCAAGCGCAGTCGATTTTAGAATTTGGATTTTCGATTTTGGATTAAGTGAACGGGTAATCCAAAATCCAAAATTGTAAATCTAAAATCGGTTGAACCAGGGTGGTACCGCGGGGCTATTTGCCTCGTCCCTAAGTATAGGGGCGAGGATTTTTGTTGTCTGTGACATGTCGCAGTACAGATGATATCTGCGAAGTGAAGCATGCGACCTGTGGTTTGAGAGGAGGTGATCAGCCGTGGACGGCGATGGCATTGCTGGCATTGGAACCATACACGACGATGGCTTTACCTGAACAAGATTTTTCTTATAACTACCAAAGGCAGATAGCCTGAAAGAAAACTGTCTTTCGGCTCTCGGTGCCTTAGTGGTTCAAAGGAGACAGGAATGTTTCGCGATGTACCCGCACGACCGAATTATGTCGAGCTGGAGCAGGAAGTTCTCCAGTTGTGGGCCGAAACGCAGACGTTCGAGCAGCTGCGTGCCCAGACCAGCGGGGGTCCTAAGTGGTCGTTTCTTGATGGGCCGATAACGGCGAACAACCCGATGGGTGTTCATCATGCCTGGGGCAGGGTGTATAAAGACCTTTACAATCGGTTTCGGGCCATGCTAGGCCACGAACTCCGATGGCAGCAAGGCTTCGACTGCCAGGGCCTGTGGGTCGAGGTCGAGGTCGAGAAGGAGCTGGGCTTCAAGACCAAGCGCCAGATCGAAGAGTTCGGCGTTGCCAATTTTGTGAACACGTGCAAGGAGCGCGTATACCGCTTCGCCGCACGCATCACCCAGCAGAGCCAGCGCATGGGCTACTGGATGGACTGGGACAACTCCTACTATACGCTCTCCGACGAGAACAACTATAGCATCTGGGGCTTCCTGAAGCTGTGCCACGAGCGTGGCTGGATCTACCAGGGCCATGATGTCATGCCCTGGTGCCCGCGGTGTAGTACCGCGCTCTCGGAGCATGAGATCGCCACCGAGGGATATGTCGAGACCACCCATTTAGCGCTCACCGTCGCCTTCCCCCTCCTTGACCGGCCCGGCGAGGCGCTCTTAGCCTGGACCACCACGCCCTGGACTCTGCCGGCCAACGTCGCGGCGGCCGTGCATCCCGCGCTGACGTACGTCCGCGTGAGCCTGACGAACGACCAACGACCAATGACCAAAGATTCTGGCCTTAGAACCTATTGGCTTGCGAAAGAGGCACGCGCTGGGCTTTCATCGTCCTTGGTCGTTCGTCCTTCGTCCTTCGTCGTCCTGGAAGAGCGCCCCGGCGCCGATCTGATCGGCTGGCGCTATCGCGGCCCGTTTGACGAGCTGGGGATGCAAGCCAGTGTGGAGCACCGCGTCGTGCCGTGGGACGAGGTCAGCGAGGACGAGGGCACAGGTGTCGTGCATATCGCCCCAGGTGCCGGCAAGGAGGACTTCGCGCTTGGCCAGGCCCACGGCCTAGCGGTGCTCGCGCCGCTTGATGACGCTGGGGTATATGTCGCTGGCTATGGCTGGCTGACCGGCCGCAACGCTGGCACAGTCGCGGAGGATGTCGCGGCAGACCTCGATCGCAAAGGTCTTCTGTTCAACCGTGAGCTGTATACGCACCGCTATCCGGTCTGCTGGCGCTGCGGCACCGAACTGGTCTTTCGGCTGACGGATGAGTGGCTGATCGGCATGGACGACTTACGTCACCAGATGATGCAGGCAACACATGAGGCGACTTGGATACCGTCGTTCGGGCTCGATCGCGAGCTGGATTGGCTGCGCAATATGGACGACTGGATGATCTCCAAGAAGCGCTACTGGGGCCTGGCGCTCCCCTTCTATCCATGTACCGCCTGTGGCCATGTCACGGTCGTCGGCTCAAAGGAAGAGCTGCACGCGCGCGCCGTGGCGGGGTGGGAGGAGTTCGAGGGTCACTCGCCCCACCGGCCGTGGGTCGATGCAGTGAAGGTCGCGTGCGTGCAGTGCGGTGCTGCTGTTTCACGCGTGCCGGATGTCGGCAATGTCTGGTTGGACGGTGGCATCGTCCCCTTTTCAACGCTCAACTATCGTCATGACCGCGACGACTGGGCACAGTGGTTCCCGGCCGACCTGGTGCTGGAAAGCTTCCCCGGCCAGTTCCGCAACTGGTTCTACGCCATGCTCGCAATGAGCACAGCGCTGGAGGGCCATGCACCGTTCAAGACGCTGTTGGGCTATGCCACGGTGAAGGATCAGCGCGGCGACGATATGCACAAGAGTAAGGGCAACGCAATCTGGTTCGAGGACGCCGCAGCATGGCGCGGGGTCGAACCTTTGCGCTGGCTGTTCGCCGCCGTCCCGCTGGAGCGCAACTTAAACTTCGGCCGTGACCTGGTCGAGGAGGCGGCCCGCAAGCTCCAGCCGCTGTGGGAGGTGTATCGGTTTTTTGTGACGTACGCCAATTTGGAGGCTGGAGACTTGATACTGGAGGCTAGTCTATGGCGCAATCGAACAAGCTTCCAGCCTCCAGCCTCTAGCCTCGACAGCTGGCTGCTGGCACGCCTGCATCAGTTAGTCACGACAGCGCACGATCGGTTGGGTGCGTACGACGCTCGTAGCTTCACACAGGCCGTCGAACTGTTTCTGGATGACCTCTCGAACTGGTATGTGCGGCGCTCCAGGCGGCGCTTCTGGGGTACCGATCGCGGCGTCGATCCAGCGGACCAGCAGGCCGCCTTCGCCACACTCTACGTCACATTGGTGACTCTGGCCCGGCTGCTCGCACCGGTGCTGCCATTCCTGAGTGAGGTGTTGTATCAGAACCTGGTGCGGAGTGTCGATCCATCAGCCCCGGATAGCGTGCATCTAACGGGCTATCCTGCCGCGGATGACCCACGACCGATGATCGAAACGCCGGGAGTCGAATCCAATCAGTGGTTCGATGGGCAACTGCTGACCGACATGGCGGTGGTCCAGCGGGTGGTTGGATTAGGGCGCGTGGCACGAAAGAGCGCGGGTCTGCGGGTGCGCCAGCCGTTGTTGCGCATGCTGATCGCTACGGGCAGCACCGAAGAACGGGCGTCGCTGCTGCGACATCAGAACGACGTGCTGGATGAACTCAATGTCAAGGCACTGGAAGTCCTCGACAGTTCGGCCGGGCTGCTACACTACCGGGTCAAGCCGAACCTACGATTGCTGGGTCCGCGTCTGGGTCGGCGGTTACCCGCGCTGCGTGCCGCGCTCGATGCGCTGGACGTGCAGCAGGCAGGTGCGGTGGCACGGGCCGTTGAGCAAGGGCAGCCAGTCATGCTCCAGGTTGCTGAGGAAACAATCACACTTACGCCGGACGAGGTGCTGGTTGAGTCGGTGCCGCTCGAAGGTTATGCGGTGGCACAGGATACTGGCATCCAGGTGGCATTCGACACGACGCTCACAGATGCATTACGACATGAGGGGTTCGCGCGCGATCTTGTACGCGTGGTTCAGGAGGTGCGCAAGGCCATAGGGTTGACGCTGTCGGAGCGCATCACGCTCTACCTGAGTGGGGATGAGACGCTAGGATCGGTGCTGGCGGTGTGGGGCGACTACCTCCGTGGCGAGACCCTGGCTGTGGATTTGGTAGCAGGCATGCCGCCCGAAGACACCTATCAGGAGATGGCGGCGCTCGACGGGATGCGGGTGACCGTGGGGGTGATGCGGCGGGCACACTAAAGTGAACCATTTATCAGGATTGGCGCAGCCTTTCCTCGCGGCGGGCATCGCGCCCTGGCGAGGAACAAGGGGGAAGTTATCGGGGGCTCATATCCCACTCCCTCCACTCCGCTTGCCCTGACGGGCCGCGTCTTCGATCACTTCCTTCGCCAACATTCCAACGTGGGTTGTATCCTTGCAGATACAACCCGCGTGTCTAGATACCGGCGGGCGGCGCCTCGTCGAACTGCGGCTCTGGCCGCGCAGCCGCCTTCACGGACTGGCCAAGCGCAATCAAGTAATCGCCAATGCGCACGCGGAAGCGATCACCGCGGCTGACCCGATTGGCGCATGCCTGCCGCGCTTGTCGCCCCTGCTCCGCCTGGTTCAACCGATCCTGATAGCGTTCGCGCGAATCATCAATAATGAAAGGATTCATACTACTCTCCTACGCAATGCCTTCGTCATTGGCGAAGGTATTGGCTATGGAACTCAATCGTTGATCGTGATGGAACCACCTTGAGGCTCATCACGAAGCGATCATCATATACCATGTGAAACGCACCTTGGGCGGGAATTCGTGCATGGGGTGGTCGCGCATTATTGAAGCGGTTCAGCGCTATCGCGTGCAAGGTTCACTCGCGCGCATTGGAGAAAGCGAAACGGACACCGGCGATGCATGCGCATACACGGTGTCGTGAACAGCGCCAATATATGGATGATCGGCTGCTTGCTGTCGGTTGGTTCGAGGGTATCTCTTGGCGGTGGCACCGGTGCCACCGGGTCAGCTGCGCTGCCGTACCACGCCTATCAAGCTATCCTGGCAGACCATTACCACGGCGCGGTCTCTACGAGGCGTGCTGCGCCGATCATGTGTCGGTCAGCAAAGCGCCTGATCCGGCTACCCCGTGCTGGTAGCCCGGGTGGTCTACCCACTGCGATGACCTCCGGATGCAGGTCGACCGATGCCCACGCACCGGCCACGCTAGTGTGCTCCAGGCCTCAACCGAGTATTCGATCATTGCGCTGGGGCCCGACGGGACGATTCTCTTATGGAACGAGGGCGCCCGGCGGATCTATGGCTACGAGCCGCACGAGGTCGTCGGTAAGGCCAATGCGACGCAGTTGCACGCTCCTGAGGATGTCCGTGCGGGCACACCGCACGCGATCCTGGAGATCGCGCTGAGCGAGGGCAAGTGGGAAGGGACGCTCAACCGGGTCCGCAAGAACGGCCAGGGCTTCACCGCACGCGTGGTCATCACCCCCCACCGCGATGCCTCCGACCAGGCGATCGGCTTCCTGGTAATCTCCAAAGACATCTCAGAGAAAATCCGCGCCTCGTTGCATGAAGCCGAACGCAAGCGCGCCGAGGAGCAATTCCGTGGGCTGCTGGAGTCGGCCCCCGACGCCATGGTGATCGTCAACAGCGCCGGCAGGATCGTGCTGGTCAACTCGCAGACCGAGAAGCTGTTCGGCTATGCCCGCGAGGA
>WNGF01016615.1_pt1 | contig 14701 bp, 15 predicted proteins | sample 5400641 | NCBI WGS metagenome assembly WNGF01 (sample SAMN13153371, study PRJNA577476) | soil metagenome | isolation source: 80 cm soil or saprolite under grassland replicate 2 | place: USA:California | collected 2016-06-15
GTGGGCTGATGCTACTGACACGACCCACTGGAAATTCTCTTCGGGACAGCGCTCTGCGGAGTTGACTATGCGTATAGATGTCACGGTTCCCAACGTCGGCGAATCGATCACCGAGGTCGAGATCGGCGAATGGCTCAAAAACAAAGGTGACTCGGTCGACAAGAACGAGCCGCTACTGACGGTCGAGAGCGATAAGGCAACCGTGGAGATCCGCGCGCCGGAATCTGCCACGTTGATTGACATTCTCAAAAATTCCGGCGACAGCGCAGCAGTCGGCGAGGTGATCGCTCACTTGGAAGCGAAGAGCGGCCGCGCGCAGACGACGGCGACCGAAAGCCGCCGCCCGCAACCTGAAGCACAACCGCCGCGGAGCAACGGCGCGGACGCGCCTCGCGGTGACGGCGCAACGTCCGGCAGCGAACGAATCGTCCAAGAAGTTGCGCCGTCCGAACCTGCCAACAAGCGCGAAAATCAGGCGGCCGAACAGCCGCCGAAGGAGGAAACTCCTCCAAGCGCGCGCGACGTGCAGATCATCGAAGCCAAGGAAACGACAGCCCAGCAAGTCCAAGACACGGAATCCCCCGAACAACCGCCCGAGCCATCGACGGGAAACGGTCAACCGGCGGAAGAGCAAGGCGAAAGCATTTTTCCCGGCGGCACAGCGACGTCGATATCGCAGCGCGATGAAGCCGTGCGGATGACGGCGCTGCGCCGGCTCATCGCCGAGCGACTGGTGCAAGCGCAGCAAAGCGCCGCGCTGTTGACGACGTTCAATGAAATCGACATGTCGGCCGTGATCGCGTTGCGCCAGGCGCAAGGCGAAGCATTCCAGGAAAAACATCGCATCAAGCTTGGCTTCATGTCGTTTTTCGTCAAGGCCGCCGTCATTGCGCTGCAAACGGTGCGCGAAGTCAACGCGGAGATTCGTGGAGATGAAATTATCTATCACAATTATTATGACATCGGCATCGCTAAAGAAAGCCGACTCAAACCTGAGGAGCTCCAGGGCGGAACCTTCACGATCACCAACGGCGGGGTCTACGGTTCACTGCTCTCCACGCCGATCGTCAATCCGCCGCAGAGCGCCATCCTCGGGCTCCATGCGATTCAAGATCGTCCGGTGGCGCGCGGCGGTGCGGTGGCAATCCGGCCGATGATGTACGTCGCTTTGACCTACGATCATCGCCTCATCGACGGCCGCGAGGCGGTGCTGTTTCTCAAGCAAATCAAAAACATGATCGAAGAACCCGCGCGCATGCTGTTGCAGTTTTAAACACGTCGGTGAGCAAATTTCTCACCCCCTCCTCTTTCCTCCCCGCACGCGGGGGAGGACGAAGGTGGGGGCGACCGACTGAATCGAAAGACATCCGCGCATGGCGCAAATTTTTCACCGCAGCACGAACACCATCTCCAGGGTGAGTGTATTCGGGGGCATCGGTATCATCGTCGTCCTCGTCGCCACCCTGGCCGCGATTAACCGTTCCTCCTATGTGACGGAGGTCGGTGTCGCGCGCAGCCAGCCGGTCCAATTCAGCCACAAACACCACGTCAGTGACGACGGCATCGATTGCCGATATTGCCATACCTCGGTGGAAGAGTCTTCTTTCGCCGGCATTCCGTCCACCAAGATCTGCATGAACTGCCACACGCAAATCTGGGCTGAGAGCCCGATTTTGGAGCCGGTGCGCGAAAGTTTCCGGACCGGGAAATCGCTGGAGTGGACGCGGGTCCACAATCTGCCGGGCTTCGTCTATTTCGATCATAGCATTCATGTTCACAAGGGCGTGGGCTGCACAACCTGCCACGGACGAGTGGATCAGATGCCGCTCATGTGGCGTGAAAACACCCTATATATGGAGTGGTGCTTGGAGTGTCACCGCAATCCGGAGCAGTTTGTTCGGCCGCGAGAGCAGGTCTTCAACATGGATTGGCAGCCGCCGTCGGATCAGATCGTCCTTGGGCAAAAACTTGTGCAGCAATACAAGATCGAGAGGCTCACAAGCTGCTCGGTTTGTCACCGATAAGGCAGATTGGAATGATGGAATAATGGAATGTTGGAATAGTGGAGAATTGTACTGAGTCATCACTCCAATACTTCTGAGCTTGGAGTTAATGTGAAGCCCGACACTCGACGCCCGACACTCGACACTTCCCGCCTCGATCTTGCTTCCATTCGCGAGCGGCTGGGGTCATCCCAGGGCCAAGAGTATTGGCGTTGCCTTGAGGAATTGGCCGACAGCGAGCAATTTCATAAGCTCTTAATACAAGAATTTCCACAACAGGCAGCGGGCTGGTTCGACGGAGTCAGCCGCCGCGATTTCTTAAGATTGATGGGAGCGTCCTTGGCATTAGCGGGTCTCAACGCCTGTGGCAGAGCGGCTCCAATTGACAAGAAGATTGTGCCTTACGTGAACCAACCTGAGGAGATCGTTCCCGGTAGGCCGATGTTCTTTGCCACTGCTTTTCCCATGGGCGGAGCCGGTACTGGAGTTTTGGTTGAAAGCCATGAAGGACGCCCCACCAAAATCGAAGGCAATCCTAACCATCCCGCCAGCGTAGGCGCGACGAATGCGTTCGCTCAGGCTTCAATCCTGACTCTCTACGATCCCGACCGTTCCCAGGTCGTCAGCAACGCTGGCAGAATCAGCACGTGGAATGCCTTTCTGACGGCGATCAACGACGATCTGGAGGCAGAGCGTCTCAGTGGTGGCGCGGGTTTGAGGATTTTGACGGAAACCGTGACGTCACCGACGCTAACCAATCAATTGCGCCAGTTGCTTGCAAAATTTCCCCGCGCCAAATGGCACCAGTACGAGCCGGTCAACCGCGATAACGCTCAAGCCGGCGGCCGTCTTGCCTTTGGCAACAACGTCAATACGGTCTACCGATTCGACAATGCCGATGTGGTTTTATCGCTGGATGCGGATTTTCTTTTCGCGGGTCCTGGAAACGTTCGCTATGCACGCGACTTTGTCGGCAAGCGAAGAGTTCGCCAGAATAAAAGTGAAATGAACCGGCTCTATGTGATCGAAGTGACTCCGTCGGTCACCGGCTCGATGGCCGATCACCGTCTTGCGCTGCGTCCCAGTGAGATGCCGGGTTTTGCCGCCGCCATCGCCGCCAAAATCGGTCTTCCCGTGCAGTCGACAACCGATGCTCAACATTCCCAATGGATTGACGCTTTAGTTCGTGACCTGCAGAAGCACCGCGGCGGGGGTATCGTTGTAGCCGGTGACCAACAACCGCCGGTGGTCCATGCGCTGGCTCACGCGATGAATCAGGCGTTGGACAATGTCGGGAAGACGGTAATTTACACCGATCCGATCGTAGCCAATCCGGTGGATCAATCGGCGTCGTTGCGGGAGCTAGTCCGAGACATGGAGACCGCCTCGGTTAAAGTTCTGGTAATGCTGGGCGGCAACCCGGTCTTCACCGCGCCGGTGGACCTGCGCTTTGCCGAACATCTGGCGAAGGTTCCGTTTCGTGTGCACTCAAGCCTCTATGACGATGAAACTTCCGCCTATTGTCATTGGCATATTCCCGAAACTCACTATCTGGAATCTTGGAGTGATGTCCGAGCTTACGACGGGTCGGTGACAATCCTTCAGCCGTTGATCGCCCCGTTATACGGCGGCAAATCATCTCATGAGGTTCTGGCGGCGTTGCTGGGCGGATTTGGCGATACAACTTATGATATTGTCCGCAACTACTGGAAAACCCAGAAAATCGCCGGCGATTTTGAAACTTTTTGGCGCACGGCACTGCATGACGGCGTCGTCGCCGGAACTGCTTTTCAGCCGAAGACTGTAAAACTAAAAGCGCTTGCCAATGTCGATGGGCTCAGCGCTTCCGATGCATCCGTTTCTGAAACCCGAAACTCGAAACCCGCGAGGCAAAACTCTCTGGAAATTTCCTTTCAGCCCGACCCGACGCTTTTTGACGGTCGCTTTGCCAACAACGGTTGGCTGCAAGAGCTGCCGAAACCTCTGACGAAATTGACCTGGGACAATGCCGCGTCATCGAGCTTCGCTACGAAGGGCGAAGCTTGCGAGCTCCGGCTTGGATCGTTCCGGGCCATGCCGACGAGTGTATCACGCTACATCTTGGCTACGGCCGCACGCGCGCGGGGAAGGTCGGAAACGGCACTGGCTTCAATGCCTACGCCATTCGAACTGCGAACGCGCCCTATTATGGCGCGGGATTGGAGATCCGCAAAATCGGCACGCAATATCCGCTTGCCTAGTACCGGAAGAACCCGAACTTCGTTCAAGGCGAGCATCACCAGGAATCAGAAGGCTCGCTTTATCCCGGCTACAAATATGAGGGCTACGCCTGGGGCATGTCCATCGATGTAAATGCATGTGTCGGCTGCAACGCCTGTGTCGTTGCGTGCCAGTCGGAAAACAATATTCCGGTGGTCGGCAAAACCGAAGTGACCCGCGGCAGGGAGATGCATTGGCTGCGCATCGACCGCTATTATAAAGGAAGTCCGCAAAACCCCGAGACTTATCATCAGCCGGTTCCGTGCATGCACTGCGAGAACGCGCCTTGTGAGTTGGTTTGCCCGGTGGGCGCGACCAATCACAGCCACGAAGGTCTTAACGACATGGTTTACAACCGCTGCGTGGGCACCCGCTATTGCTCGAATAATTGCCCGTACAAGGTGCGCAGGTTCAACTTTTTCGAGTATTCCGATTTTGAGACCCCGAGCCTCAAGCCACTGAGAAACCCCAACGTTACGGTGCGAAGCCGCGGCGTTATGGAAAAATGCACTTACTGTGTTCAGCGCATCAATGTCGCGAAGATCGAGGCAGAAAAAGAGAATCGTCCGGTCCGCGATGGTGAAATCCAGACCGCGTGTCAGGCCGCCTGTCCTACCCAGGCGATCGTGTTTGGCGATATTAACAATCGCGAGGCCGCCGTCGCCAAATTGAAATCCGAATCTTTGAACTACGGTCTCTTAACCGAACTGAATACGAAGCCGCGCACAACGTATCTTGCCAAGCTGAAAAATCCCAACCCAGAGATCAAAACGGGCTGAGCTATGGAATCCGAGCAGTTTAACAAATCTTCAGAGATCGAGCCGACGGGTCCCGTCATCGAGCCAGGGCACACCTTTGCTTCCGTTACCGACAAAATCAGCGCCATCGTGCTCACCCAACGGACGCCGCGGTTTTGGTACGTGGGATTCGGGCTCTCTTTCATCCTGGTTTTAGTTTTGCTGTTTGGAACGGCGTACCTGCTGACCATGGGTGTCGGCGTCTGGGGAATCAATATCCCCGTCGGATGGGGGTTCGCGATTGTCAATTTTGTCTGGTGGATCGGCATTGGCCATGCGGGCACGCTCATTTCCGCCATTTTGTTGCTCTTGCGACAAAAGTGGCGCCAGTCAATCAACCGGTTCGCAGAAGCAATGACTTTGTTTGCCGTCGCCTGCGCCGGTATGTTTCCGCTGCTCCACCTAGGCCGCCCTGGGTATGCTTACTGGCTATTTCCCTACCCAAGCACCATGGGTATCCAGCCGCAGTTCCGCAGCCCGCTGGTATGGGACGTATTCGCGGTTTCCACTTATTTCACGGTGTCATTGCTGTTCTGGTACATGGGACTGATCCCGGATCTTGCAACAATGCGCGATCAGGCGCGTCGTCGCTTTGCGCGTTTTGCCTACGGAATCCTCGCCATGGGTTGGCGCGGCTCGGCGATTCATTGGCATCGCTATGAAATGGCTTATCTGCTAATGGCCGGTCTCGCCACGCCGCTGGTTGTTTCCGTTCACACCGTGGTTAGCTTTGATTTTGCCGTAGGCCTCGTCCCCGGTTGGCACTCTACGATCTTTCCCCCCTACTTCGTAGCAGGAGCCATCTATTCCGGATTCGCCATGGTGCTGACCCTCGCCATTCCACTGCGAAAACTCTACGGCTTGGAAGATTTCATCACTTTGCGTCACTTGAAAAACATGGGAGAAGTCATGCTCGCCACGGGGTTGATCGTCGCCTACGGATATATAATGGAAACTTTCTCGGCCTGGTATAGCGGCAATATTTACGAGCAGTACATGATGTGGAACCGCATGTTCGGTCCGTATTGGTTTATGTATTGGGCCCTGATCCTGTTCAACATCTTAGTGCCGCAAGCGCTGTGGCTCCGCACAGTCCGGACAAATCCCGTGGCGCTCTTCATCATCGCAATATGTGTGAATATCGGCATGTGGCTGGAGCGCTACGTGATCGTTGTGGTTAGTTTGTCGCGGGACTTTCTGCCTTCTTCTTGGGGTATGTATTCCGCAACCATATGGGACTACGCCATCTTTACGGGCTCCATCGGTCTGTTTGTTTGCTTGCTGTTTCTCTTTATTCGTGTGCTGCCGATGATCTCGATATTCGAAATGCGTGAGTTGGTTCACGACACGGAAGAATCGCGATGACGTTACCTGGAAGCGAAACGGCGAAGGAGCTTTCAATCTACGGTCTTATGGCCGAGTTTGGTCAACCGGAAGCTTTGCTTGAAGCGGCCCATCGTTCCTTTGCGGAAGGGTATAGGCGCATGGACGCTTACAGTCCATTTCCGATTGACGGCCTCGCTGAGGCGATTGGCTTTCATAAAACGCGAATTCCTCTGATTGTCCTGATCGGTGGCGTTCTCGGATGCATCGGAGGTTTTTACTTGCAGTATTGGGCCGCGGTCATCGATTATCCGTTGAATATCGGCGGCCGACCGCTTAATAGCTGGCCTATGTTTATCCCTGTAACCTTTGAGTTGACGATTCTCCTAGCTGCTCTGTCGGCGGTGCTCGGTTTATTCGCGCTCAACGGTTTGCCGATGCCTTATCATCCCGTTTTTAACGTCGAGCGTTTCCAGCTGGCGACGAGAAATCGCTTCTTTCTTTGCATTGAGTCTATCGATCCGAAGTTCGACCGTGAAGCGACCCGACGATTTCTCGAAAGCGTCGGTCCCCAGGGGGTCTATGAAGTTGAACGGTAAACCGGCTCTTGGCGTGAACGGTTGGGCATTATTCGCATCATACGCGAACGCGTCCAAAGTCCTCCTTTATCCCCCTTTTGAAAAGGGGGAAATTATTTCCAAAGGGCTACCCCTCTTTGAAAAAGCACGTCCTGAGCGAAGTCGAAGGGAGCGGCAAGGGGAGATTTGCCCGAGTCAACTCCAAAACAGTCTCCTATCAAGGGCGAATCGAAAACTGTGTGTTTTGTTGGTGCTTGGTTTTTCCGCCGTCATCGGTTGTCAACAAAAGATGGCGGATCAACCTCGATACGAGCCACTTACCCGCAGCACCCTTTTCGGCGATGAGCGCGCCGCGCGCCCGCTTGTCGAAGGCACGGTGGCCAGAGGACAGTTGCGCAGCGATGAACACTTCTACACGGGAAAACAGGGAGGGAAGTTAGTCGATACGTTTCCCTTTCCGGTAACACCTTCGACGCTCGCCCGGGGAGAGGAGCGCTTCAACATTTATTGTTCTCCCTGTCATGATCGCGTTGGTACAGGACAGGGGATGATAGTGCGGCGCGGCTATCGCGCGCCGGCTTCGTTTCACATGGATCGTTTGCGTCAGGCACCCGCGGGCTATTTTTTCGATGTTATGACTAACGGCTTCGGCGTGATGCCTGATTATGCTCAACAGGTCCATCCTGAAGATCGCTGGGCGATTGTGGCTTATATCCGCGCGCTGCAATTAAGCCAGCACGCCACCCTCGCCGACGTACCAGAGGATCAACGCCGGCAACTCGAGAGCAAGCCATGAACGGCGAATCGTCGCGCGCTCGAAGGGATATTTTACAAAAGCGGTCCCTTGTCTTGGGTGTCATTGCGTTGGCGTTGTGCGCCGGCGGAGCTCTGATGAGCCCGCAGCCGTTCTTCCGAGCTTATTTGGTGGCCTATGTTTTTTGGACTGGCATACCGGTGGGATGCTTGGCGCTGCTCATGCTGCATCATCTTGTGGGTGGACGATGGGGGTTTATGATTCAGCGCTTGTTGGAGGCGGGTGTACAAACCCTGCCGCTAATGGCCTTGCTCTTCATCCCATTATTGCTCGGCCTGTCTGACCTCTACCCATGGGCGCGGCCCGAAGTCGTTGTGGCTGATCCGCTTTTGCAACAGAAAGCTGCTTATCTCAATGTAACTTTCTTCATAACTCGCGCCGCCGCATATTTCGCCATTTGGATTCTTTTGGGACGCTTGCTTACCACATGGTCTCTCGAGCAAGACCGCACAGCGAATGACACGCTAACACAAAGGCTACAGCGGCTCAGCGGACCCGGTCTGGCGCTGTATGGGTTGACGGTCACGTTTTCCGCCATCGACTGGATGATGTCCCTCGAGCCTAAATGGTACTCGACCATTTTTGGCATGATTTTCGTGGTGAGCTATGGCCTTGCGGCCTTGGCGTTCGCGATCGTTGCTGCGCATCTGGTGAGGGACGAAGCGCCGCTGACCCAAGTGATATCTGCCGACCGTTTTCACGATCTCGGCAATCTTCTGCTCGCTCTCGTCATGTTTTGGGCTTATCTGAATTTTTCGCAGTTCCTACTGATCTGGTCGGAAAATCTGGCCGAGGAGATTCCTTGGTATCTGCATAGAATAGGCGGCGGCTGGGAGTGGATTGCCATCGCCTTAATTGTGTTTCAGTTCTCGCTACCTTTCATCTTGCTTCTCTCGCGAACCACCAAACGCAGTTCTCGGATACTGTCTCAAGTGGCTTTAGCGATCCTTTTCATGCATTGGCTCGATGTTTTCTGGATGATCGCGCCGTCCTTTTACCCGGCCCGATTTCAGCTCCATTGGATGGACATCATGGCGTCGATCGGTATCGGCGGTCTTTGGCTAGCGGTATTCCTTGGGTATTTGAAAGCTCGCGCGTTGCTGCCGCTTCATGATCCCCGCTTTGAAGAACTTCCGGAACAAGTGCAGGAAGCCTGAACATGCAAGAAGCCGATCTTCGCCGCGATACAGTAATCGATCCGTCGGTCGGTCACGAGCTGAGCGATCTCAGACCCGGCTATATCGCGCTTTTTGGTATCGCCCTTACGGCAGTCATTGTTGCGGCGACGGTCGTCGCGTCCTTATTGATTCATTTCAAAGCGGCTGAGTATTCCAGGCAAGAAACCCCGCTTCCACGATTGCGCCAAGAGCGCGAAGCGATTCCTGGGCCTCGCTTGCAGGTCGGTGCCAACAAAGACTTGCGGCAGATGCGTGCGGGCGAAGAGGCCGTGCTGAACAGTTATGGCTGGGTCGACAAGGATTCCAATATCGTAAGAATTCCTATTCAGAGGGCGATGGAAATCCTGGCCAAGCAGGGCTTGCCTGCACGGAAGCAGGAAGAAAAGGCGCGATGATGTGGTTTTCATCGTCATTGCCGCGCACGATCAGCGTAGGGGCGGGTTTTAAACTCGCCCCTACCAGCCGGAATGACATTTTCCTTGCTCTCGTTTTTGTCTTCAGCCTCTTCTGGGTATCGCCGTTGTTTGCCCACGACGACCGCCCCGTTGCTCTGCGAAATGTCGATCTAGAACAGAAACTGGGCGCGCAAGTTCCGTTGGACGTGGAATTTCGCGATGAGTCAGGAAGAACGGTAACCCTCAAGGATTACTTTGGCCGCCGGCCATTGATTCTGTCTCTTGTTTATTACAGCTGTCAGGATCTCTGCCCGTTGACCCTGGACGGCCTGGTTCGAGGCATGCGGCCGCTCTCTTTCAATATCGGCGATCAGTTCGATGTGCTTACCGTGAGCTTCGATCCCCGCGACAACCCGGCCCTGGTGGCGGCAAAAAAAAACGACTTCGTTAAACAATATTCACGGCCGGGCGCGGAAAAGGGTTGGCACTTTTTAACCGGGGACGAAACGGCCATCCGACGCCTAACCGAAGCCGTTGGCTTTCGTTACAACTATGAGAAGGAAAATGACCGTTTTGGGCACGCTACCGGCATCATACTTTTGACGCCGGACGGTAAAATCGCGCGCTATTTCTATGGCATCGAATTTTCGCCGCGGGATTTACGTCTGGGCCTGATCGAGGCCTCTGCCAAAAAGATAGCTTCGCCCATCGATCAGCTTTTACTCTTTTGCTATCACTACGACCCTGCGACAGGAAAGTACAGTCTCCTCGTCACGAATCTGGTCCGCCTCGCGGGAATCGCTACCGTGTTGGCTCTGGTTGCTTTCATCGCCATCATGCTCCGGCGGGATGGAAATCCGAGGGTTGCAGCCCAGAGAGAGCCCCTAAAGTGATGAATCTCGGTTTTCCTTTATTTCCTGAGCAAGCATCCACCATGGCGTCACGGGTGGATGCGCTGTTCTTTTTTCTCGTCGCTGTGTCGGTCTTTTTCGTGGCGCTGATTTTTTTGGCCATTTTCGTCTTTGCCGTCAAATATCGCCGTCGCTCAGAGGATGAACGGCCGCGACCCATTGAGGGAAACTTCTGGCTTGAAATTTTTTGGTCGGCAATCCCGTTGGGTCTGACGATGGTCATGTTTGTCTGGGGCGCGATCATCTATTTTGACATTTATAATCCACCGAACGACGCTCTCGAGATCAGCATCGTCGGAAGGCAGTGGATGTGGAAGGCCCAGCATGCTGAGGGGCAAAGAGAGATCAACGAGCTTCATGTACCGGTGGGGCAGGCGGTGAAATTGACGATGACGTCGGAAGACGTCATCCACGATGTTTTTCTCCCGGCTTTTCGCATCAAGCAAGACGTTCTTCCCGGGCGTTATACGACGCTATGGTTTCAGGCAAGCAAGCCAGGAGAGTATCCTTTGTTGTGCTCTCAATACTGTGGCACGCAGCATTCAGGGATGGTCGGGCGGGTGGTGGTGCTGCAGCCAGCCGAGTTTGAAAAATGGTTGAGCGGCGGCGCGACGGGCATGTCCATGGTGGATCTGGGCGAAAGTCTTTTTCAGAGGTTCGGTTGCAACACGTGCCATCGAGTCGGCGGAACGAGCCAAGGTCCTTCCCTCGTGGGACTCTTCGGGAAAACCGTGCAACTCCAGGGGGGGAAGACGGTGGCCGCAAATGAGGATTACATCCGCGAATCTATCCTCGACCCTCGGGCGAAAGTCGTTGCCGGTTATCAGCCGATCATGCCGACATTTAAAGGCTTGATTAGTGAAGAGGGGATCCTCCAGCTCATTGCCTACATCAAATCCTTGCACACGGTAGAAAGGAAAGCATCGCAAAAATGAACGTGTCTGAAATCGAGCGTCGCGAGCATTATTTGAATATCAGCTACGGTATCCGATCGTGGCTTTTTACTACCGATCATAAACGCATCGCCTGGCTCTATCTGCTATCCGTGACTCTGTTCTTTTTCATTGGCGGATTCTTTGCGACTTTGATCCGGCTCGAGCTACTGACGCCCCAAGGGGATTTGGTCCAATCGGAGACCTATAACAAACTGTTTACCATGCACGGCGTGACGATGATCTTTTTCTTCCTGATCCCGTCTATTCCAGCGGTGCTAGGCAACTTTTTGGTCCCGATGATGATCGGGGCGCGCGACCTTGCCTTTCCCCGACTCAATCTGGCGAGCTGGTATATTTTTATCCTTGGGGGAGCGTTTACACTGATGGCGGCGGCTGCCGGCGGCGTGGACACGGGATGGACCTTCTATACCCCTTACAGCAGCATTTATTCCAATACCCATGTGTTGCTGGTAGGACTGGAGCGGATTTTTCGCCTGGGGATCTTCGATCCCTCTCTAGGAGGAGATCCGGTGTTGTTCCAGCATCTGTTCTGGTTTTACTCACATCCCGCGGTCTACATCATGGTTCTGCCGGCCATGGGTGTCGTCAGCGAGCTGATCGCTTGTTTTTCACGCAAGCGGATATTCGGCTACAGCATCGTCGCTTTCGCCAGCCTTGGCATCGCGGTGATCGGATTCCTGGTTTGGGGACATCACATGTTCGTTTCCGGACAATCGGTTCATGCCGGAATGGTATTCTCGTTCCTGAGCATGGTCGTCGCTATCCCGTCGGCGATCAAAGTCTTCAACTGGACCGCGGCTTTATCGGTCTCTTCACCATGGGCGGCTTGACCGGTTTGTTTCTCGCCACCCTCGGCATCAACGTCCATGTGCATGATACCTATTTCGTGATCGCCCATTTTCATTACATTATGGTGGGAGGATCGGTGATGGGCTACTTGGGAGGCATTCATTTCTGGTGGCCCAAGATGACCGGGCGAAGATATCCCGAAGGCTGGGCCAGACTTGCAGCGCTCATTATTTTTCTTGGATTCAATCTCACCTTCTTCCCGCAATTCGTTCTCGGCTATATCGGCATGCCGCGCCGCTATCACGTCTATCCGCCGGAGTTCCAAGTGTTGAATGTCATGTCGACGGCGGGCGCTTCGATTCTGGCCGTCGGCTATCTGCTCCCTTTGACCTATCTGATTTGGTCTTTACGCTACGGCGCCGTTGCCGGGAGAAATCCCTGGGGTGCCAGAGGTCTCGAATGGCAAACTCCCTCGCCGCCTCCCACGGAAAACTTTGAACGGACTCCGATAGTGACCGAAGGCGCTTACGCTTACGAAAAGGATCCTGAAGAGATTTACCCATTGGGGAAGCCGGCCCATGTCTAAGGTAGAAGTCTTTCGGCAGCATCACTTCGACGATGTCGGGCAGCAGCACGAGGCCTCGTGGCTCGGCATGTGGGTGTTTCTTGCAACCGAGGTCATGTTTTTCGGCGGTATGTTTGCGTGCTATTTCGTTTACCGACACTGGTACCTGGAGGCGTTTGCGGCGGCGAGCAATCACCTGGATGTTCTGTTGGGCGGCATCAATACGGCGGTGTTGATTTGCAGTAGCTTCACCATGGCTCTGGCCGTTCACAGAGCGGAAACGGACAGACGGAAACCACTGATCGCCTTCTTGCTGCTCACCATCGTCTTGGGACTGACGTTCCTGGGCATCAAGTTTTACGAATATCACACCAAATTCGAGGAGCATCTCGTGCCCGGCAGTTCTTTTAGTTTTGAAGCATCGTTAGCGCATCCGGCGGAGATCTTTTTTTCTTTTTACTTTGCAATGACTGGAATGCATGCCTTACATATGATTATCGGCATCGGGCTAATGACGGCGCTGATCTTTCAAGCGAGACGGGGTCGGTTTTCATCCTTCTATTACACTCCCGTCGAGCTCACTGGTCTTTACTGGCATTTCGTCGACATCGTGTGGATTTTTCTCTTCCCTTTGCTTTACTTGCTCGGACGCCACTTATGAAATCCGAACCTCATGTTTCCATAAGAACTTACGCTCTCGTATTCCTCGCCCTGCTTGTACTTACAGGACTTACCACCGCCATCGCGTTCTTGGATCTCGGCGGGAACATAAACACGATGGTCGCCCTCGCCATCGCGGTGGGCAAAGCATTGTTGGTCATTCTCTACTTCATGCACGTCCGCTACAGCGATCGTCTCACCTGGGTGTTCGCAGCTGCAGGATTTTTTTGGTTGCTGATTTTAATCGGCGGCACCATGGACGATGTACTGACGCGCCCGTCGCTCTCCCCTAACACGGAAAGCGCGTCCACACAGTCTCAGCTAAGATGACGCCGCAATTTAGCCCGAGTATCCAGTCGTGAACGATAACGTTGATTTGCAGTGATGTGCGAATACACTCCGATTGGGCGGCACCATCATTGATCGCCGAAACGATCTCTGTTACGAACGTGTGGTTGATAAAATTATATTATTGGAGAAGAGATGCATTTGGCTCTTGAACGCCTGAGCAATTATGTAGGTCGTGGTCACCCTAAGATGAACGCCAGCGGAAGAACGCAAGAGCGGCGGACGGGAAATGAAAGTGATAGACTAATCATCAATGGGCGCCGATCAAATTGAAACAACGCCGCGCTTGCTTTCGGTGGTGAGCTACAACATTCACCAATGCGTCGGCACCGATCGGCGCCGGGACGCCACGCGCATCGCCGCTATCTTAAAAGAGCTCAATGCCGATATCATCGGTCTGCAAGAGGTGCATTCCGCTCACGACGGCACCTTTGAAGCCTATCAATTGAGATATCTGGCCGAGACCACCGGCAATCACGTTGTCAGCGGGCCGAATGTCACGAAAGCCAACAGCGAATACGGCAACGTCTTATTGACGCGTCACTCTGTGGTTCGCGTCAATCGTCTCGACCTGAGCGTTCCGGGACGCGAGGCGCGCGGCGCCATCGATGCGGATATTGCTATTGGTAACCATGTCGTCCGGGTGATCGTTTCCCATCTCGGCTTGCGCGCGCGCGAGCGGCGCTATCAAACCAAGCAGCTGCTCGGACTTCTCGGAAAGGAGAAAACTTCGCCAATCGTCGCCCTCCTCGACATTAACGAATGGTTTCCTCTCGGTGGGCCGATCCTCCGCTTCAATGAAGAATTCGGCAAGGCGCCATGCTTCCGGAGCTTCCCGGCTTTTTTTCCGCTGTTCTCTCTCGATCGCGTTTGGGTCAAACCATGTGCTGCGCTGATCAAGGTGCAACCTTACATCACCTCCGTCACCCGCGTCGCTTCGGACCATCTGCCGCTGGTGGCAACGATCGATATCGAGCGCTTTTAGAAATTCACCGCAGAGTGATTCATGATCTTGCGCTCGCCCACAGAGAATGAAAATGGGGGAGGATTGGGGTAATAAGAGGGCGGCGGCCCAGCGAAGAGATCGATCAGTGACTGGAGCGAGAGAGCCCGCCGCAGAGTGTG
>WNGF01008317.1_pt1 | contig 14700 bp, 9 predicted proteins | sample 5400641 | NCBI WGS metagenome assembly WNGF01 (sample SAMN13153371, study PRJNA577476) | soil metagenome | isolation source: 80 cm soil or saprolite under grassland replicate 2 | place: USA:California | collected 2016-06-15
CATGGCCGCTAGAAGACAGTGGAGCGATCTCAGCGAGCGCACCCGCAGGCTGCTCGTCGCCGGGGCAGTTGCCGAAGGCATCCTCAAGGTTGCGGCGCTCGCCGACATCAGGCGTCGGCCAGCCAGCCAGATCCGAGGCCCGAAGTGGCTCTGGGCCGTGGTGGTGGCAATCGTCAGCTCCGCCGGGGTCGTGCCAATCTCGTACTTCGTCTTCGGCCGGCGGCGGCCTCGATCGCAGCCCGACTGATCTGCGTGCCAGCACGTGAGCAGGTCAGGAGCGGGGGCAGAGCCTCCACAGGACCCGGGATGCTCGTACAGATCGTCAAGTCGCTCGGTGATCGTCACAGCTGGTTCCGGCCTTGTTCCAGCTCGCCGACTCGCGCAGGCCCTCTAACCATGGCCAGGTAGGTGACCGCCAGCTCTCGTGGCGGGCCACACCCGGCGGAACTGCTTACGCCCCATCGAGTGCTCCACTTGGTTGCGGTCCCGATGGCGCTGCCCGGCAGTGGCGGGGATCACCAGCGGCCGGCCGCGGCCCTCCACGCGCAGGTGCAGCTTGCTGCTCAGCCTGCGCCTGACTGCGTCCGCCTGCAGGGGCTGATGCCGGCGCGTTTGGAGCCTTGACAAGCCAGAACCCAGCAAACAAGGTCGTCATGCCGGGCTGGAGCTGTTCCGGTTGGGAGGGGCCATGGACGTGCCCGCGGGCCAGTCGACGCCAACGAGCGCCCCGCCGGTCCATCCCACCCTCAGGGAAACTGTCCGGTCGCCGCGTCGGCGGCGGCCGACTGGGGCGCCGCCGCCGTTGCCGTACCACCTGCAGACCAGCGGCGTCGGCTGGCTGGTCGCCGCGGTGGTGCTGGTGGGGCTGGCGCTGGCGGTGTTCGCCCGCGGGCTGCGCGGCCCTGCCGTGGCGGTCACGGTCGCCGACGACGCGGTGGTGCGCTGGCTTGGCGGGCTGCGCGCGCCCGGGCTGGAGGTGCTCTGGCAGGGCCTGGCCCGCCTCGGCTCCTGGTGGGTGCTGCTCGTGCTGTACTTCGGGCTGTTCCTGGCCTTGCTGGTCCTGCGGCGCTGGCGGCACCTGATCGTGTGGTTCATCGCCACGAACCTCGCGAGCACCGTCCTGGGCTTGGTGGCGAGGACGGCCCGGCGGCCGCGGCCGTTCGGGGTGGACGTCCAGGCGGCCTGGGGCGGCTGGGCGCTGCCGTCGTTGCAGGTCGACTTCCTCGCGGCCATGCTGGTCGGGATCTTGTACACGCTGGTGCCGGAGGGCCGCTGGCGCAACACCGGCAAGTGGCTGGCGGTCGCGCTGGTAGTTGTGGTCGGGTTCGCCCGCGTCGCGCTGGGCGTCGACGCCCCCAGCGACGTGCTGGTCGGCGCTGGGATCGGGGTGGCGATCCCGCTGCTGCTGTTCCGCCGGTTCGTTCCCAGCGAGGTGTTCCCGGTCGCCTACCGGCGCGGCCGCAGCGCCCACCTCGACGTCGGCGGCGCCCGCGGTCAGGCGATCCGGCGGGGTCTGCAGGACCAGCTGGGGCTGGTCGTCCAGGACGTCAGGCCGTTCGGGCTGGCCGGCTCGGCCGGCTCCACCCCGCTGCGCATCACCGTCGCCGGCGACCCGCCCAAGCAGCTGTTCGGCAAGCTGTACGCGCGCAGCCACATGCGCGCCGACCGCTGGTACAAGCTCGGCCGCGAGCTGCTCTACGGCCGGCTGGAGGACGAGAAGCCGTTCAACACCGTCCGGCGGCTGGTGCAGCAGGAGGACTACGCGCTGTCGCTGATGCGGCGCGCCGGGCTGCCCAGCCCCACCCCGTACGGGTTCGTGGAGCTGACCCCGGAGCGGGAGTACCTGCTGGTCACCGAGTTCTTCGACGGCGCGGTCGAGCTCGGGGAGGCCGAGGTCGACGACGGCGTGATCGACGACGGCCTTGGGATCGTCCGCAAGATGTGGGACGCCGGCCTGGCGCACCGCGACGTCAAGCCGGCCAACCTGCTGGTCCGCGACGGCCGGATGCTGCTGATCGACGTGGCGTTCGTGGAGGCACGGCCCACCCCGTGGCGGCAGGCGGTGGACCTGGCCAACATGATGCTGTGCCTGGCGCTGCGCTCCAGCCCCGAGCGGGTCTACGGGCGAGCGCTCCGGTACTTCACGGTGGAGGAGATCGGCGAGGGGTTCGCCGCCGCCCGTGGGCTGGCGCTGCCGTCCCAGCTGCGCCACCTGCTGCGCGACCAGGGCCGCGACCTGCACGCCGAGTTCGTCAAGCTGCTGCCCGCACCGCCGACGCCGGTCCGCATGCAGCAATGGAGCGCCCGCCGGGTCGGGCTGTGGGCGGCGATGGTGGCCGTGCTGGTCCTGGCCGCCCTGAACTGGGGACAGATCTTCAACAGCGAGGACCTCGTCCAGACTCCGCTCAACATCCACAGCCTGGACTGCACCCAGCTGGAGCCGCTGTGGCTCGAGGCCCAGTCGGTGCCGTCGGCGTCGCTGCTGCCGTGCGTGGAGTCCCGGCTGGTCGGCTGGACGGTCGCCGAGGTGGCCGTCAACGACGGCCGCTCGGTGGTCATTCTGGACCACGACCGCGCCGGCGCCGGCGCGGTCGTGGCGCGCCTGGCCGCCGCGTGCGACCCGGCCGGCGCGGTCGAGGTGCCGTCGCCGGAGCTAGGGGTGCGCCGCTTCGTACGGGTCGAGCGCCTTGCCGGCGCGTTCTCGGCGACCTGGTACGACCGCTTCCCGGGCGGCTGCGTGACCTACCGGCTGCACTCCACCACCGACCCGACGGGCCAGTTCGCCAACGAGGCGCCGTCGCTGCTGGGGTTCACCACCCGCGACGCGCTGCGCCAGGCGCTCGACGCGCGTTCCGACGGCCGACTCCGGCTCGACCCTGGGGAGGCACGATGAGCCGGCCCGACGCAAAGAGGTCGCTGGGTCCAGCCAGACAGGGGTTGCTGTGATGGCCGACCAGGAGCCAGCCGCCGCCAAGCCCCGCTCGCGCACCCGCCTGGCCGTGCAGGCCGTGCTGTCGCTGGTGCTGGTGGTGGCGATCTTCTACTACCTGCTCAAGGGCATCGACCTGGGCCAGGTGTGGGCCGACATCCGGGCGATGACCTGGCTGGAGGACGCCACGCTGCTGGCCGTCGCGGCCTGGAACCTGGCCACCTACGGGCTGGTGTGGATGGCGGTCGCGCCCGGCCTTGGGTTCTGGCGGGCGACGGTGATGTCCCAGTCGACCGCCGCGGTGGCCAACACGGTGCCGTGGGCCGGGCCGGTGATCGGCACCGGCATGACCTACCGCATGTTCGGGCAGTGGGGCTACTCGGGGGCGCAGACCACCACCGCGGTGCTGGTCTCCGGGGTCTGGAACGCCTTCGCCAAGCTCGGCCTGCCGGTGCTGGCGTTGGCCCTGCTGGCCCTGCAGGGCGGCGCCTCGGGGGCGCGGGTGGTCGCCGGGCTGGTGGGGATCGCCGGGCTGGTCGGCGCGATCGTGGCGTTCGCGCTGCTGCTGCGCAGCGAGGAGCTGGCGCGGCGGTTCGGGCTGTGGGCCGGCCGGGTCGCCTCGCGGCTGCTCGGGCTGGTGCGGCGGCCGCCGGTGGCGGGCTGGGAGGTGGCCACGGTCAGGTTCCGCGCCCGCACCCTGGACCTGCTCGAGGGTGGCTGGGTGCCGATCACCGCCGCGACGCTGGTCAGCCACCTGTCGCTGTACGCGGTGCTGCTGGTCAGCCTGCGCCACGTCGGCGTCAGCGACGCCGAGGTCTCCTGGGTGCAGGTGCTGGCCTTCTTCGCGTTTGCGCGGCTGCTCACCGCGGTGCCGTTCACCCCCGCCGGGTTGGGGCTGGTGGAGGCGACCCTGATCACTGGCCTGACCGCTGCGGGGGGCGACCGGGAGCAGGTGACCGCCGCGGTGCTGGTGTTCCGGGCGCTGACCTGGTTCCTGCCGATCCTGGTCGGGGTCGTCTGCTACCTGTGGTGGCGGCGAACCCGGCTGCGACCCCAGCCCGTCACCGCAGGTGCGCCGTAGGCGACCATCCCAGGCAGGAACGGCGGGCCGGGGAACTGCCGGGGCGCAGGCACGCGACCGCCACCCCCGCTCCGAGCTGCCGGCCGCCACCTGGGTGCGGTGCGCCCGCGACGGCCAACCGGCGCAGGCCCTTACGCGTCGCGGTCCATCGGCGCTTCGAGGCCAGCCTGGCAGACGCCGCCGCGGCGGCCGCCCACGGCCCACAACTCCCGCGCAGCCGCGATCCCACCTGGCGGCCGTGGACCCACCCCAGCCAGACCGACCGTGACCGCGCCCACCGCCGTCAGCCCCATCGCCACCGCCCCGATCGCCACCAGCCCGATGGAGACCGCGCCGACCGCCACCAGCCCGATGGCCACCCCGCCCACGGCGACCAGCCCGATCGCGACCCCACCGACACTGAACAGCCCGACCGCAACGCCACCGACGGCCACCAGCCCCGTGGCAACGTCCCCTAGGGCGATGATCCCGCGGGCGCGTCCCAGCCGATAGCGGCCGTCGGCCTGACGGCCCCCGACCGCGACGTGCACGACCGGCAAGCCCCCCCACACCTGCTCGGAGCGGTACTCCATCGCCCTTCGTCGCAGGCCGGCCATCGCTCCTCCCCACAGCCTCCGCGATTCCTGCACGTATGCGACGTCGCGCTTTGTTCTCAGGCAGTATCAGCCGTGGCGCCGTTGCGCGGAAGGGTTGCCAGCCCGCCGTGGCCCATGACCGCCTACTGGCGCAGGCCTCAGGCAGCGCAGCGCTTCCTTGGGCGCCTTGCCCTCGGTGCGCTTGCGCCGGTAGTACGCCCGCCCCGCGGTGGGATGGCGGACCTGCACGATCGCCATCATGTACAAGGCGTGGTTGAGCTTGCGGTCGCCGGCCCGTGGCAGCCGGTGGCGGACCACCGCCCCGCTGGAGGCCTCCAGCGGGGCGGTGCCGATGTGAGTGGCGAAGCGGTGCTTGGTCGGGAACCGGCGGACGTCACCGACCTCGCCCGGCAGCACGTATCCGGCGACGCATGAAGCGCCGAGCCGTTCGTCCAGCCCTGGACCTTGCGCGCCGACCACGGCGGCCACCGAATGCCTCGAAACGGGATACTTGACCGCCGTTCCAGCGGGGCGCCGTCCACAGCCGCGCGCTGGCGGGTGGTCCTTGCGGGTCCGCGCGGTAGCGTGCGGCGGTGAAGCCGCAGCCATTCACCCTTTACCGCCCGGCCAGGACCTATCCCCGGTCGCCACCCGCCGACCAGGTGGTCGTGGCCGCCCCGCCGGCATACCCGGTGACGCCAGGCGCCGGCTGGCTGTCCCACCTTCTGCCGCTGGCCGGCGGCGCCGGCTCGGTCGGCCTCCTGCTGCTCCTCCCTGGGCGCCGCTCGTTCCTGGCCGTGGCGCTGGCGGCCGGCACGGTGCTCGCCTCCGCCGTTGCCGGGCTCTGGCTGCGCCAGGTCGAGCTGCGCAGCAGGCGCCGCGCCGGCGCCCGCTACCGCGCTCACCTCGACGCCGTTCGCGCCCGCCTGGACCAGGTGGCGGCGGTGCAGTGTAAGGCGGCCGAGTTCCTCCTGCCGGAGCCGGAACGCCTGCTCGCTCTCGCCGGCCGGCCGGCGCGGTTGTGGGAGCGGCGCCCACGCGACGGCGACTTCCTCCGCGCCCGCGTCGGCCGCGGGCCGGTGGCGCTTGCTTGCCCAGTCCGGCTGGAGTCGGGCGGCCCGCTCGCCGACCACGACCCCGAGCTGCTCGCCGCGGCCGAGGAGCTGGTGGGGAGCGCCCGCACGCTGGCGGGCGCGCCGGTCGCCGTCGACCTGCGCGGGCTCGGCGTGGTCGCCGTCGGCGGCCAGCTTGACCGCGCCAGCGCCCTGGTCAGGGCGCTGCTGTGCCACCTGGCGGTGCTCCACGCCCCGGACGACCTGCGCATCCTGGCCTACGCGGCGCCGGGCCGGGCGGGCGCATGGGAGTGGCTCAAGTGGCTGCCGCACACGCGCCCGCCGTCCCGGGAGCCGCCGGGGCGCGCCTGCCTGCTCGCGGCGGAACCGGCCCGCCTGGACGCCCTGCTGGATGGCGAGCTCCGGGCCAGGCTGGAGCAGCTCGCCAGGCGGGCCGAGCCGGCCTGGGCGGGAGCGGAGGGCCACGAGTCACCGGCCGTGCACCTGCGCGAGCCGCCGTCCCCGGACCTGCGCGGCCCGCCGGGCCTCCACCTGGGCGAGCCCACCGGCCCGCACCCGGGCGCGCCGCCAGGCCCGCACCTCGTGGTGGTGCTCGACGGCTTCTCGCGCCGGGGCGCCCTCGCCCGCCTGCCCGCCGTGCGCGAACTGCTCGCCCGCGCTCCGCGGCTCGGCGCTACCGTGCTCTGCCTGGTCGCCGGGCACGGCGACGAGCCCGCCGAGCTGGGCGCCCGCATGCTCGTCTCGCCCGGCGGCCGTCTCGACCTCCAGGAGACCGGGCCGCACGGCCGCCGACACGGCGGCATCGTCGCCGACCAGGTTGGGCAGGCGCTGTGCGAGGCGGTCGCCCGGCGCCTGGCGCCGCTGCGGCTGGAGTCCCACGGCGACCGGACCGCCCCGCCGGACGAGGTCCGGCTGCTCGACCTGCTGGAGGCGGGCCGGGTGAACCTGGCCGACCCTGGCGCTGGCTGGCGGCCCCGGCCGCACTCGGAGCTGCTGCGCGTCCCCATCGGCGTCCGCGCCGGGGACGAGCCACTGATGCTCGACCTGAAGGAAGCGGCCGACGGCGGCATGGGCCCGCACGGGCTGGTCATCGGCGCCACCGGCTCCGGCAAGAGCGAGCTGCTGCGCAGCCTGGTGCTCGGCCTCGCGCTCACCCACCCACCCGAGCTGCTCAGCTTCGTGCTGGTGGACTTCAAGGGCGGCGCCGCCTTCGCCGGCCTTGCCCGGCTTCCCCAGTGCGCCGGCCTGATCACCAACCTGCAGGGCGAGCCCGCCATGGTCGAGCGCGTGCGCGCCGCGCTCCAGGGCGAGCTGGAGCGCCGCCAGCGCCTGCTGCGCCAGGCCGGAGACCTCGACGGTATCCGGCACTACCAGGCCAGGCGGGCCGCCGGCGCAGCCCTTCCCGCGCTGCCCTACCTGCTGGTCGTGGTCGACGAGTTCGGCGAGCTGCTCGCGAGCCGTCCCGACTTCGTCGACCTGTTCGTGGCCATCGGCCGCCTCGGTCGCAGCCTCGGCATCCAGCTCGTGCTCGCCTCACAGCGGCTCGACGAGGGCCGCGTCCGCGGCCTCGACGGCCACCTCCGCTACCGCATCTGCCTGCGCACCTTCAGCGCCTCCGAGTCGCTGGCCGTGCTCGGAACGCCCGACGCCTACCGGCTCCCGGCCTCGCCCGGCCTCGGCTGGCTCAAGGTGGACAGCACCATCTACCACCGCTTCAGGGCCGCCCTGGTGAGCGCCCTTCCTCGCCACCTGGAGCCGGGCCCGCCCGCGATCGTCCCCTTCGACCCGTTCGGCTCCGCCGCCCACCACGCCGCCCCGGCCGCGGCGGCGGTCCTGGGGAGCGGTGCCGGCCTTGCGGCCGGGGCGGTCCTGGTCTCCGACGACTTGGACGCCGCCGGCACGCCGACCGGTCCCGGCAGCGACATGGAGGTGGCGGTGGCCGGCCTGGCCACGGAGGGCGCGCGTACGGGACGGGCCGTGCACCAGGTCTGGCTCCCGCCGCTGCCGGCCGCGATCACGCTCGACCAGGTGCTCGTATGGCCTTCCGCCGACCACGACGGGACCGGGCGCGCCGGTCTCGGCGGGGGGAGGCCGTCCCAGGCGGGCGGGGGAGTACCGCCCCGTCGGGCGGGGCCGGGCGGGGCCGTGGTCGTGCCTGGTGACGGGGGCCCGGCGGAGCCGGGTGGGGTGGGCTGGCTGCAGGTTCCAGTCGGCGTGCTCGACCAGCCGCTCGCGCAGGCACAGGAGCCGCTGCTGCTGGACTTCTCCGGTGCGGCCGGGCACCTGGCCGCGGTCGGGGCTCCGCGAAGCGGCAAGAGCACCCTGCTCTGCACCCTGGTCGCCGGCCTCGCCCTCACCCACCGGCCAGAGGACGTGCAGGTCTACGCCATCGACCTCGGCGGCGGCTTGCTCCACCAGTTCGGCCGCCTGCCCCACGTGGGGGCGGTGTGCGCCACGGGTGAGACCGACCGCGCCCGGCGCCTGGTGCGTGAGCTGCGAGCGGTGGTGGCCGAGCGCGAGGCCGAGTTCCGCCGCGACGGCCTCGACGGCATCGCCGCCTGGCACCGGCGCCGAGCTGGCACGCGGCCCCTGTCCGGCTACGGCGAGGTCTTCCTGCTGGTCGACAACTGGGCACTGCTGCGCCGGCTGGGCGAGGACCTCGAGGCCGGGATCGGCGAGCTGGTCGCCAGCGGCCTGCACTACGGCGTGCATCTGGTGGTGACCGCAAACCGCTGGGCTGACCTGCGCCTGGCCATGCGCGACGACATCGGCGGCCGCCTCGAGCTGCGCCTCAACGACCCGGTCGAGTCCGAGGTCGGCCGGGCGGCCGCCGCCGCGCTGGCGGCCCTGCCCGGCCGCGGCCTCACCGCCGCCGGCCTGCAGTTCCAGGCTGCCCTGCCACGGGTGGCCGCAACCACCAGCCTGGGTGCCGCGGCCGGCGAAGGCGGTGGAGCAACTGTGGCGGAGCAGCCTGTGGCCCTGGGGTCCGTCCAGGACGTGCCGGGGGAGCCCGCGGACGCGGTGCCGACGCTGGCCTCCTTGGCGGTCGCCGGTCGGCCGGCTCCGCCGCTGCGGCTGCTGCCCACGGTGGTGCGCGCGGAGGAGCTGCCACGCCCGGCGCCGGGCCAGCCTCCAGGGGTGCCGTTCGCGCTCGACGAGCAGCGCCTGGCGCCGCTCTGGCTCGACCTGTTCGGCGGCAGGCCGCACTTCCTGGTCCTCGGCGACGGCGGCTGCGGCAAGACCGGCCTGCTGCGCCTGCTGGCCAGGGGCCTGTCCGAGCGTCACCCGCCGGACCAGGTCCAGCTCACGCTGATCGACTACCGCCGCACGCTGGTCGACCTGGCGGACGGTCCGCGGCCCGCTGGCTACGCCTGCAACGCGGGCATGGCCGCCGGCGTGGTCGGGCGGCTCGGCGCGCTGCTGGCGGAGCGCCTGTCCCCGGCCACGCCGGCAAGCAGCCGGCGTGCCGCCGGCGACCGGTGGGCCGGTCCCCACCAGGTGCTGCTGGTCGACGACTACGACCTGACGCTCAGCTCGGCGGGTAGTCCCCTTGCGCCCCTGGCCGACCTGCTCGGCTACGGCCGCGAGATCGGCTTCCACCTGGTCCTCGCCCGGCCGGTGAGCGGCATCGCCCGGGCTTCGTTCGAGCCGCTGTTCCAGCGGGTCCGCGAGCTCGGCACCCCCGGTCTGGTGCTGCGCGGCGACCCCCAGGAGGGACCCGTGCTCGGCGGGCGCCGCGCTGGCCCACAGCCGCCCGGTCGCGGCCACCTGGTCCACCCCGACGGGGTGGACGTCCTGGTCCAGGTCGCCTGGGCACCACCCCCAAGCCCCGCCGAGGACCCCGCGCCCGCGTCGGTCCTGGCATTCCAGGCCGGCGGCGTTCCCGCCATGCCCACCCGGGAGCTCGGCCAGGCGAGCACGCCCCTGCCCGCCTCGGCGCCGGTGCCTGGCTCCCGCCGGCGGCGGGTTCCCGCGCCGAGGCTGGACCACCGTTGAGCGCCGCCGTGCTGGTCACCGTGGTCGGACCAGACGGCCTGGGCGTCGACCTGGCCGTGCCCGCCGAGGTCCCCGTCGCCGAGTTGCTCGACGGGCTGCGGGCGGCACTGCCCGGCCCGCCGCCGGCGCTGCCCGGAGACGAACCGCCATCCGGGCCAGCGACCCTTACGGCGTCCGTGTGGCCCGGTGCCGAACCGCCGCCCGGCCCCACGGCCCTCGCGCCGCTGCCCAGCCTACCGGCGGTGTCATCGCCTCCCGGGCCGCCCGGTGGAGAACCGCCGTCCGACCAACTGGCTCTCGCGCCGCCCGGCGGGGTGCCGCTGCCGCCGGCGCGTTCCCTCGCCGGCTGTGGCATCGGCGACGGCGCCGTGCTGATCCTCCGCGACGGGCCGCCGCACGAGCCACCGCCTGTGCGGCCGCGCGACCAGGCGCCCCGGCCGGTCCCGGACGTGACACCCGGGTGGCTCGACCGGCTGCCTACGGCCGGCTGGCCGGTACCATGGCCGCTGCCTGTCCGGCTCTCCCGTGCCCTGCGCGCCTCTTTTCGCGGACCGGGATGGCGCCGCTCGCCCGCGCGTGGCCGGCGGGCCTGGCGGGACGGCTCCTACGAGCGGCGCCTGCGGGCGGCGCTGGCAGCCGCGCCGCTCGCTCGCTGCGCCGTCGTCGGCGTGCTCGGCGCCACGCCGCGGGCCGGTGCGACCACGGTCACTGCGCTGCTCGCCGCCGCGCTAGCCGCGGGACGACCAGGCCGCACCGTCGCGGTCGACGCCAGCCCGGGACCTGGTCCCCTGACCGAGCTGCTCGCGCCCGGCCACGACCTGTTCGTCGACGAGCTCGTCGGGCTGCTCGGCCATCCCCTGCTGACCCGGCGGGAGCTCGCTGCCACCCTGGCACGACGCGGCGAGCTGGCCGTCCTCGCCGCCCGGCCGGGTGCCGCAGCGCCCGACGAGCGCGGCTGGACCCTGGTGGTGCGCGCGCTGGCGGCGCACGCCACCACCGTGGTGGTCGACTGCGGGCCCGGCACCACGGCCGGAGCTCGCGCCGCACTCGCCGCCGCCGACCAGATCGTGCTGGTCGCCGATGCCTGCTCGCCGCGCACCGCGGTCGCGGCGGCCGACCTGCTCGCCGAGCGCGGCCGCCGTCCCGTGCTGCTGCTCAACCGCGCCCCCGGCGACCTCGAAGCCGGCGAGGTGGTCCAACGGGTGGCCGGCGTGCGCGGCGCCGTCGTGCTGCCCGCCGACCCGGCCGCCGCCGCGGCGCTGGGGGCCGTGCCACTGCCGGCCGACCCGGCCGCCGCCGTGGCGCTGGGGGCCGCGCCGACTCCCGGTGCGCCGGGCGCGCCACTCGGCCGCGTACCGCTTCCCGCACGCTGGCGCCGCCAGGCCGACGAGCTTGCTATGCTGCTGGCTGCCGAGTGGCCCTCCCTCGGCCTCGAAGCCGGCTGACCGCTCGACCGCCTGCCGGCGCCCTGACCCCTTTGCGAATGCAAACACCGCAGGTAAACGCGCTGGCAGAGGCCGCAAACGGCTTGCTGCGCGGCGACCGCGGGTGCTATCGTGGGCGGCTGGCGACGGGTGCCACCTGTTCTTCTGAGCGAAGTGGGCGTTGGCCCACTTCAATTGTGTCCGGGCTCCCTTCCGCCGCAGGCCGGACGGTGCCGTTACCGAGAGGGCGACACACCACGTAAAGCACGCGAGGAGGTAGCCGACTATGGTGACGCTTCCTCCGCGTGTCCAGGAACTGGCCGAGCGGGTCGCCGCCGCCAACAGCGTCGAGGTGCTGCAGACGCAGCTCCGTCGCCAGGGGCGCTCCCGGGTCCTGAGCGTGGTCCTCGACGCCGACGACCCGGTCGAGGCCGACGTGGTCGAGCGCGTCACCAAGGAGCTGTCCCAGCTTCTCGACGAGGCGGACCCGCTGCCCGGCAGCTACGTCCTCGAGGTCACCACCCCAGGGCTGGACCGGCCGCTGCGGACCGCCCGGGACTTCCGCCGCCAGCGCGGGCACCAGGTGCGCGTCACCCGAGCCCCGGCCGGCGCGGACACGACCGCCGCCGTGCAGGGGATCGTGGTGGCGGTCGACGAGCGGGCCGTGACCCTCGAGGTGGGCGGCGACCGGCTGGAGGTGCCGCTGTCCGAGGTGGTGCGGGGAACGGTGGTGTTGCCGTGGTGACAGCCAAGCAGCAGGGGCGGACGGCCAGCACCGGCCAGGAGAGGACGGCGACGTGAACATCCCCATCGAGGAGCTGCGCTACCTCGAGCGCGAGAAGGGCATCGCGCTCGAGACGGTCATCAGCGCACTCGAGAGCGCCCTGGCCGCCGCCTACAAGCGCCAGCCCAACGCGCCTGACGATGCTCGCGTCGTGGTCGACCGCGACAGCGGCGAGGTCACCGTCTACGCCCAGGAGCTCGACGAGGACGAGCAGGTGGTGCGCGAGTGGGAGGACACCCCCTCGGACTTCGGCCGCATCGCCGCCGTCACCGCCAAGCAGGTGATCATGCAGCGGCTGCGCGAGGCCGAGCGCGACGTCACCTTCGGCGAGTACGAGGGGCGCGTCGGCGACATCGTGACCGGGATCGTGCAGCAGCGCGACCCGCGCACCCACCCCAACCTGATCAAGCGGCTGTTCGAGCTGGAGGTCCCCGAGATCGCCCAGGGCCTGGTCGAGATCACCAACGTGGCCAGGGAGCCGGGACACCGGACCAAGATCGCGGTGCGCTCGAACGATCCCAAGGTGGAGCCGAAGGGCGCCTGCGTCGGCGCGCGCGGCTCGCGCGTGCGCATGGTCGTCAACGAGCTGCGGGGCGAGAAGATCGACATCGTCCTGTACTCCGACGACCCTGCCCAGTTCGTCGCCGAGGCGCTCTCGCCCGCCAAGGTCAAGAGCGTGCAGATCGACGAGGAGGAGCGCACCGCCCACGTGGTCGTGCCCGACTACCAGCTCTCGCTGGCGATCGGCAAGGAGGGGCAGAACGCCCGCCTGGCGGCGCGGCTCACCGGCTGGCGCATCGACATCCGCAGCGAGACCCAGGCCGCCGAGGCCGACCGGCAGGGCCAGGCTGGACGGACGGCGGGATCACCGGGCAAGGTGGCCGCGCATCCCGGTACGGGGCAAGCTGGGAATGTCGGACAGGGTTCGTGAAGTTGTTGAGGAGGCATAGGCTGATGGTGCGCGGGTCCTCCAGGGCCGGCCGTCCGGGATCCACCGGGCGGGCGCTGCCCCGGCGCTCCTGCGTGGTGTGCCGCGTCTCGGCGGACAAGCGCACGCTCCACCGGCTGGTGCGCTCCCCCGACGGCGTGATCAGGTACGACCCGAGTGGGAAGGCGCCCGGCCGGGGTGCCTACCTGTGCGGAGACCCGGTCTGCACGACACGGGCGGCCAAGCGGCGCAGCGTGCAGCGGGCGTTGAAGGCGGCGGACGCGCCAGGCGTGGACGCCGCCCTCAACGCCCTGCGCGACGCCGTGGGCGCGGCCTACCCGGCCGGGGAGACCACCGAGGAGGCTTCCGGGCGGCAACGCCCCCGGTCGAGTGAGCAAGAGGAAGTGAGAACTGGTTGAGCAACCCGCGCATCTACGAACTTGCCAAGGAGCTCGGGGTCCCTTCCAAGGACCTCTTGTCCAGGCTGTCCTCCATGGGCGTGGAGGTGAAGAGCCACTCCTCCACGGTGTCGCCTGACGTCGCGGCGCGCCTGCGGTCGTCGGCCAAGGGCGGCGACCGCGGCTCGCGGCCTGCGTCGGGTTCGGCGGCCAAGGCGCCGCAGTCCGGCACCGCCCGGCAGGCCCAGCCAGCACGGCCAAAGCAGGCGCAGCCAGGGCAGGCACGGCCGGCGCAGCAGGGCCAGCCTCGTCAGGGCCAGCCCGGGCAGCGCCCCGGCGAGCCGGGCCAGGGCGGCCGCCAGCTGCCGCCCGGTGTCCGGCCGCTGCCGCCCGGTGTCCGGCCGTTGCCGCCCGGTGGGCGCCCCGGCCAGCCGGGCCAGGGTGGCCGCCAGCTGCCGCCCGGCGTGCGGCCCTTGCCGCCTGGTGTCCGGCCGTTGCCGCCCGGTGGGCGCCCCGGCCAGCCGGGCCAGGGTGGCCGCCAGCTGCCGCCCGGCGTGCGCCCGCTGCCGCCTGGTGCGCGGCCGGGCCAGGGTGGCCGTCCCTTGCCGCCCGGCGTGCGGCCGTTGCCGCCTGGTGCGCGGCCGGGCCAGCCCGGGCGTCCCGGGCAGCCTGGCCGTCCCGGCCAGGGCGGGCAGCCCGGCCGTCCCGGCATGCGTCCCGGCCAGCCCGGCCAGCCCGGCCAGGCCGGCCGTCCCGGCATGGGCCAGGGTCGTCCCGGCATGGGCCAGGGTCGTCCCGGCGGTGGCGCCGGCCGGCCTGGCATGGGTCAGGGTCGTCCCGGCGGTGGCGCCGGCCGGCCTGGCATGGGTCAGGGTCGTCCCGGCGGTGGCGCCGGCCGGCCAGGTACGGGTCAGGGTCGTCCCGGCGGTGGCGCCGGCCGGCCAGGTACGGGTCAGGGCCGTCCCGGCGGCGGTGGTGGCGGCGGCCGGCCAGGGATCGGCGGCCGTCCGGGTGGCGGCGGCCGTGGTGGCCCGGTCGGCACCCGCGGCGGCCCCTCCGGACGCCCCGGCGGCTTCCGTGGGCCACGGCCCAAGCGCCGTCGCAGCCGGTCGCGGCGGGAAGAGTTCGAGGCCATGGGCGCGCCCAGCCTCGAGGGGCAGGGTGGGCTGGACATCGCCGTCGAGGGCGTGCTGCGCGTGCCCCGCGGCGTCACCGTGCAGGAGCTGGCCGACCGGCTCGGCCGGCCGGCGGGTGACCTGGTCCGCATCCTCATGCAGATGGGGGAGATGCTGACCGCCACCCAGTCGATGTCCGACGACGCCGTCAACCTGCTCAGCGAGGAGATCGGCGCCCGCATCGAGGTGGTCGACCCGAGCGAGGCCGACGCCCTGACCGAGCTGGAGGGCTGGGAGGACACCCAGCCCGACACCGAGGCCGACCTGCGGCCGCGGCCGCCCGTCGTCACCGTCATGGGCCACGTCGACCACGGCAAGACCAAGCTGCTCGACGCCA
>WNGF01006332.1_pt1 | contig 14697 bp, 12 predicted proteins | sample 5400641 | NCBI WGS metagenome assembly WNGF01 (sample SAMN13153371, study PRJNA577476) | soil metagenome | isolation source: 80 cm soil or saprolite under grassland replicate 2 | place: USA:California | collected 2016-06-15
CTGTCCATTATGGCCAGGCGGCTGCCTTGCTCGACAAACGCCAGCGCGTTCTGGATGCCGCTTATGCCGCTCATCCAGAGCGCTTTGTCAAAAAACATCCCACCGTGCAGTCATTACCTGATGCCGTGTGGATTAACCGCCCGCAGCCGCTGCTGGAAACGGGCGCCGAGCCTCCTCTTGGAGTCTAAATTTTTCACCGAGGTGTCTCAAAGCTATTGACACATTCCGCTTCGGCAAAAGCCGGTTCTTGCGCGACTTCTTCGCGGATTTGCTGCAGTACCTCTTGTCCGGACCACGGCGAATTGGTCATAAAATGTTGCATATTCTGCGGCGACTCTCCGATTGTCCGCGCGATGTTGCTGAAATTGCGTTCTGTGGTCATTCGCAACAGCCCACTGAGAAAGCCCAAGGCGTAATGACTCGCATCACGCGTCGTAGTTTCAAAACAGTCGGCATAGCGTTCCCAGAACTGATACAAACGCTGGCCGAGAGCCTTGATCTCGGCGCTCGGCAATCCCCAGGCACTGGGATTAAAAACTTTGCTTTTTTTCTCATTCTCGGCGCTGGCGCCCATCTGTTCGGAGTGCCAGCCATTCAATTATTTCTCAACTGTTTAACGCTCTTTTTTTAGGAGCGAGCAAATGTGACATTGTCGAGGTAGTCACCTTGTTCACCTGTCTCAGTGTCGCGGGAGGCGCCGGCGCCTCGGCAAAGTTTTTCCCTACACAAGACGCCCTGGTCGAGTTGCGGGATAACAATTGCGTGAATTGCCACGCCAAGCTGTCCTCGCCGCTGCGCCTGACCAGCCGGTACGCCGAATGGCACATGTCCACGCACAAGGAGAAGGCCGTCGGATGCGAAAAATGCCACGGCGGTGATTCGAAGATCAGCGACGAAAAGAAAGCCCACGCCGGAGTGATCTCGCCCGGAGACGCGAAAAGCAGGCTGCACCCGCAAAACCTCCCGGAAACCTGCAACGCCTGCCACCAAGGCATCGTCAGTTCTTTCGTCGAGAGCAAACACTATCAGAATCTGAAGAGCGCCGGGCTGGGGCCTAGCTGCACGACCTGCCACCAGCATATGGCGTCGCAAGTGCTCTACACCCCTGACGAGACCTCCGCAATGTGTTCCACATGTCACAACTCTCCTAACAAATTTATGCCGCCCAGCCCCGAAGTCCCACAGAAGGCTAACGAAGTGATGCAGTCAATCCGTCGCGCTAACACGTTGGTTGTTTGGGCGGACCGCCTCCTCGAAGAGGCCGACAAACGCAAGCTGGATGTGAGCGAGGAGAAGAAAGAACAGAAGATCGTCAGAGCCGTGCTGGCCGAAGCGAAGATAAGCTGGCACGCCTTCAATCTCGATTCCGTCCGCAGGAAAGCCGACGACGCTTTCGAGATGGGAACCAAAGTCAAGGATTCGTTGCGCGCGAAGCTTTACCCGCAACAGTAACAAACGAACATAAATCAGTGAACCTTCACTCCACTTTTTGAGCAAGGAGAGCCTTATGCGAACTCTGAAGATATGTCTTGTCATGACCTTCTTTCTGGCGGCGCTGACGCCGGCGATCTCGACGCGGGTCGCGGCGTTGACCGCGACGCTGGCCCAAGGCAAGTCGTCCAAGGATAAGCCCGACAAGAACAAAGACGCCGCGCAGTCGAAGCAGGGGCAGCCCGTGGACGCCAATCAGTACGTCGGCGGCGAATCCTGCGCCGAATGCCACGCCGCCGAGGCGACTCATTACGCCCTTACGGCGCACAGCAAAACCAACGTGGGAAACGCCCCTGTTGACAAACGAAGCTGCGAAGCCTGCCACGGCCCGGCGAAAGGCCACGTCGACTTTTACCTGCAGATCCAAAAGCTGAACGAAGCCGGCAAAGAAGACGAAGCCACCGCGCTGATGAACGACACGGCCAAGGCCGCCGCCGCCAAGCTGTTTTCGTTCAAGGAAATGTCTTCGGCGGAATCTTCGGCGCGCTGCCTGAAGTGCCACGAAGGCACGCAGGGCCGCAGCGAAGAGAGGTTCAATTTCCGCCGCAGCGAGCATTTCCGCCACGGCGTTTCTTGTACCGATTGCCATTCGTCGCACGCTCCGAAGCAGACGGAGTTTCTGCTGAAGGCTTCGGAGCCGAACATGTGCTACCAGTGCCACGCCGACCAGAAAGCGACCTTCGCCAAGCCGTTCCACCACAAAGTCCCCGAAGGCGGCATGAAATGCTCCGACTGCCACAACCAGCACGGCGGATTTATGAGCAAGTCGCTGCGCAATTCCGCGGGCGGTGATATGGGCTGCGTCAAATGTCATGCCGACAAACAAGGGCCCTTCATTTACGAGCACGCCCCGGTCAAGATCGAAGGCTGTCAGGCATGCCACACGCCGCACGGCTCGACCAACCCGAAATTGCTGACGCGCAACACCGTCAAGTTCCTCTGTCTCGAATGCCACTCGAACGCGCCAGGCATCCCCGACACGGACGGCGTGGGAATCGGGCCGGGCACTCCGTCGTTCCACAACATCAACAACCCGCGCTACGCCAACTGCACCATCTGCCACTTTGAAATTCACGGGTCGAACAAAGACCCATTCTACCGCTGAAGGTAAAAGGAGGTTGAAGATGAAAAACAGACATCAATCAATCACTGAACGACTCTCCCGCGCTTTGGCCGGGGCGGTCACATGGGCGTTGCTGCTCTCATTCGGCGGAATAGCTTTCGCGCAGAGCAGCGTCGAGAAGGGCGAGACCAGTCAACAGGCCAGAGAGCCTGAGAGCGAATTGGAGCGCGCCCGGGCGATCGTCACCAAACCGGGGGATAACAAACCTGCCAAGCCGGAGACCGGACGCATGTGGGGCGTCTACTCGACGACCACCACCTTTGAAATCGGCCACCGCTTCGTCGACACCGACGGCAGCCGCGATCGTTACCTGTCGGACGGAAACGTGCGGGACGGCTTCCGCCTGCTCGAATATTCGACGGACATGCGCGCGCAGCCCGGCGCGGGATTGCTCTTCGATTTCCTGAAGGCCGAGGTCTCGAACGCCGGCGGAGATCAAAGCCAGACCTTCTCGCTGCGGATGGACAAGACGAGGGCGTATCGCTTCGACGGCAATGTGCGGCGGTTCAATTACTACCGCTCTCCGGGGGCGAACTTCGCGCTCGGCTTCCGCAACTCCGACCTGCGCCAGCAGATTTCGGACTTCAACCTGAAGCTCTTCCCGCAGCGCGCCGTCCGCATCAACGCCGGTTACGGCCGCAGCATGGCTAAGGGCCGCTACAATCCGAGCTACAGCTTCCAAAGCGACCTGTTTCAACTTCTGGGCGAGACGCGGTGGGAGGCGAACGATTACCGGCTCGGAATGGACGCGACTTACCGCAAGTGGGATTTCGGCGTTGAGCAGCTTTACCGAAATTTTCGCAACGACCCGAACATCAATTCCAGACCGGGCGTCGACCCCGGGGCCAATCTGGGCACGCCGCCGCCCGTGGGCGCAATCAGCTTTCTCGACCGGGAGATCCCGCTACGCGCCCGCTCACTGGTGACCAGAGCGAGCGTTCACGGCTCGGTCGGCGAAAGGCTGCACGTCGTCCTCCGCGGTCTGCACGACGACGAAAGGATGAAGGCGCCTTACCTGGAAACCGTGCAAGGGATTGCCAGCAACAACGCCAAGATCATCTCGCGCGTCCTGACCGCCGACGGGGCCGTCAAAAGGCCCGGTGCGGTCGTTGACGCCGGGACCACATTCGACATCAACAAGAACTTTTCGATCAGCGATTCGTTCCGCTACACGTCTTTCAGGATCGCCGGACAGGTGGCCACGCTTCAACCCAGCGTTCAGCAGACCGGAACGGCCCTGCCTCAGACGATCATCACGACGACCGCCGGCGACCGGTTGACGAAGTGGAATTCGTACTGGAACACGCTCTCGCTGGACGCGAACTTCGGCAGGAAGTTTTCGGCCAACCTCGGCTGGCGCGCGATGCAGCGAGATGTCGAGCTGGATGGCAAAGATGTCTCGCGGGTCTCGACCTCGCCTAACGTCACGACGACGACCGGCGACGAAAGCGAGTCGGTCGTCACGCATGCCTTCGTCGGCGGATTCCGCGTTCGCCCGACCGACCGCTTCAGCTTCATCTTCGACGTGGAGCACGGGACGAACAACAACGCTTTCGTGCGGATCAACCCGCTCGAATTCACTCGCTTCCGTACGCGGGCGCAGGTTCACGTCACCGACAAGCTGTCGCTCATCGGGGCCTTCACCTCGACCGACCGGCTCAACCCGACGCCGCAGGTCGAAAACGAGTCAGACGCCAGGAGTTACACGGCGGCGGTCAATTGGGAGCCGAAGTCGCGCCTTTACGTGGACGCCGGCTACGATTACCACAACCTGTTTTCGACCGCGAACATCCGTTTCTTCCTGGCCGGCAACGTGGAGCGGCGCGGCAATTCGCTCTACTACGCGCGTCTGAACTCGGTCTTCGTCAACACGCGCTTCGGGTTGACTAACCGTCTTGACCTGCTGATGGTTTACTATTACATCATGGATCGCGGCGCGCCGCCGGTTTCGGTCGGGCCGAACGATTTCGTCTCGGCGTTCCCACTGCGAAGACACAACCCGGAGGTCCGGCTGGCCTATCGGTTCAGCAATAATGTGACCGGCGCCGTCGCTTACCGTCATTACAGCTACAACGAGCGCGACTTCACCATTCAGGATTACCGGGCGAACATCCTGACGACCAGTCTGCGCTTCACTTTCTAACAGTACCGCGTGTAAGCAAGCGGATGACCGATGAGACGTCCGCTTACTTACGCGCGGCTCCGTACCTTTTCATCGAAGGAGAAAACGTCAATGACTTCATTCGCCAAAAAAACAGTAACCACAATATTCGCCGCGGCGGTTTTGACCCTCTCGCTCTCCGCTTTGGCGCTATCGCCTTCTGCCCTCGCTGTTCAAAGCGTGAAGAGCATCTACGCATCCAAGTGCGCTGTCTGCCACGGGAATGACGGCATCGCCAACACGGCCAAAGGAAAAGAGCTGAAGGTCCGCAACCTCCGCTCGGAAGAGTTCAAGAAGATGCCGGACGCCAAGGCGATGGAGGTGATGATGAAAGGCAAGGGCAAGATGGAAGGGTACGAAAAGACGCTGGGCAAAGAGAAACTGGAGCAATTGCTCGCCTACTGCCGCGAATTGTCGAATAAGTAGTACACGGTTAAGAACTGATCGGCGCCGGCTCGAGGTTCGTGTCTTATCCGCAACGAAAATTGTCAGTGACACGAACTTCCGGCCGGCGCCGCGTTATCGGAGAAAATCCAATGACAGGGAATACTACAATCCTGGTGGCCGTGATCCTATTCAGCATAGTTCTGATCGCATTGCTGGTTCTGCGCCCGTCGACCACCGCGACGCGAGGCGGCAAGATTCTGGCCTTCGTGGCGTTACTGATCTTCCCCGTGTTGGCCGGAGGGATGGGCGTAAGTAAGCACATCGAGCATTCCAAGATGACTAACTTCTGCCTCTCCTGCCACGTGATGGAGGACTACGGCAAGAGCCTGCGCGTGGACGACCGGAGTTTCGTCCCGGCGACCCATTTCCAGTACAACCTCGTGCCGCGGGATCAGGCCTGCTACACCTGCTACACCTGCCACACTGATTACACGATGTACGGCGACTTCAACTCCAAGCTGCGCGGGCTGAAACACGTTTACGCTTATTATCTGGGAAAGCCGTCACAGCCGATCAAACTTTACCGGCCGTACAACAACCGCGAATGCCTGCATTGCCACCTCGGCGCGCGCTCGTTTGAAGAATCGGAGGCGCACACCAAAGACCCGCAGACGTTGTCGCGGATGAAGCTGAACCAACTGAATTGCTCGACGAGCGGCTGCCACAACATCATCCACAACGTCGGGCAGTTGAAAGACGCTACATTCTGGAAGGAGCAGGCAAAATGAAGACACAGTCGCCGAAGATCGAGAGACGGATACGCCTGGCGGGAATCCTGCTGATCGCGGGCCTGCTGGTGGAGCTCGTCACATTGCGCTGGTCGCACCCTACGGCGTTCCTCTTCTTTCTGCTGTTGGGCGGCGCGCTGATGGCGTTGGGAATCTGCGTCTATCTCTTATCGCTCGTCTCCGCTGAGAACAAACCGCCGGTTGAGTAATATTCCTCAGCGATTGGGGAATTCGACCCGACCTTCGACCTTCATACGCCCGAAATCATTGATTTAGCGCAGGCACACCTGTTGCATCTCGACGGTATTGAAAGGACGAACGCTTGACGATCGCGTGAGCGGCCAGGCGTCGAGAAAAACATGTACACCATACCGCGATATTGCGACTTAGATGGAGTCATTGAGATCGGCCCGCTGCTTGAAGGTGTGGCGCTGACGGCGCTGGAAGCTTGCGATACGATCCATATGCGGACGCGCAACAGCGACTATGAAATCACCCTGCTCGACCCAAAATCTGGACGCTCGCTCGTGCGAGGCGGGGAATGCTTCGCCGAGCCTGTGGAGGCGACCGTGAGCGGCTCTACATTCGGTGGCTGCATGCTCAAGGCGGGCTGGCTCGGCGTCGGACTTCGGATGGAGATCTATGCAAACGGTCAGCGCACTGTGACCTCACCGATTCAGTCGCTGCGTGTTGAGCATGTCGATTTCGGCGCTGGCTGGTATGATTCGGCAGAAAGCTAACTTGTGGAAAAGAGCGCGCCTTGTGAACGTTGAAGCAAGTGTTTGTAGCCGCCGCCGCGCTGCATTTAGACTGTTCAGGTGATCTCCAATATTCACGGCATTCATTTCAGTGTTTAAGCTGATGACCTACGGCTCGCTCGACCGAAGAGATGTTTTCATTCAGTTTGTCGTTTGCGCCCGACTCGTCTTCAATTCTCACGGTCGTCAAAACGTATGTGCAAAATGACCGGGCCTCGCGGTGGCATTTTTTGACAAGGTCCATTACCTCATCCCACTCGCCTTCGATACAGGTCCCTGAAGGCGTAAGCCGGTAACGAATTCCGCTCTCGTCAATGATCTTCAGAATCCGAGATCTTCTTCCTTCTCTGTCTTCTGTTCGCCTCCCGTCTCCGTCTCTGCCGGCGCTTTGAAATCAGCGCGAATCTCCACGTGGCGAATCCGCCCGCCGCGATTGGCCGTCCACCCCATCAATCCACTGGTCGCGAGAGATAAGACCAAAGCGGCGCCGCTGATCGTGTAGAAAGCCGTGAATCTTGCCGAGGCCGTATAGTTCGGGGCGATTTTCTTCAAAGCGGCGAATGCGCGGCATCTAGCGCGACAATGTGTGCGCATGCGCGCGCTTGAGCGCGTCTAGCCGTGACTCAATTCCCTCTTGCCTGGCCGGCAGCTTCAACTGCAGTGATGATCGGCGTCGACGGCGGTGGAGGTTGCGAGCCCAACCACACTTTAACAGGCTTGCTGTGACCCACCCCGTCCACGCGCACCCAGATCAGGTAATAGTCGTTTTTGATGGAAAGGGGCGCGACGCCTTCCAGCCGTTCAGGGCTCGCAGAGGTGAGGTGAATCTCGCCGGCATACTCGCAGAAGGGCGGCGGCGTCTGCGGATTGTCTGTCACAATGCGCAGGCTAGCGCGATTGTTGATCAACACCGGCGAAAAGTTTCTGCCCAGCAGAATGACCTGTTTTCCTGGTTGCAAATGCGGCTCGCCGTTCATGCCAATGGGTCGCACGCTCAGAATTTCAGGCGCAGCAGGTTCTTTCGTCCTGGCGCCTTGCTTACCGCTTTCCTGACTGTAGGCGACGACCAAGAGCCAGCCGAGCGCCAGCACGCACATTACGAATGTCCTGACGATGTTCTGAATATTTTGCTTCATGTCGTTCATAACCCCTCCTTTCATTGCGGAGTTCGTTTAACTTGTTTCGAGTGTATAAGTGTCGCCTACCTCGGCGACGATTTGACGATTGGCTCCCACAGCGTCTAAAACCTCCGAAAATCCGCCCACGAATATTGAAGCGCTGCAACTATCGGGCCAATCAGGAAAGTCGTTCCCCACGGCGCTTCACGCCTCCCCTTTGCGCAAAGTTACTCAACTACTGAGCAAAAGCACGCAGTCTCGGACCGGTTGAAACGGCCGGCGGGGTATTCAGCCTTCGTTATTGGTAATAGATTCAGTCGGCACACTTATTGCGACTCTTCATACAGAATGACGATTTCAGAAAATAGCATGTCAGATGTTTGCATTCGGTTGTGACTGCCAGGCGGGATGAGGGTTCAACCATGGGATCCGGGGTGAAGCAGCGAGAAACACAATACGCTCAGGCGCCGGCAAGCAGGCCGGCCCAATGGGCCGGCCTAGACCCTGAAGCGGCGATGGCCGCGCTCGGCGCGAGCCGCGCCGGATTGACCAAGGCCGAGGTCGCCGAGCGTCTGGCGCGCTACGGTCATAACACTCTTCCGCGCCTTCAACGGCGGCCCTGGTACCTTGAGCTGGTTGCGAACTTCATTCATCTCTTCGCTCTGCTGCTTTGGGCCGCCGCGGGGCTGGCCTGGGTCGCCGGGATGCCGCAACTCGCCTGGGCAATAGTCGCCGTCATCCTCATCAACGGTATGTTCAGTTTCTGGCAGGAGTATCAGGCCGAGCGCGCTGCGGAGGCGCTCGAGGCGCTGCTACCGCGCGAGGTCACGGTGCGGCGCGACGGGCAGCTGCAACTCGTCCCGACGAGCGAGATTGCGCCGGGCGATCTGCTTCTGCTCAGTGAAGGCGAGGCCACGCCTGCCGACGCGCGGTTGATCAGCGCCGCAGGGGTGCGCCTCGACGTTTCGTCGCTGACGGGCGAATCGAGACCCATCCCGCGCACGGTCGAGAGCATTGATTCGGCTCCGGACGCGGAAGCCGCGACGCTATCCAATCTGGTCTTTGCCGGCACGACGGTGGCGAGCGGGCGTGGCGAAGCCGTGGTATTCGCCACGGGCGCAAACACCGAATTCGGCCGTATCGCTCAACTCACACAATCACAGGACGAAAGACCCAGCCCGCTCCAAGGGGAACTCAAACGCGTGACACGATTCGTAACGGTCCTGGCTGTGGCGATGGGAATTGCGTTCTTCATCATCGGCGTGAAGTTCGGAGGATTGTCGCCGACTTCGGGATTTCTCTTTGCAATCGGAATCATCGTGGCGAACGTCCCGGAAGGTTTGCTGCCCACGCTCACACTGGCGCTTGCGCTCGGCGTGAAGCGAATGGCGCGCCGCCGCGCGCTGGTCAAGCGACTCTCAGCCGTCGAGACGCTGGGCGCAACCACCGTAATCCTCACCGACAAGACTGGCACGTTGACCGAGAACGAGATGACGGCGCGCGAGCTTTGGGCCGGCTGCGCGAGCTATCAATTGAGCGGAACCGGCTACGATCCGGGTGGAGAGTTGGCGCACAAAGACGGCGCGGAGAATGACCCGGCGGCGATCACTGAAATGCTCCGCGTCGCCGCGCTCTGCTGCGACGCGCATCTCGTCCACCCGAAAAACGACCAGTGGCGGTGGACGGCGATAGGCGATCCGACTGAAGCGGCAATCCTGGCGGCCGCGGCCAAGGTCGGTCTCTCGCAGGAGAAGCTGTCGGCGTGGCCGCGACTGGCAGAGCTTCCGTTCGATTCCTCGCGCAAGCGGATGACCACCATCCAGCGGATTGATAGCGCCGCGGTAGCTTGCGTCAAAGGCGCGCCCGGGGAGATCTTCGCGCGATGTGTCGCAATCCGGCTTCGCGGCGGCGCAGAGCCGTTCGACGGTGAGTTGCGCCAGCGGGCCGAGGTCGCGCACGACGCGATGGCGCGCCGCGGATTGCGAGTGCTTGCGGTCGCGACCCGCGGCGTCGATCCGAATTCTCAGGCGAACGACGGATGGCATGTGGAAGATGTCGAACGCAACCTGACTCTGCTCGGACTGATCGCGATGGAGGACCCTCCACGGCCGGAAGTGGCTTCGGCGATCGCCGCCTGTCGTCAGGCGGGCGTGCGCGTGGTGATGGTCACGGGCGACCACGGATTGACTGCCGCCGCCATTGGCCGCGAGATCGGCCTGAGCGATGGCGACCCACGAGTCGTCACCGGCGTGGAGCTTGATTCGCTCGATGACGGGCGGCTGGCGGCGTTGCTCGACACGAGGGATGTGATCTTTGCGCGCGTTACGCCCGAGCATAAGCTGCGGCTGGTCGAAGCCTGCCAGCGAAAGGGCGAGGTGGTCGCCGTCACTGGCGACGGCGTCAACGACGCGCCCGCGCTCAAGCGTGCGGACATCGGAGTGGCGATGGGAATCACGGGAACCGACGTGGCGCGTGAGGCGGCGGACATGGTGCTTGCCGACGACAACTTCGCCAACATCGTCGCCGCAATTGAGGAGGGCCGCGCCGTTTATGACAACGTCCGCAAATTCGTGACCTACATTTTCGCGAGCAACATCCCGGAGCTTGTTCCGTTCATCATCTTCGTCCTCTTTCGGATTCCGCTTCCGCTGACGGTGATGCAGATACTGGCTGTGGATCTGGGAACCGACCTGCTGCCGGCGCTGGCGCTGGGCACCGAATCTCCCGAACCGGACGTGATGCGCCGCCCTCCGCGTTCACGGCGCGAGCGATTGCTCAACTTGCCGACGCTGCTGCGCGCCTACGGCTGGCTCGGAATGATCGAAGCCGCTCTATCACTAGGCGGCTACTTCTTCGCTTACTGGCTCGCGGGCTGGCGTCAGGGCGCCCCACTGGCCGGGAGCGGTCTTGTCTATGCGACGGTGACAACGATGTCGCTGGCCGGCATCGTGGCCTGCCAGATAGGCAATGCCTTCGCATGCCGCAGCGGCCATCAGGCGAGTTGGCGGCTCCCTTTCGCAAGCAATCCCCTACTGCTCATCGGAATTCTAGTAGAGGCGGCGTTGTTGCTCCTGCTAGTCTATGCGCCGCCACTGCAAACGGTGTTCGGCCTGGCGCCGCTGGGGATCAAGCACTGGTTGTTGCTTGCCACATTCGGCCCGCTGCTGCTTGTTTGTGAGGAGTGTCGCAAAGCGGTTTGTAGGCGGTTTTCACGCGATGCGCGTGGGAATCCGCAGTGGCTGAGTTCTCAACAGCCGATTTGATTTACCTTGATTCTATGGACCAACTGGCGCGGAAATTTTGGAGCATCCCGGTCGAGCGAGTAATTGAAGGACTTGACGCCGGCCCCGGCGGTTTAACCATCGAAGAAGCCCGGCGGAGACTCGCGCTTTATGGGCGCAATCATTTGAAACTCAGAAAGAAGTCGAGCGCTGTCAGACTTCTACTGGCCCAGTTCAAAAGCCCACTCATCATCATTCTCCTATTGGCGGCTATATTATCGTTCTTCCTGGGCGAAACCGTGGACGCGATGATCATCGTGGGGATTGTCCTCTTGAGCGGCCTGCTCGGGTTTTGGCAGGAGAAGAGGGCGGCGGACGCGGTGGAAAAGCTGCTCGCCATCGTTCAGATCAGAGCGCGAGTCCTGCGGGACGGGGCTTGGGCGGAGGCGCCGGTTGAGGAGATTGTGCCAGGCGATATCGCTGTTCTCAACGCGGGCAACATCATCCCAGGCGATTGCCTGATTCTGGACTCCAAGGACCTCTTTGTTGACGAGGCCGCGTTGACCGGCGAGAGCTTTCCAGCCGAGAAGAGGTCTGGCGTGTTATCGGAAGAGACTCCGCTCGGCCAGCGGACGAATTCCCTGTTTATGGGCACGCACGTGATCAGCGGCGACGCGACGGCGGTGGTCGTCCGCACGGGCGCGCAGACCGAATTCGGCCAGGTCTCCGAACGGCTGAGCCTACGGCCGGCGGAGAGCGAGTTCGAACGCGGCGCCAGGCGCTTCGGCTATCTACTCACCGAGGTGACCTTCGCGCTGGTGGTGATCATCTTCGGCGTCAGCGTCTACCTGGCGCGTCCGGTCCTTGATTCGTTTCTCTTCGCCGTCGCCCTGGCCGTCGGGCTGATCCCTGAGTTGCTCCCGGCCATCGTCAGCATCAACCTGGCGATCGGCGCCGAACGGATGGCCCGCCGGCGAGTGATCGTCAAGCAACTCGCCTCGATCGAAAACTTCGGCAGCATGAACGTGCTCTGTTCGGACAAGACCGGCACACTCACCGAAGGGGTGGTGAAGTTACAAGCCGCGCTCGACGCGCATGGCAAGGAGAGTGAGAAGGTATTTTTCCACGCCTATCTGAACGCCAGTTACGAGACAGGCTTTACCAACCCGATTGATGAGACCTTGCGCGGCCAGCGCCAGTTCGACCTCTCGGGCTATCAGAAGCTCGATGAGGTTCCCTATGACTTCATTCGCAAGCGGTTGAGCGTCCTAATGGCCAGAGACGGGAAACTTCTGATGGTGACCAAGGGCGCGTTCAGCAATGTGCTCGAGGTTTGCTCCTATGTCGAAACCTCAGAAGGAGCCGTCGCCGGCCTGAACGAGTGGCGGGAACGGATCGAGCGCCGATTTGAAAACTTGAGCGAGCAGGGATTCCGCACGCTGGGCGTCGCCTATCGAGATCACGACCTGAACTCCCGCATGACTAAAGAGGATGAAACCGGGATGACCTTTTTGGGGTTCCTAGTCTTCTTCGATCCGCCCAAGGCCGGAATCGTCCAGGCCATCGGCCAATTGAAGGGGCTGGGAATCTCACTAAAGCTCATCACGGGTGACAACCGGCTGGTGGCGGCCAACGTGGCCCGGGAGGTGATCGGCCCCGGCGCGGCGCTCATGGTAGGAACAGAATTGCACCGGATGAGTGATGAGGCTCTGCGCTGGCGGGTGAACGAAGTGCACGTCTTCGCGGAGGTCGAGCCGAATCAAAAGGAGCGCATCATCCTCGCCCTCAGAAAATCCGGGAACGTCGTCGGGTACCTGGGAGACGGCATCAACGACGCGTCGGCGCTGCATGCCGCCGACGTAGGCATTTCAGTAAACAGCGCCGTGGACGTGGCGAAAGAGGCCGCCAGCATTCTGCTGCTCGAAAAGGATCTGGACGCGCTGGCCGATGGCGTGCGCGAAGGCAGGACGACCTTCGCCAACACGCTCAAGTACATCTTTATGACCACTAGCGCCAATTTCGGCAATATGTTCAGCATGGCCGGGGCGGCGCTCTTTCTACCTTTCCTCCCGCTGCTGCCCAAACAGATCCTCCTCAACAATTTTCTGACCGATTTTCCGGCGATGGCCATCGCCACAGACAGCGTGGATCGGGAACTGGTGGAGAAGCCGCGGCGCTGGGACATCAAATTCATCCGCGATTTTATGATCGTCTTCGGGATCGTGAGTTCGGTCTTCGATTTCCTCACCTTCGGCGCGCTCCTGTTTCTGCTCGACGCCAACGCGGAACAATTCCGTACCGGCTGGTTTCTTGAGTCGGTGATGACGGAGCTGTTGATTCTGCCCGTGATCCGAACCTGGCGGCCGTTTTATCAGAGCCGACCGGGCAAGCCTTTGTGGGTGGCGACTGTGATCGTCCTGGCGGTGACGCTCGCGCTCCCTTATCTGCCGTTGAACAAATGGCTAGGTTTCTCGCCGCTGCCTGCCTCATTTATCCTGGTGTTCGCAGGCATTACCGTCGGCTACTTGATCGCTTCGGAGATGACCAAGAAATTCTTTTACCGTCGGGCGCATTACTGACTGTCGAGCCGTAAGCCGGGTTCTCGTGGGCAGGATTAAAGGGTAAGCCGATGACAAGCTCAAGATCACAAGTGTCACATCGAGAATCGGCTTCCTGGCCGCTCAAGTTAGGCCCTTGGCTGATCGGCGCGCTGATCCTGTAGGGCGCGTTCAATTTTCGATAGCGGTAATTGTTTCTTCAGGAGCGCCGTAAATTTTATCTATCGCTGGCGCACGGTTGCGGTCGAGGCGCTGGCGCGCGGCTGCGACCCGTGCTGATGACCGCGCTGATGGCAAGCCTGGGTTTCGTCCCGATGGCGCTCTCGACCGCGCCCGGGGCCGAAGTCCAACGCCCCCTCGCCACAGTCGTCATCGGAGGACTTATCTCCTCTACCATGCTCACGCCGTTCGTCCTGCCGACTTTGTACGAGTTGATCGCTGAGAGGCCGTCCCGTGAATTACACCCCCCTACTCCGACCAACGCCCCTGATACTCCAATGTTTTAACGTCACATTGGGCGCCGGATGATCCGAGTGATTTATTCTCACCAAAATCCTGCCATGCAGATCCAGGCTGGATGAAAATCCTCCGGCCGACTGGCCGCGCGGGCCGCTTCCCTCACCTATCCATTCTCCGATCCGAAATTGCCACGCGCCCAACCGCCGAACTGTTTCGATTGTTGAAATGACGAAGCCGAGATAATCAGATGATTTTCGATCCAGTACTGCGTAAAGATCCCCACCCTCTGGGAGGAATTACGCAGATGTCGAGTCATTGCGCGGCGCGATCAGGCTGAATCTCACAGCTACAGGCATTTCTCAGCAAGGGAACGCGACTTGCACGTCAATGTGCGGATAGGAAACCACTGAGAGGAGGCATGAGATGGCTCAAGAAAGGCGGAAATGCGCGAACCCGGAATGCAGTTGTCCCGCACCCAGCGGGGGCGATTATTGCAGTGATTACTCGACTTTTGCGGTAACTCCCGGCGTTGAGGCGCAGTCCCAAGAGAGCTAGAGTGACTTCCGATCGGTTTTTGATCGCAAAACCGAAAGGAGGTCATATGCTGCCCCTGGTCGAGATACCGCCGACTGT
>WNGF01015529.1_pt1 | contig 14696 bp, 8 predicted proteins | sample 5400641 | NCBI WGS metagenome assembly WNGF01 (sample SAMN13153371, study PRJNA577476) | soil metagenome | isolation source: 80 cm soil or saprolite under grassland replicate 2 | place: USA:California | collected 2016-06-15
TGAGGCTACGCCTCAGCAGGGAGGCGCAGCCTCCCGTAATAAAGAGCTGAGACGGTAAGGCAGAGCCTTACCGCACTGTGCGGCGGCAAAGCCGCTGACGCTTCTGGTTTGGCTGCCAAGACGATACAGCGCAAAAACAACTCACTGCTGAGACGCAGACCTCAGTGAGGACGCCGCAAAGTTAGTTTTCCGACAAGGATGAATGAAGGAGAAAAGAGAGGAAACCGAGTTGAGAGTACACGATGATCGGACCCGACGGCATTGGTTGCTTGCCTTAACACTAGTCGCTCTTCTCTACAGTAGCGGCCGCGTCAAGGCTCAGGTGCTCGGCGATCCAGTGGATGTCAGCCAGGACTTTCAGAAGATGGAGAATATTTACTTCGTTGGCAGCAAAGTGGTGGACTTCAATTCGGCAACCGGTCAGGGCACGCTCGAATGGGACCGGTACATCAGGAGCACGACACTTTCATTCAACAAGATCGATGTCACTTTCGCGCGCGGCCGATCAACCGAATTCCCGGGGACCGAATATGATCAGGATCCGAAATTACCTTTCTCCATTACCTTCGTCAGCCCGCGCACCATAAGGCTGCGGTTCAGTACGCGTTCCGCACCGTTCAATGACGGATCTTCGTTGATGCTTGCCGGCCCGGTGCCGAAGGATAAGTCCTGGAAAGTTGAACAGACTGACCAGGCGATCAGCTACACCAGCGCGTTTGGCCAAGTGCGCATTATCAAACAGCCCTGGCACATAGAGTTCTACGACAAGACTGGCCACTTGTTGACGCGCACGCAGAACATCGGTGATCCCAATACCTTCATTACGCCAATCCCTTTTTCCTTCGTGCGACGTGCAAGCGACCTGGGCCGCCGTATTGCGGCAACGTTTCAACTTCAGCACGACGAGAAGCTCTTTGGCTGCGGCGAGTCCTTCACAGGCTTGAACAAGCGCGGGCAACACATCGTCGAGTTCGCGCGCGACGGCATGGGCACCCAGAATGAGTACATGTACAAGCCGATCCCTTTCTTTCTCAGCAGCAACGGCTATGGCATGTTCGTGCATACCAGCGCGCCCGTGACGTTCGACTTCGGCAAATTCTATGACGCGCACAACGTCATCTATTCCGGCGACGAGAACCTGGACCTCTTTGTCTTCCTCGGGGAGCCAAAAGATATCCTTTCTGAGTACACTGCACTGACCGGTCGCAGTCCAGTGCCGCCGCTGTGGTCGTTCGGGTTCTGGATGAGTCGCATCACCTACAAATCGGAAGATGAAGTGCGCGATGTGGCAATAAAGCTTCGACAGCATAAAGTGCCGGCGGATGTCATTCACCTTGATACAGGTTGGTTTGAAACCGACTGGCGCAGCAACTATCAGTTTTCAACTTCGCGATTCCGCGATCCGGCAAAGATGATCGCCGACCTAAAGCAACAGGGTTTTCATATCAGCCTCTGGCAGTACACCTACTTCACCAGCAAGAACGAACTATTCAAAGAACTGGTTGACAAGGGCTATGAGGTGAAGAACGAAGGCGGCGCGCTGCCCTTCGAAGACGCCGTTGTCGATATGAGCAATCCCGAAGCAGTGAAATGGTATCAGGGTAAACTAGCGAACCTGCTCAAGCTGGGCGTGGGCGCGATCAAGGCGGACTTTGGTGAAGGATCGCCGCTCACTGGACAGTACGCTTCAGGCCGCACGGGCTGGTACGAGCACAACCTTTATCCGCTGCGTTACAACAAGGCCGTCGCGGACATAACCAGAGAAATAAGTGGCGAAAACGTCATCTGGGCTCGTAGCGCGTGGGCCGGCAGCCAACGTTATCCACTGCACTGGGGTGGCGATGCCGAGAATACGAATTCAGCGATGGCTGCGGAACTCAGGGGCGGACTGTCATTTGGGATGTCGGGCTTCACCTACTGGAGCCATGACGTGGGCGGGTTCGTCGAGCGCGCACCCCGAGATCTTTATCGCCGCTGGCTCGCCTGGGGGGTGCTGACCTCACACACCCGCGCACACGGTGCGCCTCCACGCGAGCCCTGGGAATATGACGAGGCCCTGACCGAAGACTTTCGTCGTGCGTTGGGACTCAAATACTCGCTCATGCCTTACATCATTGCGCAGGCAAAGGAATCTTCGGCGCACGGTTTCCCCATGCTGCGAACACTCTTCTTCGAGTATCCGACTGATCGCACGTCATGGACGATTGATGATGAGTACATGTTCGGTTCGAGCCTGCTGGTGGCTCCTATGTTTGACGAGGCTGCGACTCGAAAAGTTTATCTACCGCCCGGGGCCTGGATCGATTATCAAACCGGCAAGGTGTATCAGGGCTCGCAATGGCACGACATCGCGTCTGGCCAGATTCCGGTTGTGCTGCTGGTTAAGGATCATTCTGTCATACCACACATCAAGGTGGCCCAGAGCACCTCGGAGATGGATTGGACCAATGTCGAGCTGCGAGTCTTCAGCACCGATAACTCAGCCGTTTCCGGACTGTTTGCGCTGCCCAACGCAGATCTGATAACGCTTAAGGTGGGTTCCGACCCGAGCGGTTTTACGCTTTATAACCTTCCGGTCGTCGGCAACGTTAAGTGGAAGGTTACTCTCGTACCGGTGAAGTAAGGTTGGGATCAACAGCGAGCTATAACGCACGTATCTGGCGTGGTTCTGTCTTTCAGGTCCGAAGGACCGGTAGTAAGTAGCCACGTCCGTAAGGGCGTGGGGGCAGCGCCAACCATTGTCTTGAGCGCCGAAGGTGCGTCACAACTTGTACCGGCCCTACGGGCCTCCGACCATCGATGCTGCATATCCCCGCCCTCACAGGACGGGGCTATTAACTACCGGTCCTTCGGACCTAAGTCGTAGTTAAGTGCGGAGGATCGTTTGCGGACAGCTCCTGTACCGAGATCAATGCGATGTCCATAACCAGACGAGACGCGATCAAGCTGATGGCCGGAGCGGTTCCCGCTCTTAAAGCGGCGCAGGCCTTTGCCGGACAACAAACCGAGCAGCGCATTGAATCAGGGCCGTTCAAAGCGACGCGCGAATCGCTAAAGGCTTATCGCATACCGGACTGGTACCGCGATGCGAAGTTCGGCATCTGGGCGCACTGGGGACCGCAGTCAGCCGCGGAGTACGGCGACTGGTACGCGCGAGGCATGTATCTGGAAGGTGAATGGCAATACAAACATCACGTCCAAACCTACGGCCATCCGTCGAAGTTTGGGTTCAAAGATGTGATCCAAACCTGGAAAGCTGACAAGTTTGACCCTGACTATCTCGTGGGACTCTACAAACAGGCGGGCGCGAAATATTTTGTCAGCATGGGCGTGCATCATGACAACTTCTGCCTCTGGAACTCCAAACACACGCGCTGGAACTCGGTCCGAATGGGACCGAAGAAAGACATCGTGGGACTGTTTCGGAAAGCGGCGCAGAAGCATGGACTGCGGTTTGGCGTGACCGAACATCTCTGGATCACTTACAAGTGGTTCTCCGTAAGTCACGGTGCCGATAAGTTGGGCGAGTATGCCGGCGTGCCCTATGACGGGGCCGATCCGAAATATGCCGACCTCTATCTCGATTGCCCTAAGATCTACAAAGATTTGCCCTGGGATGAAGAAGGCATTCCGGAATCGTGGAAGCGCACCTGGTTCCTGCGGATCAAGGATCTGATTGACCAGCATCAACCGGACTTTCTCTACAGTGATGGCTCATTGCCTTTTCAGCAATGGGGGCTGGATATGGTTACGCATTATTACAATCAGAACGCGCGGCGTCATAAGGGCAGAGTAGAAGGGGTTTACACGAGCAAACGTCCGGAGGACTGCGCGATCGGCACCTGCGCGCTGGATGTCGAGCGAGGAGTCGTGCAGAACATCTGGCCCAATCCCTGGCAGACGGATACCTGCATCGGCAACTGGCACTACCAGAAGGGAATTACTTACAAGTCGCCGAAGATCATCATTGATCTGCTGGTTGATGTTGTCAGCCGCAATGGGAATCTATTGCTGAATTTTCCTCTGCCAAACAACGGCATGTTGGATGCTGAGGAATTGAAAATCCTTGCGGAGATCACTAAATGGATGGCCACGAACGGCACGGCCATCTACGCTAGCCGGCCCTGGAAGATTTACGGCGCGGGCCCTGGCACGCAATCAACAACCGCCGACACCAGCTTCAACGAGAACAAGCGCAAGGAACTGACGGCGGAAGATGTCAGGTTTACAACCAGGGGGCCGACGCTCTATGCGTTCATCATGGGATGGCCGCAAAAGCAAGCTGTGATTATGCCGCTCGCTACAAAAGGCCAACATGTAGCCGGCAAGGTGCATAACGTGGAGTTGCTGGGCTTTCAGGGGAGGCTACAGTGGACGCAGGACGATTCAGGGCTGAAGATCCAGGTGCCGAATGAGAAGCCCGGCGCGCATGCGTTTGCGTTCAAGATAGACGGGCTTGACCTGCGATAGATCGCTGAGTCGGGCATTTGCAGGTTAGCCTGGCTTTGCATAAAAACGCATCGTTTAGATCCGGTTCCAGAGGAGCAAAGTCCTGTCAGAACCGCCTGTGTTAGCGACCGTGTGAAAACTCTGCAACGGTTTGGCGATGGGTTTTCGACGCTACGTGTCGAAGAAGTGAGCAGTGGTTACTTTGGACTTTCCACACAGTCTCGTTAGCGGGGGGCTCAGGGCGATGTCCTCTGGAGCTGCAATCCAATGTGCACCAATAAATGAGAGTTGCTGAGAAAAAATTATGACGAAGAAAATCAATCGCCGACATTTCATCGGGTCTTCCGCCCTCGCCGCCAGCGCCAGCATGTTCGCGCCGGCGATAATTGAAGCGTTGGGCAAGCGGCCTATAACTGCGATGGCAAACCCCGCTGTTCAGCAACCACTTTCTTCTTACGATGGGAAAGTTCGCGAGCTGCTTTCCCGGATGACTCTTGAAGAAAAGATCGGCCAGATGACCCAGGCCGAACAGGACGCGCTTAAAGATATAAACGATATTGAAAAATACTCTCTGGGGTCGCTACTGAGCGGCGGCGATTCTGACCCGAAAGCCGGCAACAGTCTTGAGGCCTGGACTGACATGTACGACGGCTACCAGGCACGCGCGCTAAAGACTCGCCTGGCTATTCCCATCCTCTACGGCGCAGATGCAGTACACGGGCATAACAACGTGCTGGGCGCGGTAATCTTCCCGCACAACGTAGGCCTCGGTTGCACTCGCAATGCCAGGCTAGTGGAGAGCGCCGCACGTGTTACGTCGGAAGAAGTGCGGGCCACCGGCATCAATTGGACGTTTGCTCCCTGCGTCACGGTTCCTCGCGATGAAAGATGGGGCAGAACCTATGAAGGTTTCGGCGAAGCACCAGAGTTGGCGCGAAGCCTTGGAGAGGCAGCTGTCAGAGGTTTGCAGCGCAACAATCTGAGTGATCCTTTGAGCGTCCTGGCCTGCGCCAAGCACTACGTTGGTGACGGCGGCACTATCTTTGGGACCGCGAGTTTTCTTAATCCCGACAAAAAGCGCCTGCTTGACCAGGGCGACACGCAACTGAGCGAAGCTAAACTGAGAGAGATTCACCTGCAAGGCTATATCAGTACGGTTAAAGCCGGAGTGGGTTCCATCATGCCCTCGTACAACAGTTGGAATGGCGTGAAGGTCTCAGGCATCAAGAGGCTGCTCACTGACGTCTTGAAGCAGGAGCTTGGTTTCGAAGGTTTCCTGATATCTGACTACGCGGCAGTAGATCAGATAACCAAAGACTACAAGAGCGCGATCGAGGAATCGATCAATGCCGGAATGGATATGGTCATGGTGCCTCGCAAGTATGAAGAGTTCTTCAATCTGTTGCGCGAACTGGTCAGGGAAGGGAAGGTGCCAATGTCGCGGATAGATGATGCCGTCACGCGCATTATGCGAGTCAAATTGGCTATGGGACTGATGGACAGGAGCCGGTCGCCATTGGCTGACAGGCGTTTGCATAAGACGTTTGGTTCTGCTGAACATCGGCAGGTGGCCCGCGAGTGTGTGCGCCAATCATTGGTACTCCTCAAAAACGAAAAGAAGACGCTGCCGCTCTCAAAGAAACTCGCGCATATTCATGTGGCAGGGAAAAACGCCGACGATATCGGCAATCAATGCGGTGGCTGGACCATCAAGTGGCAAGGCCAGAGCGGGAACGTCACACCGGGCGGGACTACCATTCTCAAGGCCATTCAAAATACAGTTTCGCAGGCAACGAAGGTTACGTTTTCCAGGGATGGCACCGGCGCCGGCGGGGCGTCTGTCGGCATCGTAGTGATCGGTGAAACACCATATGCCGAAGGCATGGGGGACCGGGAGGACCTCGCGCTCGCCGCGGAGGATGTGGCGGCCGTCAACACCATGAAGCAGGCAGGCATTCCGGTGGTGGTGGTGCTGCTCTCCGGCCGCCCGATGATCATCAACGACGCGTTGGAGCGGTGCGATGCTTTTGTCGCCGCGTGGCTGCCGGGAACCGAGGGCCAGGGCGTCGCGGACGTGCTTTTCGGCGATTACAAACCAACAGGCAAACTCTCGTTTTCGTGGCCTCGGTCCATGGCGCAGATTCCGATTAATGTCGGCGACAAGAATTACGATCCACTTTTTAAGTACGGCTTCGGATTGACGTTCGATTAGGATCACGATCGCCCGGGGCATGATGTAGAGCAATACCGCTCACTGCAGAGTCTCGAAATCTATGGTGGCCTGCACCCAGTCCGTGCGCCACAAGTTCCGCAGGATCCGCTGATGAGACGTTCAATTCGTTTCGCTGTTGTTGTCTCTTTCGTTGTTGGTTTCTTGCCCAACACCCTGGTTGCGCAGGAGCAGCAGTTTGCACGGCTCGGCGATTTCAAGTTAGAGAGTGGCGAAGTTATTCGCGACTGCCGCATCGGTTATCGCACCTTTGGCAAGCTCAACGATGACAAGTCGAACGCGATTCTTTTTCCCACCTGGGCCGGCGGCACAAGCGAGCAAGCCAAATCCAACTTTGGTCCGGGCAAGCTGATTGATACCGACAAATACTATGTCATTGCAGTGGATGCCCTGAGCAATGGCGTCTCTTCCTCACCATCAAACAGCAGGCTGCAGCCACACATGAGCTTTCCCAAGTTTACCTTTAGTGATCTGGTGAATACACAGCGCGATCTCCTGACCCGGGTACTTCACCTAAATCACCTCAAGGCAGTGATGGGGATCTCGATGGGAGGTATGCAGACTTTCCAGTGGATGGTTTCTTATCCGGATTTCATGGAGAAAGCTATTCCGATTGTCGGGTCGCCGCAGCTCGCGTCCTACGATCTCGTCCTTTGGCAAGCGCAGATAGATGCGATCATGAATGATGTTGGGTGGAATAGCGGCAATTATGAAAAGAACCCTGCGCGCGCGGCAGAATTTGAATTTGGCGCGCTGTTGTTGACTACGCCCGACAACTACAACAAGACAAAGACGCGCCTGCAAACCTTTGAAGATCTGGCCAGGGCAAACAAGACCGGCGGGTCCGACGCCAACGACAAGATCCGCCAGGCCCAGGCAATGATGGCGCTTGACGTGTCGCTGCCGTTCCGCGGATCGATGGAACGCGCCGCGGCGACAGTCAAAGCGAAGGTGCTCGTCGTCGTCGCTCGTCTGGATCACACCGTAACACCTGGCCCGGCGTCAGACTTTGCCCACTTGCTGCATGCTGATCTGCTCGAATTGGAAAGCGATTGCGGACATGGCGCACCGTTTTGCGAGATTCATAAAGTAGGTGGCGCAGTGGCGGAGTTTCTTGCGCGGTGAGGTCGACACCCTGTACAGAACCGGGAGCGGTAGCGGGTGGGTCCTGGCAATCAAGTTGGACTTTACTCGTAGCGATTAGATTAGGAACAAACTCGGTTCGGTTATCCAAGTTGATCTTGAGACCCATTCGCTACCGAGGCTGTTTGAAAACTAAAAGTTGATCAGCATCGAAAGAAGGAAAGTCTCGAGGTTGGGAAGGGTGGCTTGCCCCCGCCGCGACCGGGGTTAGAATGCGGCTGCGTTTTCACACAGTTTCGGTAGCGACCGGATTGTAGAGTTAACTTCACCTGAAGGGTTAAAACTATCTAACAGCCCTTCAGACTGATCATTACGTCCAGTGCGTTTAAGACAAACGATGAATCAATCAATGGACCGCAGGAACTTCATAAAGGATCTGGCAATCTCGTGCGCAGGCGGAACACTGGCTGTAAATACAGCTCTGGGCGCGAAAACGTTCTCGCCCATTGTCGCCGATGACATCAATGCCAGTCGCATTCCTCGTTGGCGGGGATTCAATCTGCAGGGCCGCTTTGCCGGACCGGGACGTACGCAATCCGGCCCGGCATTTGATGAATTCGACTTTGCCACGATGGCCGAGTGGCGGTTCGACTTTGCCCGCCTGCCGCTTTCATATTGGGTCTGGGGCCGCAAAGATGACTGGTCGGTCATTAATGATGAGCCCTTGAAAGAGATCGATCGCGCGGTTGACTTGGGCCGCCAGTATGGCCTCCATATCAACATCAATTTTCATCGCATACCCGGATACTGCATCAATAATCGTGAGTTGGAGCCGGCTGACCTTTTCTCGGGAACAAAAGCCCAACGGGACAAAGCCCTGAACGCCGCAGTCTTTCATTGGAAAGCCTTCGCCAGCCGGTATAAAGGCATTCCCAATCGCCGCCTGAGTTTCGATCTAATCAACGAGCCGCCAAAAATGAGATCGTACGAAGGCTATCTCGAGGAACGCTACGTGGAAATTGTGAAGGCGCTGGTCGCTGGGATACACGAAGTTGATCCTCACCGCCTAATCGTTGCTGACGGCATCAACATCGGTCAGGCGCCGGTTATGGGAATAGCTGATCTGGGTTTGGTGCAAAGTACGCGCGGTTATTTACCAAAGGCGGTGAGTCACTATACGGCCACTTGGGTTCCCAAAGATGAATTCGAGAGTTTCAATCTTCCCACATGGCCGCTCAAGGACGACAAAGGAACAGTCTGGGACCGCGCGCGCCTGAAAAGCGAAAACATCGATCCATACAAACCATTGGTAGCGAAAGGCGTTCAAATACACGTCGGCGAATGGGGCTGCTTTAACAAGACTCCGCACGACGTAGCACTGGCGTGGATGGAAGACTGCCTCTCGCTTTGGAAAGAGGCGGGTTGGGGATCTTCGATGTGGAATTTGCGCGGTTCATTCGGCGTCATGAACAGTGAACGCCAGGACGTTCAATACGAAGACTTCAAAGGGCAGAAGCTCGATCGGAAGATGCTGGAACTGTTGAAGCGGTATTAGCTATTTCTGCGAAGGGCGAAGAGATCCTTGCGCTGTGGCGAGGGACCGTGTTGCTCATCAACATCTCTTAGGCCCGAAGGCCGGCATTTATTAGCCACGTCCGTGAGGGCGTGGATCAAAGACCTCTAAAACGATGAGCGCCGAAGGTGGGGAACAATCGTTGGCGCAAAGGAAATGTCGGCCCTTCGGGCCCCAGGTGATGGTGGGGACTCTTCCACGCCCTCACGAGCATAGCTATCGAATACCGGCCCGTTCAGACCTAAGAGGAGATCAATACTAATGAGTGATGTTCGAACGGTCTTGAAGAAACGTCCGCAGTTGCTGGCATTGATAACTGCGTCGGTGTTCTCTTTTACGGTCCTTCTGCCCGGGAGCTACGTTCGGGCACAAGCTGGCGGAACATTTGAAGCAGTGTTGGTGCTTCACGCCGATCAGTCTAAAGGCACGATCAATCGCAATCTTTACGGCCAATTTGCAGAGCACCTCGGACGAGTGATCTACGACGGCATCTGGGTCGGTGAAGACTCGCCAATTCCGAACACACGCGGTATCCGCAATGACATCATCGTCGCGCTGAAGAAACTAAATATCCCCGTTTTGCGTTGGCCGGGCGGCTGCTTCGCGGACGAGTACCACTGGCGTGACGGCGTCGGCCCACGCGACAAACGCCCCAAGCGGGTCAATACCTGGTGGGGCAACGTCATCGAGACGAACGCCTTTGGCACGCACGAGTTCATGGACTTGTGCGAACTGATCGGCGCAGACGCTTATGTGGGTGGCAACGTAGCCAGCGGCACGCCTCAGGAGATGGAAGAGTGGATTGAATATATGACGTCCGACTCCAATTCCACCCTGGCCAACCTCCGCCGCCAGAACGGTCGAGAAAAGCCGTGGAAGCTGCCTTACTTCGCGGTTGGCAATGAGAACTGGGGCTGCGGCGGGAATATGCGGCCTGAGTATTACGCTGACGTGTACAAGCGCTACTCCACTTTCATCAAGGAATACTCTGGCAACCACATTACCAGGATTGCCAGCGGCGCCAGCGACAGTAATTACGCCTGGACGGAAGTAATGATGTCACAGGCCGCAAAACACATGCAGGGTCTATCACTGCATTACTACACGTTACCGACTGGCGATTGGAGCAAGAAAGGGTCGGCCACGCAGTTTGGAGAAGATGCGTGGCACTCGACAATGGCGCGCACACTGCAGATGGATGAGTTCATTCAGAAGCACAGCGCAATTATGGATAAATACGATCCGCAAAAGCGCGTCGGGTTAATGGTGGACGAGTGGGGTACGTGGTATGACTCGGAGCCGGGCACAAACCCTGGGATGCTGTACCAGCAGAATAGTATGCGAGACGCAATCGTTGCCGGCATCAATCTGAACATCTTTAACCAGCACTCAGACCGCGTGCAGATGGCCAACATTGCTCAGATGGTCAACGTGCTGCAATCAATGATCCTGACCAATAAGGAGAAGATGATCCTCACGCCAACTTACCATGTTTTCGAGATGTACAAAGTCCATCAGGGGGCAACGCTGATACCGCTGGACGTGACTGCGCCGGAGTATACCTTCTCTGGAACGTCGTCAGGGGCATCCGTTCCTTCCGTGCATGCATCGGCGTCGCGCGATAAGGCCGGGAAACTTCATATCTCAATAGTGAACCTCGACCCGAATCGCTCGGCCCGGATCTCAATTAGAATAACCGGCCCGGCGGTGGCGAACGTCACGGGCCGCATTCTGACTGCGCCGGCAATGAACACAGTGAACACTTTTGACAATCCTGATGCGGTCAGTCCAGCGCCATTACGCGACCTCAAGGTTCAGAATAATCAAGTCGGGCTGACTCTGCCCTCGAAGTCGGTCGTCGTATTGGAGATGTCTTGATGCTCGGTGCGGTAAATTGATGGATCCCTGATGCCAATGGGTGTTGAGTCAATTTACTTTTCGTAACTATCTCCGTCACACCGTGGCTTTAGCCCGGTGGTAGAGCGAGTTCCGATACCTGGAACCGTTTTAGGGGTTTTCCTTAGAGCGTCATTCACTCGGCCCACTCTAAACCGTTAAAAACGGTTAGAAACAGTGGGCAAAGTTCTAGCACCGGGGCTGAAGCCGCGGTGTGAATGAGAGTGACCCTGAGGAGGAACTTATAGCGGACAAATCACTGAATGCTGGGAAAGTAGAGACCTGTTCGAATTGACCCACTACCTGCCAATGCGATACCTCTCAGGCGCTGCAATCGCGGCACTCACAATTCTGTTCTTGCTTTTCTCGGAGTCTACGCAACACGCGCAGCGATCGGCGCTGCAATTGAACGAGCAAGAGTATTTCGAAATGCCGGGCCTCAGCGTGATGGCCTTTCAGGATATTTACCCAGAAGGTCATCAGAGCGGCGTAGTCATTATCCAGAACGGACTGAGGGTCTCCACCAATGGTGATTTGCGTTTGGATCCCACTCCAGGCCAATGGCAGCCCATACCCAAACAGGACAAACGAGTTGTCGACAAACAGGCGAACGAAATCACTACCTGGCTTTCCTATCCCGACCCCAGCCGCAATCGCAAAGGATTTAATCCGATTGATTATCCGGACTTGAACCTTTCCTACCAAATTCATGTTTGGATCGTCCTTTACCCGCCAAATTTGTCGGCAAAGTCGGTTTTAACTTCGAACTCTATCCTGCAGCGTTGTTTGGCAAGAGCTGGTACCTGGGCGGGCAGTCAGGCATTTTCCCGCGCCAGCCGAACGGACCTGACATTCAGGATAGGGATGGCGAGATCCAACCTGTCCCAATGGCAATCGGCCGGCGTCTCTCCGTTGCGCCGGAAGTAGCAGCGCAGCAACTGCTCATCGAGAGCCGCAAGGCTGATCTGCAGTTGCTCGATGGGCGGAACAAACACAATAACGGCTGGTTTGTTGTTCGTTCATTAATCCCGGCAGGCGCTGACAAGTCGGCGATTGAATGGCTCGTCACTCCGCATGCCATTGCTGACTGGAAAAGTCAGCCGGTGGTCCACGTTTCGCAGGTAGGTTATCACCCGCACCAGCAAAAGATTGCCATCGTTGAATTGGATAACTCTGATGCCGCGCAAGATCCTGTTCACCTGAAGCGCATATCGGAAGAGGGCGGCTTCGAAGAGGTAGTCTCCGGCAAGCCGACCGACTGGGGAAAGTTTCTCCGTTACAAGTATCTGCAATTCGATTTTACGCAAATCACCAGATCGGGCATGTACGTGGCAGAGTATCGCAACTTCCGTAGTCAACCTTTTCAAATTTCGCCGGACGTTTACAAGCGGGGCATCTGGCAACCGGTGATCGAATACTTTCTTCCGGTGCAGATGTGCCACATGCGAGTTGAGGAGCAATATCGCGTCTGGCATGGCGCTTGTCATCTGGACGATGCGCGAATGGCTCCCGTCAACTACAACCACTTCGACGGCTACCTGCAGGGCGCTTCCACACTTAACCAACGGAAGTCTGGTGAGACTGTGCCAGGGCTGAACGTGGGCGGCTGGCACGATGCCGGCGACGACGATCTGCGTATCGAATCGCAGGCGGATGAAGTTTCGATACTGGCAAATGCCTATGAAGCTTTCGCTGTTAACTACGATGACACGACCGTTGATGAAGGCAAACGACTCGTCAAGATCCATCAGCCCGATGGCAAGGCCGATGTGTTGCAACAGATCGAGCACGGAGTGCTGAGCATTCTCGGGAGTTACCGTGGGATGGGACGACTGTACCGGGGAATCATTGTGCCCACGCTGCAGCAGTACGTGCTGCTGGGCGAAGAAACCAACTCCACTGACAATCTGTTTTATGACGCAGCTCTCAAAGCAGACGAGCGAAATGCGACGCACTCAGGAAAAACCGATGACCGCCTGGTATTCACTCAGCAGAATCCGATGCACGAGTACAAAGGAATTGCGGCATTGGCAATCGCCGGTCGAGTGCTCAAAGGATTGAACCCCGGTTTGGCAAAAGAGAGTGTCGCCACCGCGGAAGCGCTTTGGAAACAGGACCGCGATGCGACTAAAGGTTTCAATGAGAAGATCGTCGCGGCGGTCGAACTTTGGCTGACAACAAAGAAGCCCGAGTATGGACAAGTGCTACTGGATAACCGCAACGAGATTCTCGCTCATGTCGAACAAGTGGGCTGGTCCGTCGGCAAGGTGCTGGATCTGATCAAGGACAAAACCTTTGTCGATGAAATCCGCGGCGCAGTCTCGCAAAGCTTTGCCAGGACCGTGGAAAAGCAGAAAGCAACGCCTTTCCGAGTACCTTATCGACCGGTCATCTGGGGCGCTGGTTGGGACATTCAGCGGTTTGGCGTGGACCAGTATTTCCTGCATCGAGCTTTTCCGAACATCGTTAGTGCGGAGTACATGCTCAACGCTCTGAATTTTGTGTTGGGAGTTCATCCAGGCGAAAACACCGCCTCGTTTGCATCGGGCGTCGGGTCGCGTTCGATGACGACTGCCTATGGCATCAACCGGGCCGACTGGTCTTATATTCCGGGAGGAGTCGCTTCCGGAACGGCGCTGATCCGCCCTGATTTCCCGGAACTCAAAGATTTCCCTTATCTCTGGCAGCAGGGCGAGTATGTGCTGGGCGGGGGCTCATCCAACTACATGTTTCTGGTGCTGGCGGCTGATCAAGTGCTCAACGGCAAGAAGCGGGTGGGTCTGGCTGCGCAGTTGCTCATGCCGCGGTCCTATGAGGTCAGTACCACCACGCGGTAGCGGGTGGGTGTTGCTTGCAGTCGCTCATGCCACGGTCTTAGTTGCGCGGCGAGACCCACCCGCTACCGAGACTGTGTGAAAACTGAGCCGCATTCTAACCCGGTCGCGGCGGGGGCAAGCCACCCTTCCCAACCTCGAGACTTTCATACTTGAGTGATTACACAATGGTGTTGGGCGCTAAACGTTGTCGAAAATGCTGTGTGAGAAGCTTTCAAGTCTTTGCGCAACTCGATCAAGTTTGAAAGTCTCGAGGTTGGGAAGGGTGGCTTGCCCCCGCTCTTCTTTCGATGCTGATCAACTTTTAGTTTTCAAACAGCCTCGGTAGCGAATGGGTCTCAAGATCAACTTGGATAACCGAACCGAGTTTATCCTAATCTAATCGCTACGAGTAAAGTCCAACTTGATTGCCAGGACCCACCCGCTACCGCGTGGTGGTACTGACCTCATGGGACCGCTGCAAGTCTCTAAGGCCGCGGTGTGAATGAGAGGCAAAAACAAACTGCACCACAACAGGAGTCCCATGCAAAGCAAGAAACGGTTACCCGCGCGATTGATCCTGGTGTTGATGCTGATATGCACTTCTTGCGCGCGCGGAGCAGCGCAGGAGACGACGACCACTTCAACCAGC
>WNGF01006507.1_pt1 | contig 14691 bp, 17 predicted proteins | sample 5400641 | NCBI WGS metagenome assembly WNGF01 (sample SAMN13153371, study PRJNA577476) | soil metagenome | isolation source: 80 cm soil or saprolite under grassland replicate 2 | place: USA:California | collected 2016-06-15
TCGCCGAGGGCGTCGAGGACGCGTTGACGCTGGCGGCGCTCGCCGATCTCGGCTGCGACATCGCGCAGGGCGACCTCACCGGGGCGGCCGCCGCGCCCTCGACGTACCGGCGGGGCCGCTTCCCTCGGCGCGCCGTCACCCAGACCGCTCGGGCCCGCGCCTCCTAACGAGCCGCGCGGCGTTCCCAGAGGCCGCGTGCCCTGATGCGCTCACCGCTCGGCCGCGACGAGCCGACCGGCCGGCGACCCGTGTTCTCGGGGCCTTCAGACCGGCATAGCGGGTCTTCCGGTATCCGGATACCCATCTTTTCGAGCTGCGCCAGCGACCGTGGTCGTCCTTCACGGCCCGCAACCGACCGCGCTCAGCGGCTTGGCGAAGTGCGGCGACCGAAGTCTCGGCATCGCTGAGCGCCTCGAGCGGAAGAAGCTTGACCTCGCCCGCGATCGCCGGTAGCAGGAATCGCATCAGATTGTCCAGCACAGCCCGCGCGAGCAGTTCGCCTAAAGGCTCGCCCGTTGCCGTCCAGGAACGGGTGGATCCGCTCGAAGGCCGCGTGCAGTCTCGCGACCCTCACACAGATCGGTCCAGCACCATTGACGAGCCCCCGCGCATCACGCACCCACTGTGTCATCCGTGCGTGTACGAGGGGCCACGTCGGAGGCCGCATCCCTTTCTGGAACGGTTGCAGATCGTGTTGGCGGAAGCTCCCCGGGGTCTCTTCGGGCAGCGCATCGGGGTGAGGCCCCACGGCCCACACAGGCGACATCGCAAGGGCATGGGCGTGGCGAACGTCTTGTAGTGTCAGAACGGGTTCCAGGGGCGTGGGAACGCGCTGGCGCGCTTGCTCGTAGACCCAGACGGCCGCATCGGCGTAGCCCTTGACCTCGAGGTATTCCTTGAGCTCCTTGCTTCCGACGGCCGCTCCGCGCGACAGGAGAACCTCGACCTGCTTCAGGACAAGGGTGTTGCCCTCGATCGCAGTCGAGTTGTGCGCCTCGTGGTACCAGATCGTTCGCCAAATCTCCTGTGCCTCCTCGGGTCGTGGGAGACCGCCGACCTCCTTGAGCGCGGCGACCTCGGCCTCGAGGCGTTCATGGATCGACTGGCGCGATGGGCGGCCGCCGGGCGACACACCAGACTCCTTCGACTGACCTTGTAGGTTGATGAATAGTCGTCAGACTAATTGAATCGAATAAACCTGTCAAAGCTTGAGTAGACGTCGCCGCCAACACTCGATCGAATAAGCCTGGCCCAAGCGCGCCTCGACCGCCGGACCCCGAATCTTGTCAATGCCCGGATGGCGCGAGGCCCTCAACGGCCGGCGCTCTCAGGTCGTCCCCGCGGCGACGCAGCGCGCAAGCGCGCCCACATCGACCGGTCCGCTCGTGTCCACGTCGATCCGCTCGATGCCAGCCCGATCGGGCGGCTCGAATATCGAGACGTCGTCGTCCCACGCGGCGAGGAGCGCGCGGTCGAAGTGGCCCGGATGGCGGGCACGGGTCGCGTAGCGCGCGCGGCGGAGGGCGTCGGGCACGACGCAGTGGACGAACACCGCCCGGCCACGCGCGGCGAGCTCGACCAGCGCCTCGGCTGAGCGCTCGCGGTGGAAGTTGCTCTCGACGACGACGCCGCTGCCGGCCGATACCGCGGCGCCGGCGAGCGCGAACAGCACCGCGTAGGTCGCCCGTCCGATCCGCCGGGAGGCCTCGATGTCCGGAGCGCCGAGGATGTCCATGAGCGGCTCCTTGATCGCGTCCTTGGCCACGAGCGGCAGCCCGAGGGCGGCGGCGAGGGCGACCGCGAGCGTCGTCTTGCCCGCGCCGGGCGCTCCGCCGACGAAGACGATGAGCGGCGCGGCGCGTGGCACGCTCAGCGGTGGCGGAACTGGCGGAACCGCCGGGGCGTCCGATGGACCCGCTGGCCCTCCTTCGAGATGATGCTGATCGAGCCGTCGGGCTCGAGGATCGCGGCGGAGACGCCGTCGAGGTCGGGGATCCCGTGCTGCCGCGCCGCGGTCTCGATCTCCTCGACCGTCACGCTCTCGCGCTTCAGATGCTCCTCGATCGGCTTCCCGTCCTGGAGGAGCAGCGTCGGCTCGCCTGCGAGCACCTTGCGCAGGAACGGGAGGTTCTCGCCGTACCGCGCGACGATGACGTTCGCGGTGGTCAGCGTCGTTGCGGCGATGATCCCGCCGAGCAGCGAGTTGTCGCCGCCGTTCATCGCGTTCTGCACGGAGTTCGCGATCACGAGGATGACCACGAGGTCGAACGGCGTCATCTGACCGAGCTCGCGCTTGCCCGCGACGCGCAACAGGATCAGCACGGTCAGGTAGACGACCGCGGTGCGGAACACGATCTCGAGCGCCGGGGTGGTGAGGTCGAACACGGCGAAAGATTACGGCGCCGTGCCCGCGACGAGCGCCTGCAGGTAGCGGACAACGCTCCAGCGGTCCGCGTCGGAAAGGCGCGGCTGGCCGGTGGCCGGGTCGAGCGCGCCCCAGGCCGGCATCTGCGTGGCCGTGATGCCGTTCGAGATCCAGTAGTGGACCTCGCCCGGCGCGTGCTGCGGCACGTGGAGCTGGAGGTTCACCGGGCGGGGGAGCATCGAGAGCGCCGCCGGCCCGTCGCCTCGCGCCTGCGGCCCGTGGCAGATCGCGCAGTTCGCCTGATAGACCTCCTTCCCCTGGCGCACGGTCTCCGGGGTGTCCGGGGTCGGGTTCTGCTCGAACCGCGCGGTGAGCGGGACCGGCGGTGTGGGGATGTTCGGCGCGACCGTGTAGGCGAGGATGAGCGCGAGCGCCGCGAGGCCGCCGAGCAGGGCGGTCGAGACGCCGAAACGGCCCCACGGACGCTGGCGGGCGTACGCGGTCGCGGTAAGGACACCGAACACGGCGATCCCGATGCCGAGGAAGAGCGCGATCTGCTCAAGGCCCTGGCGGCTGATCGGGAACGTCATGCTTGACGGTCTCCTTCTTCTTCCTGTGCTCCTTGCGCACCGACCAGAGGTACAGGCCGAGGAACACCGCGACCGGCAGCACGATCTCGACGAGCTCGTCGAGCATCGTCCCGTGCGCGATCACGACGATCACGGCGAGACCTCGAACTCGTACCGCGCGCTGTTCTCGGGCCCGCCGATCGCGATGGTCATGCTCCACTTCCCGCGGCCGAGCGCGGCGATCCGCAGCTCGTAGCGGCCCGGCCCGATCTCCTTCGCGGCGATCGGGCCCGGCGCACCGGTCTGGCCGCTCCCCGCGGCGAGCGTCCCGATGATCTGTTGCGATGAGGCGGGATCGCCCTTGGCGTCGACCACGACGACGTTCAGTGTGAGCGGCGCCCCCTCGACCGGCACGCTCGGGTCGGGGAACACGACGAGGTTGTACGCGTTCGCGCTGAGCGCCCGCGCGGTCGCCCCCTGGTCGCTCGGCTGCGAGACCGGGACGGTGAACACGGTCGAGACGTCGTCGCGTCCGGTGAGCCGGACGATCGTCTGGACGCGCCACGTGCCGAACATCGAGGTCGGGCTGCCCTCGGCGACGTACTCGCCAGGCGCGCGCTCGGCGGTCGCGAGCTCGCTCTCCCCCATGTCGTGCTCGATCATCGTGAACCGGAGCACCACCTTCTCCGCGCTGTGGACGGGCGTCAGCCCCTCGTGCACGCGGAGCACGTAACGGTTGCGCCCCGGAAGTGACGTGGGCACGACGAGCTCGAGGCGCAGCCCGCCGACGTGCCGCGTCTCGTCGAACGCCGCGCCGGTGGGTTGGGCGGGTGGGGCGAGCGAGGTCAGGATCGACGCGGCGACGATCACCGCGCCCAGCAGGCCGCTCTCGACGACCGTCGAGCGCACGAGCGCGCGCCGCTCGCCCCGCGGGCCGAAGCGGAGCAGGTTGAGCGCGCCGAAGGCGACCGTCACCGCGAGCAGCACGATCTTCGCGAGCAGCGCGAGACCGTACGGCGTCTCGACGAGGTCCTGGAGCAGGACGAGCCGGCCGAGCGATTGCACCGTGCCGCTCGTCACGAGCACGGCGACCGCGACGAGCGCGACGAGCGAGAAGCGTCGGACCGTCCCGGCCAGCGCCGCCACCTCGCGGTCGCGGTCCCGCAGCAGGATCCACAGCATCGCCGCGACGCCGCCGGCCCATGCCGACACCGCCACGACGTGGACGAGGTCGAGGACCATGTCCTTCGGGTCGCCGAGCGCCGCCGCGTGCGAGACGAGCGTCGCCGTCAGGGCCGCGGTGAGAGCATTGCCGAGGATCACGACCCGCCGCGGGCGCGCGCCGAACGGCGCGACGGCCGCAGCGGCGATGACGAGCCCGGTGAGCGCCCGCGCGCCGAGCAGAAGTGCGAGCCGCGGCGGGATCCGCGCCCCCTGCTCGAGGGCGAGCGCGGCGCTGCCCAGCACGAGGAGGCCCGCCGCCAGGAAAACGAGCTCGCGCTCGTGGCGGCGCTCGGGCTCCGAGCTGGCCGGATGCACGACGAGGCCGAACAGCGCGACGCCGAGCGCGAGCGCGATGCCCGCGTAGGAGAGCGCCCGGCCGGCGACCTCGAGCGGCGACGGAGGCGGAGCGGCGTTCGGGACGTCCGGGAGGCTCGGGAGCGGCGCGTCGCCGACGGCGAACGCGAACGTCCCTTTCGTCTCGTGGCCGTCGACGGCGGAGAGCGCGGTCCACGCGACGGTGTATCCGCCGTCGCCGATCGGCCCCACGCCCACGCGCAGGCCGTTCGTCTCGCCCGAGGCGCTCGTGTCGCCGAGATCGACGCGCGTGCCCTTCGTGTCCAGGACCTGGAGCACGCTCGCCTTCGGGTCGGGCGGCTCGCTGAACGCGACGCGCACCTCGCCGGGCGCCTTCACGAGCCGCGCGTCGGCCGCCGGGTTCGACCGCACGTAGTTCGCGTGGGCGGCGACCGGGCCTGCGCCCGTGGCCGCGCCCGCCAGCGCGAGCGCGACCGCGAGGAGCAGGCGTCTCATCGCCGCCGCATGCCGGCGGCGAGGGACGCGATGGAGACGAGGATCGCGATCGCACCCAGGACGAGCGCGGCGGTGAGCTTGGCGTTGGCGTCGTCGAGCTGGCGGGACAGATCGGCGGTCGAGGGAACGCTGTTCGGGAACTGGAGCGGCGCGATGTCCTCGATCGCGCCGAACCGGCCGGGGCCGGACTCGAACCGCTCATCGACCTTCGACGTCCCGACCGTGCCGGTGATGTGGAACGTGTAGTCGCCCGTGCGTGTCGGCAGGACCTGAGCCTGGTAGTGGCCCGGCATGCCGAAGCGCGCGGCGAGGGAAAGTGGGCGCGTGCTCGCGCCGCCGCCGGCGACGAGCTCGGCCTGCAGCGTCTTCTCGAGGCCCTCGACCGCTTTCGTCGTGGCGGTCTCGGTGACGGTGAGGTCGAGCCCGTTGATCAGCCCGACGTACGACGGCTCGGTGAGCCACCCGACGACGAACGTGTACGGCCCGACGTTGCGGCGCTCGTGAGCCGAGGCGGTGTTCGCGAAGGACGCGGTGGAGACCACGATCACGGCCAGCGCGGCCGCGACCACGAAGCGGCGAGGCATCGGACCCTCCTTCGGATCTAGGTCGCGGGGAGGCTGAGGAGGGTCGCAGCGCGCGGCGGTCCGTGGTCGAGCGGGTGACGCCACTGCGGCGCGGCGAGCCGCACCGGCGCGATCGCGGTGAGCGGCCGGCGGGTCGGGCGGGGAAGCCGCGGCACGCGGAACGTGAGCAGCGCGAGCGCGAGCGCGGCGAGGCCGACGGCCAGCGACGTCTCGAGGGTCCAGCGCGGCCCGCGCGCGGTGGTGGCGGATCGTTCGAGCCGGAGGAGGAAGAGCGGGTAGCGGTACGCCGCCAGGACGTGATCGTGGAACGCCGGTGTGCCGGGCGGGTGGGCGTGCGGCGCGACGGCGAGCCCGGATGACGAGAACGCCGTGGCGAGGGCAGCGAGCGCGAACACGAGCGCCCCGAGCCAGCGCATCACCGTGACTCTACGGCCCGGCAGCGACGGCAGATACCGACGATCGCCGAGTGCGCCATGTCCGGCTCGAACGCGTAGTCGTCTCGCACCCGCCGGGCCAGCGCTTCGAGGACCGGGCGGCCGATCTCCGTCTCGTCGCCGCAGCTCCGGCACACGAGGTGGCCGTGCGCCGTCGCATCCGCGCGATGCCACCGCGTGACCCGATCGTCGAGGTGGGTGTGGGTCACGTAGCCCAGCTCCTCGAGCGTCTCGAGATTGCGGTACACGGTGGACGGGTCGATCGCCGGGTGCCTGGCCCGCACGCGGCGCGCGATCTCCTCCGCCGTGACGTGATGGCGGGCGCGCTGGACCGCATCGAGCACGAGCTGTCGCTGCACGGTCATGCGACGGCCCTTCGCCCGGATCTCGCTCCCGACGCTCATGTCGCAAGCCTGCCGCATTCGCCACCATATCGCAATAAGACACTGTTGCGACTCATTGCATTAGTGTGGCGCGGAATGGATCTCGGCATGGCCGGTCTCCTCCTCGGGATGGTGGCCCTCGGGTTCCGCCACGGCTTCGACTGGGACCACATCGCCGCGATCACCGACATCACGAGCACCACCGCGGCCGGGCACGCCGACACGGACATCCCCGTTGTCGCGCCGATGCCGGCGCACGGGCACGAGTCCGGTCCGGCCGGGCATCCGCACTCGCATGCCGGCGCGCCCGCGGTGCACGTGCTCGTCGAGTCGCGCTTCGCGCACGAGCAGCGTCACGCGATCGGGCTCGCGAGCCTCTACGCGGTCGGCCACGCCGCGATCGTCGGGCTGCTCGGCGGCGCGGCGCTGCTCCTCGGCGCGGTGCTGCCGGAGTGGGTCGACCCGCTGCTGCAACGCGTCGTCGGCGCGACCCTGATCCTGCTCGGGGTCTGGGTCCTCATCTCGGTGACCCAGTACCTGCGCGGCTCCGGCGAGTTCCGGATGCGCAGCCGCTGGATGCTCGTGTTCGCCGGCGTGCGCTTCGCCTGGGCTCGCCTGCAGGGCCGGATCCACGGTCACGAGCACCAGGCGATCGCGCACGCCTCGCAGTACGGGCCGCTCACCGCGCTCGTCGTCGGCATGATCCATGGCATCGGCGCTGAGACCGGGTCGCAGGCGCTGCTCCTGGCCGGTGTGGCGGGCGTGAGCGGCGGGCAGGGCATCGTGATCCTCGCCGCGTTCATCGTCGGGCTGCTCCTGTCGAACAGCCTGGTCGCGGTCGTGAGCGCGACGGGCTTCATCGGCGCGCAGCGGCTGCAGCGGGTCTACGTCGCGGTCGGGGCGGTCGCCGGAGCCTCGAGCCTGGTCGTCGGGCTGCTGTTCATCGCCGGTCTCGGCACGGCGCTCCCCGATCTGCAGGAGCTCCTCTTCGGCCGTCCGTGAGGCTGGGCACGGCCCTTGCCGAGACGTCCGGCGTGGAAGAGAGCTGGGGTCTTCACCGCGGCGACGACATCGACGAGACGCTCGTGGTGATCGACGCGCTCGGTGGCGGGACCAGGTACGAGGTCTACCGCGCATGGGATCGCACGCTGTTCTGCGAGGTCGCGGTGAAGGCGCTCCGTCCGAGCCGGCTCCCGGACCACTACGCGCTCGGCGGGTTCGAGCGCGAGGTGGCCATCGCGCGGCGGCTGCTGCATCCGAACCTCGTGCGGTACCTCCGGTGGCGGCCCGGGCCGCCACGGCCCTACTTCGTCATGGAGTTCATCCGCGCGCAGACCCTCGAGGACCACCTGAACGAGCACGACGATGTGAGCGTGCCCGAGATCTGCCTACTGGGCGTCCGGATGTGCTCGGCCCTCCACTACCTGCACAGCCAGTCGGTGATCCACCTCGACGTGAAGCCCGAGAACCTCACGATGGGTGACCCGCCGCGACTCCTCGATCTGAGCCTCGCCCGGCTCGCCCCCGGGCCGACGGAGCTCGGAGGGGAGATCGGCACGTCGGCGTACATGGCGCCCGAGCAGTGCCTGGCCGGGCGGGTGACGCCCGCGACCGACCTCTTCGGCCTCGGTGTGACGCTGTACGAGGGGCTCACCGGCATGCGTCCGTACTCCGCCGGCGTCGAGGAGAGCACCGTGCCCGCCGAGCGCTATCCCCAGCTCGTCGAGGAGCCCGAGCCGCTCCGTGCCCGCTTCCCCGAGCTTCCGCGATCGTTGGACCAGGCGATCATGGCCTGCCTCGAACGTGACCCGGCCAAGCGTCCGGCGTCGGCGATCGAGATCGCGATCGCGCTCGAGGGCGTCCTCGAGGAGTTCCACATCGACGAGCTGCTCGCTTGGCCGCGAGCGCTGCCGGTGCGACCACGCGCGTCGCTCACACCCGTCGCGACGTTCTGACCTTCTCGTTACAGACATGACGAGCGGGCCGTTGCGTGCTCGCCGAAATTGGTATCGCGTCGCGCCCCGACCATGCATGCCCTCCCTCGTGAGACGCGCCGGGTGGACGAGCGCGAGTACTCAATTTTAAGGAGGGACCATCGGCATGGAACGCAAGACGACTGTCGCCCTGCAAGCCGCGACGGCCGCCGCAGCCGCCGGGCTCGTCTTCGGGGTCTGGTCGAATACCGCGGCAGCGAGCGAGCAGTCGTACTACGGCCTCGATGTCGCACTGCTACGCACCGACGTCGGCGTCGTCAACGGACCGGTCGGGTCGCGCCTGTATCCGGACATCTTCGCGCCGCGGAATTCGAAGGTGGGGGCGAAGAACAAGACGAAGGCAGGGGCGGACGCGAAGGCGGACGCCGACGCCAAGGCCGGAGCGGAGGCCGCCGCCAACGCGAAGGCCGGGACCAGCAAGGTGGAAACGGTCGTCCAGGCGATCAAGGCGGTCGTGGCCAAGGTTGCGTCCAACCACGCCTCGGTCAACGCGAACGCCAATGCGAACGCGAACGCGGGAGCTGGCGCGAATGCGGGCGCGGGTGTGAACGCGAAGGCCGCATCGAACCACGCGGCCGCGCAGACGAACGTCGCCGCGACGTCGTCGAAGGCGGGTGCCGCGGTCAGCGCGAAAGCGTCGCAGCACGCCGCCGCGAACGTCAACGCGACGGCATCGAACCACGCAGGAGTGGACGTCGCCGCGAAGGGGTCGAACCACGTCGGAGCGGATGTCACCGCGAAGGGATCGAACCACGCCGGAGCGAACGTGAACGCGGGCTCGGCTTCGGGTCATGGCGCACTTGCCGTCACCGTGAAGACGTCCAAGCACGGCGGTGTCACGGTCAAGGCCGCCTCGGGGTCACAGCACGCCGGTGTGAACGTGAACGCCAACGGCTCGCAGTCCAAGGTCGGCGCCACGGTCGGTGCCAACGGATCGAGCTCCAAGGTCGGAGCGACCGTGAAGGCGAACGGCTCGGCCTCGAAGGTCGGAGCCACCGTGAACGCGAACGGCTCGCAGTCGAAGGTCGGAGCCACGGTGAAGGCAAATGGCTCGCAATCCAAAGTCGGCGCAACGACGGGAGCGAACGCGTCGGCCTCGAAGGTCGGGGCGACCGTCAACGCGGGCGGCTCGCAGTCCAAGGTCGGCGCGACAGTGAAGGCCAGCTCGGCGTCGAAGGTCGGCGCCGCAGTGAACGGGTCGCAGTCCAAGGTCGGGGCGACCGTGAAGGAGAGCTCCGCATCGAAGGTCGGCGCGACCGTGAACGCGGGCTCCCAGTCCAAGGTCGGAGCCACGACGAACGCGAACTCGTCCGCCTCGAAGGTCGGCGCGACGACCGCCGGGAACGCTTCCGCCTCCAAGGTCGGAGCCACCGCGGCGACCGGCGGATCCCAGTCCAAGGTCGGCGCGACGAGCGTCGGGAACGCCTCGGCGTCCAAGGTCGGCGCAACGGCCGGATTGACCGGCACCGGAACGACCGGTGAGAACGTGTCGGCCAACGCCAGCGAGAACGCCGAGGCCGGCACCACGGCCGGCACGAGCACCACAGCGAACAACGTCAGCACGTCGACGAACACGACCACCACGACGACCACGAACGGCACGACGGCCGCGAACAACTCGGCGGTGCTCGGCACTCAGACCGCACCGAGCGGTCAGAGCAGCGTCTCCGGCCAGGCCGGCCAGGGCGCCGGCGCGATGACCGGCGTGGCGGGTCAGCAGAGCGGCGGCGCGGTCGCCGGCGCTGGATCGCTTCCCGGCACGAGCACGGACTTCGCAAGCCTCGCGGGTCTCGGCTACGCCCTCGTGGGCGCGGGCACGGCCCTCATCATCCGGCGGCGTCGCCAGCGGTAACCGCCGCGCCATCGATCGCGAGACGAATGGGCTCGGGGAGCGCGAACGTTCCCCGAGCCCATACTCGTTCCGGTGCTCGCCGCGGCCGCGCTCGTCGCGCTCGGTATCGGCATCGGGACGTTCGGCACGCTGATCGGCGCTGGCGGCGGCTTCATCCTCCTCCCGATCCTGGCACTCACCTCACCGCACGAGGCCACCAGCTCCCTCACGGCGACCTCGCTCGCGGTCGTGGCCGCGAACGCCGGGTCGGGCGCGATCGCGTACGGCCGGCAGCGCCGGATCGATCTTCGCTCGGGGATCCCGTTCGCCATCGCGACGGTCCCGGGCAGCATCGCGGGCGCGCTGCTCACGCGGATCGTTCCGCGCGGGCCGTTCGACGTGGGATTCGCGGCGCTCCTGCTCGCGCTCGCCCTCCTCGTCATCCGCGCGCAGCCTGACCGCTCCGAGCCGGCCCCCGAGGGTGCCGCCTGGTGGCGGATCCCGCGCGTCCTCGTCGACGCCGAGGGGAGCGTGCATCGCTATCACGTCGAGCTCCCTCTCGGCATCGCGATCTCGTTCGTGGTCGGCTTCGCCTCCAGCCTCCTCGGGATCGGCGGCGGGCCGATCCAGGTGCCCGCGCTCATCGGATTGCTCGGGTTCCCGGTGCATGTGGCGACCGCGACATCGCAGTTCGTGCTCGCGATCATGGCCGCGATGGGGACCATCACCCATATCGCCGCCGGTGACCTGGACGGTCAGCTCGGGCGCGTCGCCCCGCTCGCGATCGGCGCGATCGTCGGCGCGCAGCTCGGCGCGCGCCTGAGCCGGCGGGTCGGCGGCACCGTCATCGTGCGGATCCTCCTGCTCGCCCTCGTCGTCGTCGCCGTGCGCCTCGGCGCGCAGGGACTGCTCGGCGTGTGATGCTGCTCCGAGCGCTCGTGCTCGTGCTGCTGCTCTCCTCCTGCGCGGGGTGGAACAGCGGACGCTCCGGCGACGTCATCGACGCGCACGTCGTCCGCGTGGTGGAGCAGGGGACCCGTCCGGCGAGCGAGCCGGGCGTGCCCGGCCAGCCCATCCAGCGCGTCGAGCTGGAGCTCGACGCGAGCCTCTACCGGGGCGAGCACGTGGTCGTCGAGTGGGGCGGGCACAACGCGCTCAACGCGAACGGCCTTCTCGCGCCCGGCGATCGGGTCCTCGTATCGCAGCAGCGCGGCGAGGGCGACGTGCGTCAGTACGCGATCGAGGACATCGTCCGGCTTCCGTCGCTCGCGCCGCTCCTCGCGCTGCTCGTCCTCGCGCTGCTCGTCGTGGCCCGCTGGAAGGGACTCGCGTCGCTCGCCGGGCTCGCCGGGAGCCTCGCCGTGTTCCTGCTGGCGATCGTCCCGGCCGTCGGGCGCGGCGACGACCCGCTCGCGGCGACGCTCGTGGGCGCGTTCGCCGTCCTCATCGTCGCGATCTTCGTCGTGCACGGCTTCAATCGGAAGAGCCTGGCCGCGCTCGCCGGGACGGCGGTGTGTCTTCTGGTCGTCATCGGCCTCGCTGCGGCGGGCCTGGTCCTCGCGCACGTCACCGGCTTCGGCACCGAGGAGGCGGTGTTCCTCGCCGTCGGCACCGGCGGGCGCGTCGACCTCGCGCGGCTCGTGCTCGCCGGCGTCGTGGTCGGGTCGCTCGGCGCGCTCGTGGACATGGGGGTCGGCCAGGCCTCGGCGACGTTCGAGCTCGCGGCGATCGATCCGGACCTGCGCGGCGGGCGCCTCTACGGAAGCGCGCTCAACGTCGGGCGCGATCACATCGGATCGCTCGTGAACACTCTCGCGCTCGCCTACTTCGGCACGTCGCTCCCATTGATCGTCCTGCTGTCGCTCGGGAACATGCCGCTGTCGCTCGCGCTGAACGGCGAGACGATCGTCGGTCCGCTCGTCGCGATCCTCGTGTCGAGCGTCGGGCTCGTGCTCTGCGTCCCGATCACGACCGCCGCAGCGGTCGCGCTCGCCGGCCGCCGCACCTAACGACGGCCGGCGAGCTCCGCGCTAGGCCGCGTGGCTCCGCGGCGGTGCCGGACGCTGCTGCTGGCGCTGCGGCGGGGCCGTGGGCCGAGCCGCACGCAACGCGATCGCGTCGGCGATGATCGCGCCGACCGCAAGCGGGATGAAGACGCTGGGACTTGCGCGGTCCCAGCCGAGCGCCGCGTCGACGGAATACACCCCCGGCCCGCTCATCCCGATCGCCGCGCACACGAGCATGAGGACGAACGGGTACTCGTAGCCGCCCGCACTCGCCCACATGCCCTTGGGCCAGTGGGCCTTCGCGATGGCGACGATGAAGTGGCCGACGAGCGCCGCGGCCGCGAGCGGCGTCAGCAAGCCGAGCGCGATGGCGATGCCGCCGATCAGCTCGGCGCCCGCGGCGAGCGTCGCCCAGAGCGGCGCCGGACGGAAGCCCATCGAGGCGACGACGCCGCTCCAGCGGACGAAGCCGGGACCGCCGGCCACGCCGAGCACCTTCTGGGCCCCGTGGCCGAAGATCAGCAGGCCCACAGCGAAGCGAATGACGAGGAGCGATAGCGATAGATCCACTTGTCGGAAACCTCCCGTTCCGCTGCCGGGTGCCGCATACTTGTTGCCAGCGACCCCCGTTGGAACGGGCTGGATCGGAGTGTCCCCCTCAGTGCCGCAGATCACCCCTGAGATGACCATCGCTGCCGTCACCGAACGCTGGCCGGAGACCGCCCGGATCTTCGCCCGGTACGGCCTCGGCTGCGCCTCGTGCGCGATCAGCAAGAGCGAATCGGTGCTCCAGGGCGCCACCGGCCACGGTGGCGGCCGGGTGAACGTCGACGACCTGCTCCGCGACCTCAACACGTTCGCCGACACCGGCAAGCTGCCCAACGGGCTGCCCGACGCGGCGCACGTCGCGCCCGGCGGCGGCATGCGCGCGAAGGGGATGGCCGAGCAGAAGGGCATCAAGCAGGTGATCGCCGTCATGTCCGGCAAGGGTGGGGTCGGGAAATCGCTCGTCGCGGGGCTGCTCGCGGTCGGCCTGCGCCGGCGCGGGCTGCGCGTCGGCGTGCTCGACGGCGACATCACCGGGCCGTCGATCCCGCGGATGTTCGGTGTGAAGGAGAAGCCCGGCGTCGCCGGGCCGAACACGCTCCAGCCGCCGCTCTCGCGCGGCGGCATCCCGATCATGTCGATGAACCTGCTCCTCCCGGGCGAGGAGGAGGCGGTCATCTGGCGCGGGCCGATGGTCTCCGGGGCGATCCGGCAGTTCTTCAGCGACGTCGCGTGGGGCGAGCTCGACTACCTCATCGTCGATCTGCCGCCCGGGACGAGTGACGCGCCGCTCACGGTGATGCAGGCGCTGCCCATCGCGGGGGTCGTTCTCGTCACGACGCCGCAGGCGCTCGCGACGATGGTCGTGACGAAGGCCGTGCGCCTCGTGAAGCAGCTCGGCGGCGACATCTTCGGCGTCGTCGAGAACATGGCCTACGTGACGATGCCCGACGGGTCGCGCAACGAGGTGTTCGGTCCGTCGCAGGGGCTGAAGCTCGTGATCGCGGCGAACGCACCGCTCATGGCGCGGATCCCGATCGATCCGGAGATCGCGCGCCTCGCCGACTCCGGCGGGATCGAGCAGTACGACTCACCCGAGTCGGATGAGCTCGTGGCGAACTTCCTCTCGGTGGCCGTGAAGGCGGCGTAGCCCGCTGCACACCCAGCGGCCCAAAATCTCCGATAGGCGTTGATTCGGCGCCCGCCTCAAGGGGCGGCATCCGAATCAGCTCCTTTGCCCGCGCGCTGTCTCAGAGGGCCGTCCCCACCGACACCGACGTTATCTATAGTCGCGGCCGTGAAGCTCACTATCGCCATTCCCGCGTACGACGAGGTGGACAACCTGGAGCGTGCGGTCAACGAGGGACGGAGCGCGATCCGTCGGGCGGCGCCTGGCGAGTCGGAAGTACTGATCGTCGACGATGGAAGCCGCGATGGCACAGACGTGGTCGCTGACCGTCTCGCGCGCGAGCACCCTGATGTTCGGGTCGTACGACATGATCGGAATCGTGGCTTCAGCGGCGCAATGACGACCTGTTTCCGGCAGGCGCACGGGGACTGGATCTTCCTCGCACCGGCTGACGGTCAGAGCGCAATGAGCGACCTCGAGCGGTTCTACAGGCTCGCTCCCCTTGCCGACATCGTCGTAGGAGTTCGGCAGACGCGGCCGGAGGGTCTCGGGCGCAAGACCCTCTCGCGCGGCTTCCATCTCGTCGCGCGGGCGCTGTTCGGGATCCCGGAATCGGAATTCAGCTCGGTGTTCCTCTTTCGCCGCTCGCTTCTCGCGTCGATGCGCTTCCGCGCTGCGGGACGGAGTGCGGCTCTACTCCCCGAGATCCTCTACCGGGCGCGTCGCCGCGGCGCCCGGATCACCACGGTCTCCGTCGCGCAACGTCCTCGCGTCGCGGGGCGGGCGAAGGGCGGGCAACTGTCCGTTGCCGTCCTG
>WNGF01006335.1_pt1 | contig 14690 bp, 8 predicted proteins | sample 5400641 | NCBI WGS metagenome assembly WNGF01 (sample SAMN13153371, study PRJNA577476) | soil metagenome | isolation source: 80 cm soil or saprolite under grassland replicate 2 | place: USA:California | collected 2016-06-15
CCTCGTCACGTGACCGGGCGAACACTACGACCGTCGAGGTGCCGGTCTGGATCTCGAGCCGGAGACCATCGTTGTCGACGAACGCCGCGGGCACTCCGCGAACGACCGTCTTCTCCGGCGTCGGCCCTTTCGGCGACCCGTACAACGACGGGTTCCGTACGCAGGCAGGCCACACCTGCACCTCGACCGGCGGGGCACAGCCCATGTCGTCTGCCGCTTGACAGTCGCCGTAGATGAACGAGACGTAGTCCGTCGGGGCGTCGTTGCGGCGCAGCACCGCGACGAGCGGCAGCCCGGCGACGGACGGCCCGGCGTCGTATACCGGGAAGCCTTCGAAACCCTGGGCCTTCGCCAGACTAAACGTGCTCTTTGGTGCCGTACTCGGCCTTCCGGTTGCCTGGCCTCGCGACGCGAGGTAACCGGCCACGACCGCCAGCATGATCAGTGGGGCCGCGATGATCAGAGCCTTCTGCATCTTCGTCACCCTCAGTGGTTGAGCTGGTGGAGGTCGACCCAGACGGTGTAGCCGTCAGAGCCCGCGTAGTCGCCGTCGCACTGCTTGAAGTTCTGCGTGTTGCCCCACCACACGCTCGTCCACGAGTGCCCCGCATTCGAGAAGGCCGTCCGCAATTGCCTACGGCCCTGGTCGAAGCCGCTGCCGTTCGACCCGTTCTTGTCGACCGCGTGCCCTGGGCAGTACCAGACGAAGTCTTCGTGGTGAGCGTCACCTACCGATGTCCAGCCGACATAGGTGTCGTAGTGGATCGGGTGGATCCTGATGTGGAAGCGGCTCGACGTGACCCCAGCGCTCGCCGCCTGGGCGATCATCGTGTAGCAGTTTCCGTGGTCGACGAACGTCTGCGAGGACCCTCCTTGGTCGTACCAGCCTGAGTGCGTTCTCATCTGGCTCATCGCACGACCCCATGTCCCCCAGATGTCGAAGACGAAGTTGATCGGGTCGACCCGGTTGCTGCTGGTTCCGGGACATCCGTTGTGCGTGTACAGCCCCGTATCAAAGTGAGCCGAGGCAGAAGCCGCTAGCGCCAGAACCGTGACCAGCGTCGCGCCAGCGACGAGTACGAGTGACCGCCTCATCCGGTCCTCCTCCCTGAGTGGCCGAGACGCGGCGCGCTCACGCCAGTTTCATGCTCGTCGGAGCGCCCGCCGCAACAACGAAGACGGATTGACACGAGTCTCTGCCCCTCTCGCGTTGCCGGTGACGATCCTCCCCGACGAGTCCGACGAATGTCAACCTCACGGCAACCGTTTCACCGCGTCAAAGACGGAAAGATTTCGTCGGGCCTAGTCACTGTCGCACGACGCTGCCCCGGCAAGACTGGTTGAGCCATTGAGACGAGCCTGGTCGGTGTCGATAGGAGGTCCGATGGAAATCGGCGACCCCATTCGCACCTACACGATCGAGCCGATCGAGGACCCAGTCCCCGAGACACCCGAGGCTCCTGTCGAGGAACCCGTCGAGCGTCCCGAAACGCCTGAACACGTCCCGGCCTAGCGTCACCGTCCTACAACCGTGAAGGTTCCTGACGAGCTCTACGTCTCACCCATCGTCGGGTGGCGCGTCTGGGCGCTCCGTGATGAGGGCGACGGAGCGCGCCTGGCTTCCCTCGTGCAGCGGGATGTCTGGACCAGCCGCCGGGCGTTCGGGGCGTCCTGCCCGCTTCGCGGGCGGCCCCTGACGCCTGCGGGTCGTCGGACGCCGGCGCACGAGACGGCCCCGCATCCACTCTGCGCCTGCGGTATCCATGCCGCCGCCGAGCTAGAGCACGCGCTCGCGTATCTCGGCGATGGTGTCCTCGACGGAGCTGCGGAAATCTGCGGCAGTGTTCTCGGCCGCGTTGCGCTGTGGGGAGATGTAGTAGAGGGCCAACGCGGGTGGCGTGGGCAACGCGCCTACCCGGTTGCGCTCTATCTGCCCACTGGCGGGCTAGACGATCCTTACGACGTTGCGTTCGGGCTCGCCGACTACGGCGTGCCGGTTGAGCTGCTCGACTGCGCACCGACGGCCGCGGAGGTCAGGGCGCAGCTCGGTACGCCCTGACCCGGCGGGTCCTGCGGATCAACCTTCCTTCGGAGTGCCCTTGGCGTGCTGCGCGAGGCCGGCAACGCGCTGCTTCACGAACGCTGCCTCGCGCTCGAGGATCGGGCGCCAGCGGCTCGAGCGCGGCGTGAGCTTGAGCCTCTCCGCGACGATGGCTTGCAGCCGCCGTTCCGTCGGGACGATCTTGGCGGCCTTGCCCACCTGGATGTTCAGCTGGAAGCCACCGAGGACGCGTCGCGTGTCCGAGCGGACATGCACGACGTCGACCGTGTACTTCTGCCCCGCCTTGATTGCGGTCGGGAGGGTGATCGTGACGAGGCCGGAGAGGTGGTTCCCCCAGAACGGCGGCACCGGTACGTAGGTCGTCCCCGAGACGGTCAGTCGCAGCGTGTGCGAATCGATGATCTTCACAGTGCCGGGGGCATGGCGGAGATTGCGGTAGTTCAGCATCTCCTCGACGTTCGCCCCGGGGAAGTAGAGGTCGACGACCGACCGCCGCGGGAGCTTGTTCCAGAAGAACACGAGCTCGTCGACTCCGCGCGGTGTCTTCCACTCGTCGAGGTCGAACTGCCAGCGGCGGGTCTCTGCCTCCGCCGCACGTGCCGCGGCGAGGACCTGCTTCGCTGCTCCGTCCGAGCCGAGCGCGCTCGCGCGGAGGACGGCGCGGTTGCGCCGCCGCGCGAGCTCGGTGTGCCGCATCGTGTGGCGGCCGCCGGCGGGCACCGGTCGTGCCGGTTGCGGGAACGGAACGGCGCCCGGCGTGTCGTCGGGGATGATCACGGCAGGAGGCGCGATCGGATGCGGCAGCTGCGGTCGCTTCCACCGCCGAGTGACGTCGACGTCGAAGCTGTGCTGCACGGTTCGCGTGATCTCCTTCGTGCCGGGGTTCGCGGTCTGGAGGATCAGCAGGTTGCGCTGCGACAGGTTGTCCGACGTGCCCGGCGTCGCACCCGCCACCGTCGGGTCGGGCGCGTAGACGAGCTCCACGATCATGCACTGGTGGTTGCCGATCAGCAGGTCCCGGATCGAGCGCATGTCGCTCGCCGGCACCGCGTTGAACGGCCCGTCGCCGATCCACGTCTGCGGAAACTGCAGCGCGGTCTGGTTGATGTCGAGGTAGGCGCCGTAGAAGAGCAGCGCCTCGGTGGGGCCGGTCGGACCGAAGCTGGCGAGGTTCTTCGGATCGGCCTGCGTCGTCGTCGCTGCCGTGATCGGCACGCGCGGCTCGGCGAAGTACGGGATCGACGCGAGCTCGTTCGTCGTCGTTCGCCCGAGTAGGGCGATCCCGCCGGGGTCGCTGCGGTACGCGAGCGTGTTGTCGAAGGAAACGTTGGCGGTGCCCCAGCGGAACAGCCGGAAAGAGGCACGAACGTCGGTCGCCCCCGTCACGCTCTGGAGCCGCACCTTCGCGAGCGCGAAGTTGTAGACGTTGACCCCTCCGACCTGTGTCGAGTACTCGAGCGCTGCTCCGGCCTGGTCAGTGGGGAGTCCGTCGAAGCTGTCGCCTCCGGCTGTGCCGTTGCCTGCGCGCAGGTTGTCGATCACCTGCTTGATGAACGTGTTCGGGTTGGTCCAGCCCGCGGCGACGCCGAAACGCGCCTGGCCCTCGCGCACCTGGAACACGCGCGCGTCGATACTCAGCCAGGAAATCGGCCCGTCGAGCATGTACGGGTTCGCGCTGACCTGCAGCCGAACACGTGAGCTGTCGTCGATGACCTGGTTGCCCGCTCGGTCGACGGCGGTGACCTTGAGCTTCATCTCCTTCACGTCACCGGGGTTCATGCCCGCGAAGACGCCGTTTCCGGTGAAGACGACGCGGCAGGTGTACGTCACCCGCTGTGGGATGCTCGGGTGGAGCAATGGGTCTTCCGGCGACACGGCCGTGATCGAGACGTCCACCTGTCCGGCCAGCGACGCGTTCGTCGCCGCGTCGACGAGCTCGACCTTCGGAGCGTGAGCGAGGTCTATGTAGAGGCCCGCGGCCCGGATCGGCGGGGCGAGCAGCCCGAAGAGCGCAGGCTCGGTGTCGGGCGGCCAGACGATCGCGACGGGCCGGGCGGTGCGGTCCTGAATCGCAAGATAGAACGCGTTCTCGAACGTGCTCTTCCCAGCGGCGGCGATCGCGTCCACCTGGTCCTTCGAGAAGCTGCTGCGGTCGAGGAAGACGCTGACGTCGGGCGCGAGCTGCTCCTGGACGAGTTGGATCTCGATCCGCTCCTCGGCGTCGAACCCGTCGAGCCGCTCGTACGTCGTTCCCGCCGGAAGCGCTGGCGAGAACGGGTCGAGCACCGTCGCCACGGTCGCTGAAGAAACGGCCGTCACGGCGCGTACCTGCCCGGCGGCGCGGATCAGGTCGCCGTCCTTCAGCGGCGGGACGGCGGTGAAGCCGGTGCCGCTGCCGGTAATCGTCGTCCCGCTGCTCGAGATCGTCCCCGGCGCTGCCGGCGTGGAGCCGTCGGGTCGCTGCTTCGCGACGATCCGTCCGGTCACACGGATCAGGCTGTTCACGAAACCAGTCGAGCTCGGCCCGGCCGGTGGGAAGACGGTGTTGTCGGCTGCGAACGGACCCTTCCCCCCCGCGTCCGTGGTGCCGGCGCTGCCGTCGAACACGAACTCCTCAACGAAGTCGACTCCCTGCTGACGCTCGCTCGCGCTCGTAGGTGCTCCCACCGTCATCGTCAACGTCCTCGGCGGCAGCGAGATCACCGGCGCCGGCCCGGCCGCCTCCCGCAGCACCTCACAGCGCAACTCGAGTTCGAGCGACCGGTTGAACGGATCCGGCCGAACCGCGACCCGCACCCTCAACGTCCCGTTGCCTGTCGTCCGGTCGAGCCCGACGATCGCCGTGGCCGGCTCGACGGTGTCCGTCGAGGCGTCGAGATCGCGGACGATCGTCAGCACCGGCGGCGCACCGACCGCGAAATCGGCGGGCGCGAACGCCGTGAACGCAGGCTGACGCTTTGCCCAGATGTCGTCCAGGAAGCCATGCCAGGCGAAGAAGCGCGGGACGAAGTTGTTCACCCATGGCGGCGCAATGTCGCCATTCAGCTGGTGCCCCTCGCCGTGGTAGCCCTTGTCGGCGGAGACAGTTCCCGGAGGATTCGGCATCTGCGGGAACGGATTGAAGTCGAGCGCAATGAACTGGCCCATCTCCCCCGCCGACGAGAACTCCCTCAGCGTGCCATCTGTACCCGCCCGCGATCCGTCCCAGATGTCGTTGTGGACGGGGCTGAAGTTCGGGGCGCCGGTGACGTAATTCGTCTGCGGATAGCCCAACCCCTCGCCGACGACGTCGAGGCCGGCTGGAGGCGCCGGAATCGGCGTCGGGCTGTCGTGCCCGCACAGGTTGATCGACTGGATCGGATCCTGCCCCGTCCGCCCCAGCCAGCGGTCGAAGACCAGGAGATGGTCACGGTGGAACGCGAAGAACTCGGCACCGATCTGCGCGCGCGAAATCTGCTTCTTGCGCCGATGCTGACCGACGCTCGTCTTCCAGCCCGGGGTCGGATCCGTCCACGCAGGCGGTGCTCCCGCTCCGGCGTTCTCGTGCCAGATGTGGTGGACCTGGTTGAAGAAGTCGCAGAACTCCTTCTCCGACAGGATCGTGCCGTCCCGGTCGTACACAGTGCCGACGGGAAAGACCGGCTCGCCCAGGAGGCGCTTCCTTAGGTCGCTCACCCACTTTATGAACGCCCAGTAGCGGTAGCTGTATGGCGCCTTGATCTCGTCGTCCATCTCGAGGAACACCTGTGATCCGGGATCGACGAAGTTGCGCAGAGCGTTGTAGTAGCCCTCAACCGCGTTACCGAGGTTGTTCGTCGTCCAGCCCGCAGGAAACGGTCCACCCGACAGCGATGCCGGCATCGCCGGGCTCATCGGCGGCATCATCGGATCGGGAAAGACGTTCGTCCCGTCCCACGGTCGCACAGGCGGCAGGAAGTTCGTACTCCGCCACGCCTCGTACCGATTGAGCATCACGTCGACGTGATGCGCAAGGAAGTCGTCTCCCTTGCTCGAGCTCGGCGGCGGGGACGCGAGCCGGTCGAGCGTCCACTTCAGGTGGTTCTTCGCACCCCCACCTGGGTTGCCATAAACGAGCGACGTGATGAAGTCGATGACGTTTGCAGCCACGGGCTACCTCCTGGTCCGGCGCGCGGAGAGGCAGCTACGACCGAACCCTCGAAGCAGCACGATCCCCCGCCGGGGCGGCCACTCTGGGCGCATATCGCGGCTTCGTCCATAGCCCTCCCAAGATGACGGAGAGCCGCAGTTGCTCTGTCGTAACACCCTCCTAGACCGAAGTCAATTGCTCGCGGCGTTCGCACCCGTCTGTCTCGGATGTCTGACTGCTACGGCAGGTGGATGAAATGGGCAACTGATGGCACGCCGCCCGCGTCGAGGATGAAGAGCATGTAGTAGCCGGGCGGCGCGATGTTCCCGTTCCCCGGTGCCGTGACGTGCACTCGATCCGCTGTGCGGCCTGTGATCGGCAACTTGATGTAGCGCTGTCCGGCATCGGTGTGGTGGGTCATCGCGGACGGGCGAAGCAGGGCGACTGAGTCGATCGTGCCGGGCGCTGGGGTTTGGATGTCGAAGGTCGCGCCGTAGGCGACGGTCGCCGGCGCCGCGGTGATGACAGGTCGTGGGCCGGCGAGCAGGTATGACGGTGTGAAGACCTCGAGATGGCGCTGGTCGCGCGCGGGGGCGCCGCCGAGAGTCGGGTCGATCCCGCCCGCGGTCAGTACGCGGCCATCGGGCAGCAGCACCGCCACCGAGTGGTACTGGCGGGGATGCGCCATCGGGGCGGTGACTGTCCATTTGTCCGTCGCCGGGTGATAGATCTCGGCGGGGAGGACCGGCTGTGGGTCGGCCGACCACTTGCCGTTTCGCTGCCCGCCGACGGCCAGGATCGTTCCGTCGGGAAGGAGGACGCCGTTGACGTTCGTGCGAGGAAAGTTCATATCGGCGGGCGGCGTTCGCTGCCACGCCGATGCCGGCGAGAGCGTCGTGAGATCGATTCGCTCGCAGCTCTGCGGATTCCGAGCCGTCGCCGCACCGGAGACCCCGCCGCCGATGATGTAGATCGACGTCGCCGGCGGGCTCACGGTCGTGTCGATCTGGATGACCGCGGTGCCTTCCTGACGGTCGTAGAACTGCTGCTGCCCTAGGTCGGTCCAGGAGCCGGAGGTCGGACCGGTGAAGCGGAGGTAAGCAGTTTGCGTCCCCGCGGCGGCAGCCCAGCCTGCCCGCGAGTAGAAGACGTCACCGTTCAGAAGCAGGTGCAGGCTCGGATAGAGCTCATTGAAGGCGCGGTCGCCGCCGCTGACGCTCGTCCACGCGTTCGCGCCCGGATCGTAGACCTCGATCGGGGCGACGCCGGAGAGACCGGAGACGGCGAGGATTCGACCGTCGCCGAGCGTCAGCACCGTCGGGTACCAACGGGCACGCGCCATGTCGGCGGCGACGCCGGCCGCAGTCCACGTCTCGCTGCCTGGGTCGAAGATGTGCGTCGAGTTGACCGAGCCGTTCGGTGCTCCGCCGGCGACGAGGAGCCGTCCGTCCTCGAGCCAGGCATGACCGCTGCAGAAGAGATCCTCGTCGAACGGCTGTGCGGCACTGAAAGTCGCCGTCGTCGGATCGAACACGTGCGACTCGTTCACGTAACCGACCTCTGCCGTCCCCGAGAAGAGAAGCACCTTGCCTGTTCGAAGGACAGCGGCGTGGACGACGAAGATCGGCGAGTCGGGCAGGCTCTCCCACATTCCCTCGTCGGGGCCGCCGCAGATGCGATGGTGGTCGATCTGCGGGCAATCGTTCTTGCCCGTGCACACCGGCAAGTGGAAGCCGAGCTTCTCCTCGAGCGCCGGGGAGACCTCGACCTCCTGGACGGCGCGGACGAGCGCCGCCATCCCTTGCATCATGTGCATCTCCACGTGGCAGTGGACGAGGAAGTCTCCGCAGAGCTCGGTCTTGCGGTGCTCCGGATGGTCCGGCTCGTAGGACGGCTTCGGGTGCTCCGGCTCGTTCCTATGCCCGTGTGGCCCGTGCTCGTGCGAATCGTGGTCGTGCGACTCGCTGTCGTCAGGTTCGCTGTTCCCTTCGTCGTGACTGGGACGTTCGCCACCGCCATACGACTCGCCGTGCCCGTGTGGTCGCCCGTGGCCTCCGTGGCTTCCGTGCCCGTAGTGCGAAGGGTGATCGCACTCGGGTAGCAGGATCACTGGTGGCACGATCGTGTCGACGACGAACGACTCGGCCGGGCCGATACTGCGGGCGTCCATCGTCTCGTCGCCCACTCGGAACCGCTGGCCATGCGGGTGGAAGTTGTGCCAGGTCTCGCCGAGATCGAGATTGAAGACGTACCAGCGAATTCGCTTGCCCGTCTTCGCGACGATCGTCGGAGTGTTGCCAACGTAGGCGCGGCCGTTGATCGCAACCTGCTGCCGTCCGCCGGCGCTCGAGTCGGTCACCGTGTGCTGCTGGCTACCAGCGTGAACCCACGTGACCGCCGTTCCGGGACCAACGGTTACGTCGTCGGGGTCGAATCGGCCTGGGCCGTCGAGGATCTGAATCGTCTTCGGCGTCGTCGGGCCTGCAGCGGTAACGCGCACCTTCCCCGCCATCGGATGGAAATTGCAGTGGTAGTCGTAGGTCCCCTCCGCGGCGAAGGTATGCGTGAACGTGTCGCCGGGGTTCAACGGCCCGCTGTCGAATAGCGGAGTACGGGCTGGACCGGCGAGCCGGTGCATGAAGAAGGGGACCTCGTAGTCGGCCTTCGGCGCGTGCGGGTCGCGGACGACAATTCCGCCGAAGAGCCCGCGGTTGGCGTTCTCGCCGACCTTCATGTGATGGTCGTGGAACGGCCAGGCACCGACCGTCTGGTCGGTCGCGTCGAAGACGTACGTCCATGTCTGCCCCGGGCAGATGGTGTCGCTCCTCGGGCCCGGGTCCGCGAGTCCGTGGACGCCGAAAGGCCAGGACCCGTCCGAGTCGATCCCGTAGATCAGCCCGTGAACGTGAAAGCTATGCGGCTCCTCGTCGGCGTTGAGCACGTGGACGAACAGCCGCTCACCTGGCTCGGCGTAGACGAGTGCCCCTGGGATCCGCCGGTCGAACGCGGGCTCGTTGATATCGGCCGCGATGAGCGGAGCCGTGTTCGGCATCGTGTAACCGGCGTCGAGGTACTCGCGGTAGACGATCGCGTCGAGGCGGCTGACCGCGACCTCGGAATCGGGGATCTTTCCGTCCTCGTGTCCGTGGTTGAACATGCAGTCGCGGCGGAAGAGATTCCGCTCGGCGTCGTCGGACGCAAGCGGGCTATAGCCCGGCATCCGCTCGATCTTGAGATAGATGTCTCGGCACCGCGACATGGCGTTCTCCTCGTTCCAGTAAGCGCCCCCGCGATCACGCGGGATTCAGTCGACCCGCCACCGCCGCAGCAACAGATGACGCGCTCCGAGTCCCTTGGAGATCGCGCTCGTTGCTCTCGTCGACCCGAGTCTACGACCGCCTCAAAGCCCATTCAACCGCAAGGCACGCCCCGGCGGGTCCTCCAGGAGTCACGGCAAATGCTCCTGTCCTTAGCGTAGTGCCGGAGGGCGTCGGACGGAGTCGGATGATGTACGGAATGACGAGCCGGCCCTCTGCGGTCGTCTGAAGCCTTCCATTCGCGCCCGTTTCACGCTGTTGTCCGTCTTGGCGGGCACCCCGTGCACGCACCGGTGCACGCACGCGGCGCGCATTTGCGGCATCTCTGACCCGGACGACACGCATGGTTGAGCCAAATCGGCTCAGCCATGCGGGGCGCGATGCCCCCAGCGGGATTCGAACCCGCGCTACCACCTTGAAAGGGTGGCGACCTAGGCCGCTAGTCGATGGGGGCCTGTCACCACGATAGCCGCGCTCGCCGAGCCGTACTTCCGACCGCCCGGGCCCGCGCTACGCTGGATCCGCGGGGCCGGTAGCTCAGTTGGTAGAGCAGGGGACTTTTAATCCCAAGGTCGCAGGTTCGATTCCTGCCCGGCCCATAGCAGAAGACCCTGCAAGGCGAAGTCTTCCGTTCTCTTATTCGAGAACGGAAACCCCAGGGTGTCAACCAAAGTGTCAACATGAGCTTCGCCCTTCAGGTCGAAAACGCGCTCCTGGAGAGCCGCGTCGCCCGACCCCGCGCCGCCCAACGGCGCGGTCGCAGGTTCATAGCGGAGGCGGGATTTGGACACATTTCCCCGACCGGATCGCGTACCGCTTTACCGAGGTTCGCCAGCTGGAACCGAGGTGAATCCCCCGTTGACCTTCAGCCGGCCGCGAAGAATTTCAACAGATCATTGGCCCGCACTTGCAAAGCGGATCGTCTTCGCGATCGCGAGCGCGGACTTGGTGAAGGCGAGGGCGGCACCACCGTGGCTCGTGTGCGGATCGATGAAGATAGTGACGGTTCGCCTGGCGGCCGTGAACGCGTAAACGTCCAGCGGTGCGCCGACTGCCTCGCTGCCGTAGCCGCCGTCTTCGAACAGGACATCGCCCTTCCCAGTACGGGTTGCGGTGAACTCGAATCCCGAAAGAGTGCCCAGCTGCGCCATCCGACTGGGTCCGGCATCGATGTTGTGAGCTTTCTGCAACCGCGCGATGGCGTCAGAAGGTGACATGCCGCCAAGCGCCATGTCGAGCGTGATCTCGCCGTTCTCCTCCCCCTCATGCGCGCACTTCCTGCATTTGCGCCAGATCTGTGCTCCGGCGGCGTCGCGCTCGGCCACGGTCCAGCCCGCAGGCAGGCGAACGGTAAAGGCCGGCTTGAAGACCTTGGCGTGATAACTCGTGAAGTTGCTTCGTGTGATGGGCCCGCGCCGGGATTTGACGGGCTCGCGCCAGACGCTGTCGAGTCCGGCGTTCGTAACCCAAAGCGATCCGTAGCTCGCAGCGACGCCGCCGCCGCCTCCAGCCGCGGGGTAGCGGCCGACGAGCTTGCCTGTCGCCGGATCGATGCGCGAGGCTCGGGTGCCGGAGGTGCGGGCCCAGACGCTGCCGAGACCGGACGTCATCTCGATGTTCCCCCACTGGTCGAGGTTTCCGACGCGAATCGGCCGCAGTGTCGCGGTGTTCTTTCCAGGGTCGATCTCGTAGATCCCCGCGGGGTTGCCGATCCAGGCCTTGCCACCGGCAAATGCCATTGGGCCGCCACCTGCATACCCTTGGTTCGGCGACGGTTTCGTCTTCGCCGCAGGCAGCGGGATCACCGTCAGCGTATTGGTTCCTCCGTCGATTCTCCTCACGGTGTCCGGTCCGCCGATCCACACGGAGCCGAAGGCGTAGCCCGCGAGTATCGGAGGCATGTCGGGCGTGGTACTCACCCGAAACGTCTTGAGGAGGACATGCGTCTTCGGGTCGAGCCTGGCCAGGATGCCCGAGCTCGGATCTCTGACCAACCAAAGACTGCCCCCGCCGACAATCGCCCCGAAGCCTTGGACACGGCCCACGATCTTGTTTTTGCGCGGATCGATCACGCGCGTGGTGTTGTCTCCCTCGCAGCCCGAGGCCCACACCCGTCTGCCGCTCGCGCCCAACCAGCAAGTGTCGGCTCCGAGATTGATCCGGGCAACGATTCGATTGGCCTTCGGGTTGATCCGGTACAGGACCACATCACGGTGGGTGCTCACCCAGATCGAGCCGTACGCTGACACTACCGCGGTCGGGAACCTCGGCGTCTTGAACTTCACGATCGCTTGGCGAGCCGCCGACGGTGCCGCAACGGTCATGAGCGAGACAGCCAACGCCGCAAGGCCCACGGCTGCGAGCCGGCGCGATCCTTCTCCACCTCTTCTCTGCATCAGCCTGGTCATCGTGCCTCCTCTCCGTCGTGGCCGCCTGACGTGCGGACATAGCGGAGGTTGGCGGAGCGGCGTAATCGAGCCGTAATCGGCGCGTAACCGGCCGTAATCGCTGGTGTTAGCGTGCTGCTGATGAGCGGCGTGCTCGAGTTTCGCGCTCTGGGCCCGCTTGCCGTGCTGAGGGACGGAGCACCCGTCGAACTCGGCAAAGGAAACGAGCGGACACTGATCGCGCTGCTCGTCCTGCACGCCGATCGGCCACTCTCGAACGACACGATCATCGATGCGCTCTGGGGCGAGCAGCCGCCCCCGACGGCGCCCGAGATGGTTCGAAACTACGTCGCCCGCGTCCGGAAGCGACTCGGAGAAGATGCGATCGCGACGATGCCGTCCGGCTACCGGCTCGTCGCCGACCCGGACGCGGTCGACTTACTGCGATTCGAGCGCCTGGGCAAGGAGGGCGCTCAGGCGCTGGAATCGGGCAATCCGGATGCGGCGTTGCAGTCGCTGGAGGAGGCGCTTGCGCTCTGGTCCGGACGACCGCTGCCCGAGCTGGACTCGCGGGCTGCGGGACGAGACGAGATCGGGCGGCTGGAGGAGCTGAGGCTGCAGGCGATCGAGGGCCGCATGGACGCGGAGTTGACGCTCGGGCGATCGGGCACGCTCGTTCCCGAGCTCGAGCAGCTCGTGCGTGAACATCCCCACCGAGAGCGCCTGCTCGGTCAGCTTATGCTCGCCCTCTATCGGTGTGGGCGGCAGAAGGACGCCCTCGAGCGCTACCAAGCCGGCCGCCGGCTGCTGGTCGAGAAAGCAGGCCTCGAGCCCGCACCGGCGTTGCAAGAGCTGCAACTCGCGATCCTGCGCCACGACCCGAAACTGGGGGCGGTTCGGCGTAGCGACAACGGTGGTCATCGCCCGGCGAGGCGCGCGATGCCGAGCCGTCGGACGATCATGCTGACTGCAAGCGCGGCAGCAGTCCTTGCGACCGCAGTGGTCGTTGCTCTCGTGCTGTTCGGTGGAAGCTCGGGTCCGATCGTTCTTTCGATTCATTCGCTTGGCGCTGTCGACCCTCAGTCAGGCACTGCGGTGGGCTCACTGAAGCTCGGCAGCTCGCCGGGGCCGCTCGCAGTGGCCGCAGATGCGGTCTGGCTCGGAGCCGGGCCAGCGCGAGCGGTAGTCAAGGTCGATCCGACGACGTTCCGGGCACTGCAGACGGTCCACCTGCCCGCTATCCCTTACAGTCTCGCCGCGGGGAGGCGCTCGCTTTGGGTCGGCAACGGCTTCGACGGGACGCTGACCCGCGTCGAAAACGGGCGGTCGTCACGCCCGTTTCGACCCCAGCCGCGCTCAACGGGACGATTGTCGCTTGCCTACGGCCTCGGCTCGGTGTGGGTCGGATCTCAAGACGACACGGTCATCCGGCTCGATCCGCGCACCGACCGTGCCGTCGACGTCGTCCGTGGGGTGAGCAAACCCGAGGCGATCGCGATCGGCTCCGGCAGCGTCTGGGTCGCCGAGGCGACCCGCGACGTCGTCGCGCGAATCGATCCGCGCACCAACCACGTCGTCCGCGAGATTCCGATCGGGGGCGTTGGTACAGACATCGCCGTCGGCGATAGCGCCGTCTGGGTGGTGACGCCCGGCGAGGGACGGCTGTGGCGGATCGACCCGCGAACCAACGCCATCACGGCCTCGATCGCCGTCGGCGAGGAGCCAACGAGCGTCGTGACGACCAACGCAGCGGTGTGGGTCGCTTCCCCTCAGGGAACGCTCACCAGTGTTGATCCCCAGACGAACCTGATCGATCAAACGGTCAGGCTTGGCAAGCCAATCGCCGACCTGGCGAGCGGACACGGCATCGTCTGGATCACACTTCGGTGACAGTGTGCGCGGGTCGTCCCGACGCGTGGCGGATTGCAAGCCGCCATCCGTCGCTTTCGAGTACCCAGACGTCGGTGTAACGGAAGGTCATCGAGTACGGGCGCACGATCATGAGTCCCCTCCTGCGAGGACTCCGCCAGAACGACGCCGACATCGCCGTATCGCCGCGTCGCGATCAGACGAATGTCGAAATGCTCCAGCGTCATACGACCGGTGAGCGCTTCCAGCCAGGCCCGCTTCCCCACGGGCTCGGCCAACCAACCTGCGGTCGTGATGAGGAAGTCGTCTCGGAGCAGATCGCCGCTCGCCGACATATCTCCACGTTGGAGCGCCTCCAACAACGCGTGCTCGACAACCTCGAGGTCATGCACCCGAAGCGACCATATAGATCATCATGGGGGCGTCAAGAGCGTGGACTCGACTCGCCAATACCACAGACCTTGCGCGATTGCGACACGGGGCGTTGCGAGGGAAGATCGGCCGATGGAGGTCCCGGATACACGTTACGCGGTCACCCCTGACGGCGTGTACCTCGCCTATAGGCGGTTGGGTCAGGGCACGATCGACATGCTCGTGCAGTTTGACTGGATTGGGAACGTCGACACGGTCATCGATGTCGAGTCGAGCACGAGGGCCTTGTGGAGGGAGGTCGCGTCGTATGCGCGCGTGATCTTCTACGACCGTCGCGGTACCGGCCTGTCGAGCCGCAACGTCTCGCCGCCGAACCTGGAGACCGCGGTCGCCGACACCCAAGTCGTGCTCGACGCGGTTGGTTCGCGGCGGCCCGTCTTGTTTGGCTTCCTCGCCGGCGGAGGAACGAACGCGATGCTCGCCGCGACGAACCCCGAGCGGGTGCGCTCGATCATCTGGCTCAATCCGGTCGCCCGCTCGGTCTGGACACAGAGCTACCCGTGGGGTGTCCGGCC
>WNGF01006336.1_pt1 | contig 14688 bp, 20 predicted proteins | sample 5400641 | NCBI WGS metagenome assembly WNGF01 (sample SAMN13153371, study PRJNA577476) | soil metagenome | isolation source: 80 cm soil or saprolite under grassland replicate 2 | place: USA:California | collected 2016-06-15
AGCCGGAGCGGATCGTCTTTACGTCGAGCGCGATCGACGGCGCGCTCGAGGTGCTCACCACCGTCACGTTCGCCGAGGAGGGCGCGAAGACGAAGATGACGCTGCAGGCGATCGTCGTGAAGGCGGCGGCCGAAGCGGCGGACGCGCTTTCCGGCATGCGCGAGGGTTGGACGCAGACCCTGGAGCGCCTCGCGGACGATCTCGCGGAGACGTTCCTCATCGCCCGGACGTTCGATGCGACGCGCGACCTGGTGTGGAAGTCGTGGACGGAGACGGATCGCCTCATGCAGTGGTTCGGGCCGAAGGGCTTCACGATGTTCCACGCCCGGAACGACCTTCGTCCCGGCGGCACGTTCCACTACGCGCTGCGCGGCCCCGACGGGAACGAGATGTGGGGAAAGTGGGTGTATCGCGAGATCGTCCCGCCGGAGCGCATTGTCCTGGTGAGCTCGTTCTCGGACGCCGAGGGGAACATCACGCGCCATCCGATGGCGCCGACGTGGCCGGCGGAAATGCTCACCCGGACGACCTTCACGGAGGCCGGCGGCAAGACCACGGTGACGATCGAATGGCGCCCGCTGAACGCGAACGAGGAAGAGCGCAACACGTTCATCGCCCGCAAGCCGAGCATGACCGGGGGCTGGACCGGCACGTTCGACCAGCTCGCCGACTACCTCGGGAGGACAGCATGATCGACCGATTCACTTCGTGGGCGCCGAGGATCCTCGGCGCCTTCCGCATCCTCGCCGGGATCCTGTTCGCGTGCCACGGCGCGCAAAAGCTTTTCGGCGTCTTCGGCGGCATGCCGCCGGGCGTGCCGAAGGCATTCATCTGGACGGCCGGGCCGCTCGAGCTCATCGGCGGCCTGCTGATCGCCATCGGCCTCTTTACGCGTACCACGGCGTTCATCCTCAGCGGCATGATGGCCGTCGCCTACTTCACCGGCCACGCGCCGAACGGCTTCTGGCCGACTACGAACGGCGGCGAGCTGGCGATCCTCTACTGCTGGCTGTTCCTCTACATCGCGGCGCAGGGACCGGGGGCGTGGGCGGTGGATGGCGTGTCATTCCGAGCCGCAGGCGAGGAATCCCCCGCGGCCGGGGATCCCTCGCTGCGCTCGGGATGACACTACAACTGCCCCTCGATCAGCGGCAGGATGAGCCGCGCCGCCCAGGCGCGGAAGGACTTGGCGATCGACACACGCATCGGGGCCCGCTCCTCGCGGGGCGGGCGGCCGTTGTGGTCGACGCGCCAGGCGTTGCGGACGTGGACGTCGATGGCCTCGAGGAGCTCGCGCGCCACCTCCTCGTCGTCCGCCACGCACATGACCTCCGTGTTCAGGTTTGCGGACCGCGGATCGACGTTGTACGAGCCGACGAGCGCGACGCGGCCGTCGACGACGACGCTCTTTGCGTGCAGCGAGTCGGGACCCTTGTACTCGCGCATGTCGATGCCGGCGCGGATCAGGCGGCGGCGGTACTTGATGTAGCCGGCGTGCGGCAGGACGCCGTCGATCGAGCGCAGCGAGTTCGTTACGATCAGCACGTAGACGCCCTCGCTCAGCTTCTTCTCCAACAGCTCGATCAGCTCTTTGGATGGCACGAGGTACGGCGTCTCGATGACGATCGAGCGCGTCGCCTGGCGCAGCGCCTCGAGGATGCCGTCCGTCACCTGCGGCCCGCCGCCGGCGGAGTCGTGGAGGAAGCGGACGGCGGCGATGTCCTTGCGGCCGCGGGACCAGTCGCGGCCGGTGTTCAGCTCGAGGAAGCCGTCGCAGACGAGCTCGCGCGCGGCCTCGTCGAGGAGCTCGCCGGCACGTTTCCTCTCCGCGACGGAGACGTGTGTCCAGAGGTCGGCGACGTGACGGCTCGACCAGAGCGCCTCGAAGTGGCGCTTCGTTTCGGCGGCCGAGGGACCGTCGACATAGACGTCGCGATCGGCGAAGTTCACCTCGTCGCCGAGGCCGAAGTACGACTCCGCGAGGTTGCGGCCGCCGGCGATGTAGCGCTCCCCGTCGACGACGACGAACTTCTCGTGCATGCGGCGGAACAGCCAGCTCGGATGGCGCAGCGAGATGGGGTGGTAGACGCGCACCTCCACGCCTTCGTCGCGGAGATGCCCGAGGACGGGACGGGGGATGTGCTGGAAATTCGCATCGACGATGAGCCGCACGCTCCCGACGCCGCGGCGGCGCGCATCGCGCAGCAGCGCCAGCGCGGTGAGGGTGATGCGGTCGTTGCGGGCCAGGAAGTAGACGGCGTCGATCTCCTCGCGGGCCTGCTGGATGATGTCGACGCGCGCCTGCGCGGCCTCACGCGGGTCGTCGAGGATGCGCAGGACGTCAGCGCGCCCCTCGGCCGCCAAGCCGGCGACGACGAGTAGCGCGAGGCCGCTCCAGCGCATTTCCCTGTGCCGGTTGCATCGATCGCGCCGAGCCCGCGATCGCCACCCACCACCAGCAGCCGAACGCGACCGCCAGCATTCCCACGACGCGGAAGAAGAGGTTGCCCATCATCCAGACGTTTGCCTCCATCGAGGTGGGGTCGCGGCCGCTCGCGTAAAGCGACTCGGTGCCGACCACGAAGGTGATCACGTGTGACACGAAGAGGACGGCGACGGCGATGGCGACGCGCCCCCACCGCGGCCGGCGCACGGTGGCGAGGAGTCCGATGAAGAGGATGACGTTGTAGGTCATCTGATCGACCGGCAGCGTGGCCATGCGGAATTTCCCGGCGGCGCTGCGGACCAGGACCCAGCGCCCGCGCTCGGCGGTGTCGGCGTCGTGGAAGCGCGCGTCGAGGCGGAGGATCGGCTCCGCGGCGGCGCCGACGAAGGCGTCGTACGCCGGCGCCGCGAACCACCACAGCAGCGCTCCCAGGAGCGCGCCGGCGAGGAACCTAAGCACGTTGCGTAGCATGCACGCGCGTCGTCCAGACGTAGAAGAGGGCGATGGCGGCGCCGCCGATGACGGTCTGCCAGATCGCCAGGTGGAAGAGCTCGAAGAGGTCGGGCTTGTATCGATTGATGAGGAAGAGCGTCACGACGCGGGCGAGGTTCAGGATCTGGATCACTCCGACCGCGGCGACGAGGCCGACGGCGCGCTGCCGCCACGTCGCCGGAAACGCCAGGATCGCCGCGACAAGGAAGACAACCGCCTCGATGCCGTTGCAGCCGTTCTGGATCGAGACGGCGTTGCTGCCGGCGGTGAGGATCACGCCGCTCACGATGACGTGCTGGCCGAGCGCGTTGAGCAGCGCGGCCGAGACGACGGCGATGGCGCGGCTGAACGGCACGATGACCGCGGCGTCGACCGGCTGCAGCGTCAGCGGGAGATAGAGCATCGCGAGGAGGACGATGAAGCGGATGAGGAAGCGGGCCGGCTTCATAGGAGGGGGCAGGGCGCAGGGGACGGGGCGCAGGGGGTGGTCGTCGTGAGGAGATCACCTGCCCCCTGCCCCCTGCGCCCTGCCCCCTGATCATGAAACCTTTTCATCGTTGTTGGCATTGTATGATCGTGATCAAGCAGAACAATCGACGGAGACCCTCATGAAACAACTGGAGCGGAAGCATCCGCTGGCCATCCGGTGGTTCCACTGGATCAACTTCCCCCTGCTCGCGCTGATGATCTGGAGCGGCGCGATGATCTACTGGGCGCACGCGACCTATCACCTCTTCGGGATCAAACTGAACCTGCCGCAGAGCGTCTGGCAGAAGCTCCACATGGCCTACCGACTCGCGGACGCGATGTCGATCCACTTCTTCATCATGTGGTTCTTCGCCATCAACGGCCTGCTCTACGTCCTCTACACGATCGTCTCCGGCGAATGGCGCTACCTCGTGCCGAACCGGCGATCGTTCATCGAGGCCATCCAGGTGACGCTGCACGATCTCCATCTGCGCAAGGAGGCCCCGCCGGTGCGGAAGTACAACGGCGCGCAGCAGATCGCCTACACCGCGATCGTGATCATGGGCCTCGGCTCCCTGCTGAGCGGCCTGGCGATCTACAAGCCGGTGCAGTTCTCGTGGCTGGCCGCGCTGATGGGCGGCTACCAGGCGGCGCGCTTCATCCACTTCTGGCTGACGGTCGGCTACGTCGCCTTCTTCTTCGTCCACGTCGCCCAAGTCGTGCGCGCCGGCTGGAACAACTTCCGGGCCATGGTGGCCGGGTACGAGCTGCACGAGGTGCCGAATGACTGACGAGACTGCCGTCCCCGTTCCGCCCGAGTCCGAGGCGGCCGGCGAAGTGCCGCTGATCGAGGAAGTCGACGAGGAGGCGATCGCGGCGGCGCGCGCCGCGGCAATCGCGGAGAACGACCGCGCCGTGGAGGCGGAGCTGCGCAGCGCGACGCGGCGCGGCTTCCTGACGATGGGCGCAGCGGCGGCGGTCGGGGTGGGAGCGTGGGCATTCCTGCGCTCGCGTCCGCCGGCGGCGGGGCTGCCGAAGCCGTTCCGCAGCGCGCTGGAGACGAACGACAAGGTGGCGATGGCGTACTTCCGCCCGACGCGCCTGAACCCCGAGTATCCTGCGTCCCGCATCACCCGCCCCGCGCGCCTCAACGGCGGCCTCGGCCTCTCCGCGAACAACGATCCGGCGGCGTGGCGGCTGACGATCGAGGGCGTACCGAGCGGCGCGCGCGTGCTGACGCTCGACGAGATCAAGGCGTTCCCGCGCCGGACGATGATCACGGAGTTCCGCTGCATCGAGGGGTGGAGCACGATCAACCAGTGGGCCGGCACGCGCCTCTCCGACGTCGTGGCGGCGTTCCCCCCCACCCACCCGACGCGCTACGTGGCGATGGAGACGCCCGACCGCGGCTATTACGTCGGCCTGGACATGGAGAGCGTGCTGCACCCGCAGACGCTGCTGGCGTACGAGCTGAACGGCGCCCCGCTGACGTGGCAGCACGGCGCGCCGCTGCGCTTGGCCATCCCGGTGAAGTACGGGGTGAAGAACATCAAGCGGGTGGGGACGATCCGGTATACCGATGTTCTTCCCGCCGACTTCTGGGCGGAGCAGGGGTATGACTGGTATTTGGGACTTTGAGGTTGTAGCGGATAGCGAATAGCGGATAGAGGCCCGCCCGCCCCTATCCGCTATCCGCTATCCGCTGTGACGTCCGTCACCCCCGCCAGTGCGGAATATCTCCCCTGCGACTGAGACTTAGTCTCAATACTGACGCCCATGATCGTCTGCATCTGCCGCGGCGCCTCCGACCGCACCGTCAACCAGGCCATCGACGACGGGGCCCGCTCCCTCCGCGACCTGCAGCGCTGCGGTATCGGCGACCAGTGCGGCTCCTGCCACAACTTCCTCCGGAAGATGCTCGCCGGCGCGGCCGCGGAGCGCGAGGCCATGGTCGCCGCCGCCCCCTGCCCGATGCACGCTTCCGCCGTGGTAACCTCGCCCGCATGAAGGGCGACAAGAAGATCATCGACATTCTCAACGACGTCCTCACGGCGGAGCTCACCGCCATCAACCAGTACTTCGTCCACGGCGAGATGTGCGAGAACTGGGGCTACGAGCGGCTGCAGCACGTCATCCGCAAGCACTCTATCGGCGAGATGAAGCACGCCGAGGAGGTCATCGAGCGGATCCTCTTCCTCGAGGGCATCCCGAACATGCAGCGCCTCGGCAAGATCAACATCGGCCAGAGCGTTCCCGAGATGCTCCGCCTCGACCTCGGCCTGGAGATGGACGCGGTAGCGCGCCTCAACAAGCAGATCGTGACCTGCAACGAGCTCGACGACAACAACACGCGCCACCTCCTCGAAGAGATCCTCGAGGACGAGGAGGAGCACGTCGACTGGATCGAGGCCCAGCTCTCGCTGATCGAGCAGGTCGGCGCGCAGAACTACCTGGCCGCGCAGATTCGTGAAGAGGAGTCGTAGCGGCGACGCGCCGCGCGCGCGAACTGGTCGTCGAAGCGGCGCGGCATCGGGACGACGTGGTGCTTGTCGCGGTACGACTCCGTCTCGAGCATGACGTTGAAGCCGGCGGCGGAGACGATTCTCTTCGCGTTCGCGAATAGCTGATTTGCCGGGATGACGTCGATGCCGATGCCGCACTGGGAGACGACGACGAGTCTCGTGCGATCGTTTTCGATTCTCTGGAGCTCCTCGGCGTAGGCGATGAGCTCTCGCACTTCGTCTTCGGGGCCGGAGTGGACGACGAGCCAAAACGAATTGCGAATTCCGAATTGCGAATTGCGAATGAAGAATTCTTCATTCTCAATTCGGTATTCGGGATTCGAACTTCGGTCGTCAATCTCCAACGACAATTCGACCGTGCGATCGCTCGGGACCTCGTGCGTGACCGGCTCGACCAGATACGTCGTGCCGAATCTTGGGAGGGGGTGCGGGACGCAGCGGCGATATTCGTCCCAGCGGAGGAGGCGGGCAACGTAGTCGAGCGGGACGTCGATGCCGGCAAGCTCGCCGCGGAGGCCGAGCGGAAAGGCGTCGACGATGATCCGTTCCGGTCGCAGCGAATCGAGGGGGTCGGCCACCGGGTAGCGGCCGGTGACGCGCTCGTCGGCTTTGGCCGAGGCGACGATCACGGCGTCGTCGATGCGCAGGGCGTCGAGCACGCGGCGCGCGCGCGTCACGTGCCCGAGTCCACCGCCGACGGCGTAGTAGACGATCATCGGTTCCGCGCCATCAGCTCGGCGATCGCGATGTACTTCTCCGTCATCGGCATGCGGTCGAAGAGGAAGACGGCGTACGACGGCTCGAGCTTCCCCGTCGCCTTCGTGTAACGCACTTTGCCGTCGCTGTTCGTGACGACGGTGTTCGCGCCGTCGTAGGTGATCTCGCCGAGCGGCTCCTCGTTCGGGCCGGCCAGCGTGGCGCGCGCCGGCGACTCGACGCGGATGCGGCGCGGGGCCACGTCGTCGTCGTTGTCCGCGATCTTGATCTTTTCGGGATAGAGGCGCACCTTCCAGAGCACCTTCCTCGCGGAGTCAGCGGTGACGATCTTGAAGCCATAGCTGCGGTCGTCGCCTTTGAGAACGATGCCGCCGCCGTCGACCTGGTAGTCGCGGTCGCCGCTCGTGGTGGTCGCGGTTCCGGTGAGGTCGTGGCGATCGCCGCCACTGTAGTAGACGATGGCCACGTCGGTGCCGCTCTGGCCCTTCGACATGCCGATGGACACGAGCGTGTCGGCCGGCGCGCCGCTTTTGGCGCGCTGCTCGGAGACGGCCTTCTTGTAGCGCGCTTCAATGTCGCTTTTGCCGCAGGCCAAAACGGCGATCGGCAGCAACATGAGCCAGTTCTTCGACATCGCTCCTCCTTGCCGGCACGGCCGGCGGCGTTGGTTGGCCAAGCCCGCCTCGCGATTCCCCTGAGTGGCGACGTTCCGCCGCGCACGCTTCCAGCACCTCGACATAGCGCCGGGCCTCGTCGCGCGCGTCGCAGCGCTCCCGGGCCGCGCGCGCGGCGCTCGCGCCCATGCGCGCGAGCGTGGCGTCGTCCGCGCCGGCCGCCCGCGCGATCGCGGCCACGCAGCCCTGCTCGTCGCCGGTCTCGAACAGGAACGCGTTCTCGCCGTCGGTCAGCAGGTCGCGCATCCCGCCGGTGCGCGCGGCGATGAGCGGCTTCCCGAGCGCAGCCGCCTCGATGAGGACGTTCGGGAAGCCGTCGTAGTGCGACGGGATGACGACGAGGTCGCAGGCGAGGTAGTACGGCATCAGCTCGAATCGATCGACCGGCGGGAGGTGGGTGGCGTCGAGGGTTTCGAGGTTCAGATCGTCGATCTCGCCGACGAGCAGCAGGCGAAAGGGATCGCCGGCGCGGCGTAGGGCGTCGAGGAAGAAGGGGACGGCTTTTTTGGCTTTGAGGTGGCCGAAGAAGCCTAGGAGACGCGGCGCCGGGACGGCGCCGGTCCGGCCGGCGAGGACGCCGGCACTACGCTGACGATCTCCCTCTGTCGGCTGCCACAAATCGAAATCAATCCCGTTCGCGATGACGCGCGGCTCGATGCCGTGAAGCGCCGCGACCTTCTCCGCCTGCTCCGTCGTGACCGTGCAGACCGCGGCGGAGCGGCGCAGGGCATCGTCGAGAATCGGCCGGCGGCGCGGATCGAAGAGCCCCGCATCGAGCTCGTTGCCGCGCAGCAGCGTCACCAGCGGCCGGTCGATCCACGCCGCGAACGCCGGCGCGGCGAGGAGCGGCAGGGAGCCGCCGAACGCCACGACGTGCGTGACCGCGCCCATGTCGAAGGCCACGCGGGCGCGGTTCCAGGCGCAGTTGATCGTGTGCGCCGCGTCGTGCTCGAGCGGCCAGCGGAGGTGGGCGCGGCGGAGCTCGGGGCGCGCGGCGCGGCGGTCGAAGTGGAGGATCTCGACCGCGACGCCCTCTCGCGTCAGGCCGCGCACGATGCGGTCGCACGACTCCGACATCCCGCCGCGGTCGGGCGGGTAGTTCTCCGTGACGAGGAGGACGCGGTGCATCAACTGTCTCCGAAGCCGGCCACGCCGTCGTCGTCGTCGAGCGTCCGATTCGCCGCGTTGGCGTGGAAGGCGCGGCGGTCGACGTGGTCCCAATACGCGCCGGCCAAGCCGACGGCGCCGAGGGCGCCGATGCCGAAGAGGATCGGCGCGTAGTTGTGGCGCCGGTAGTACTCGCGGCGGTAGCCCGAGGCCCATTCCGCGTCGTACTGCCGGTCCTTGTCGGGGTCGGCGGCGGCGCACTCGAGACACATCGTGTGGCCGCTGCGCGCCGAAAGGTGCTCGCTGCACATCGGGCGGCCGCACTTCGCGCAGTTCCGCGCCTCGGGGTTGTCGCAATTGCGCAGGGTCAGCAAACCGCGTTGAGCCATGCACGACATTGTTGTTCTCCTAACTCGCGGCGGGCTGCGCCTGTTTGTACAGATCGGCGATGACGTTGATGATCGCGTCGCATGGGATCGGGTCGATACCGTCGCGCTTCAGCTTCGCCTCGCCGTGCAGCGTCTGTTTCTCGCCGTACGTCTTCGCCTTCAGGGTCAGGTCGACCTCGATCTCCACGCGCTTCTTCTTCTTCGTTTTCAGCTTCTGCTTGCCGGAGCTGCCGCGCTTCCAGTAGCTCTTCTCGACGATCGTCTCTACGACGTTCCAGCGGAGGCGGCTGCCGTCGTGGAGCAGGCCGTCGCCCGACATCCACGGATCGGTGTAGATCGTGGTCGTCACCTTGTTGACCTTCTCCTTGCTCGTCTGCTTCTCCTTCGCCATCGGCGGGCGGAGGTCGAGCTTGATCTCGATCGGATCGCTGCCGAAGTCCTCGCGCAGCGCGACGAGGAGCGGCACGGCGCACTGGCGAAGGTTGTCGGAGATGTCCTCGGCTTTCTTGCGGTTCCAGACCACGAGGACGACGATGCCGGCGGCGAGCAGCCCCAGTCCGATGAAGAGGTGGAACGGGATCGTGTTCACGAAGAGGACGAAGAGGCTGACGACGATCAGCACCGGCCCGGTGCAGCCGAGCGCCTTCCGCGAGCTGTCGCCGGCCGCGTCGAACTGCGCGACGGGGCCGAGGATTCCGATCAGGTCGCCGATCGGACGGTGCAGCGAGACCTGCTTCTGACGAACGATGTTGGCTTGTTCAGCGTTGAGCGGCGGTTTGGGCATCGACTCTCTCCTCGATCAAACGGCGATATTCGGAGCGGAGCGCGGCCAGCGACCGCGCCCAGGTGAAGCGCTCCTCGACGGTGCGGCGCGCGGCGGCGCCGAGCTGGCGCGCCAGCGCGGGGTGCTCGATGAGGATGCGCAGCGCGCGGGCCAGCTCGGCGGGGCGGTCGGGGTGGACGAGCCAGCCGTTCTCGCCGTGGCGGACGAGCTCGCGCACGGGCGGGAGGTCGGAGGCGACCACGGCGACCCCCGAGGCCATCGACTCCAAGATCTTCAGCGGTGCGCAGCCCTGCTCGACGTTGCGCGCGCAGTCGCTGAGCGGGGCGACGGAGACGAGGGCGTTGCGCCGCCATGTCGCGAGCTCTGTCTCTTCGAGCGCGTACTTCCACACGACCGGCACCTTCAGCTTCTCGGCGAGCTTCTCGTACGGCTTCCACGCCTTCGTCTCGCGCGAGGCGCAGATGACGAGGCGGAGGTCGGGGAAGTCGGCGAGGCGGGCGAAGGCGCGGAGGAGGGTCTCGATGCCTTGCCACGATTGGGGCGAACCGAAGTAGAGGATTGTGGAGTGCGGCGGCCGTGCCGCCGCTGTCAGAGCGGCGGCATGGCCGCCGCACTCCACATCGGCGCCGTTCGGGATCACGCGAATCTTCTCCGTAGAAACGCCTAGCCCCGCCAGACATCGCGCCGTCGTCTCCGAGGGCGTGACGATGCGGTCGGCCTCGGCGCAGCAGGACAGCTCCAGCGCGCGGACCTTCTCCAGCGTCGCCGCGCCGAGATCGGGAAACAGATGCGGCAGCTCGATCGACGGCAGCGCGTTGACCTCGTACACCGTCGCGTAGTCGTGCGGCCGCAGCGCGATCGCGGCGCCGCTCCAGGGATCGCGGAAGTGCGCGAGCTCGAGCGCCGGCATCGCGTCGACGACCTTCGCCAGCGCATCGCCGAAGCCGACGGCGCGGTCGAGGAAGTTCTCCTCGGCGGCGTCGTAGCGGATCACGTCGACCGTGCCGTCGCGCTGCCAGCGCGGGAAGCCGTCGCCGCCGAGGACGTAGAGCACGCCGCCGCCGAGCTCGTCGAAGAGAGCTCCCGCGAAGCGGTCGATGTGGATCGCCGCTCCCTTCCTCGACGGAAACCGGTCGAATGCAGCGTAGAGGGCGCGGTGAATGCGTGAATTCTATGCGAGGAGCGCGTTCAAGTCCGCTCTCCCTCGGTATGCTGAGCGAAGCGAAGCATCAGCCAAGGCGCCGCGATGCGCATCCCCACGTGCACGGCTCGTGGCGCAATCATCGCGGCGCCTTGGTTGATGCTTCGCTTCGCTCAGCATGAACACGTTCTAAGCCAGCAGCGCGTTCAAGTCCGCCAGCATCCGCTCCAGCGGCAGCTCGTACCCCGCCGCCACCTCCGCCAGCGTCTCCTCGGTGGCGATAGCGCAGTGCGCGCAGCCGCCGATGTGGTACGCCGCAAACACCCAGCGCGCGCTCGGGTGCAGCGCCAGCGCGGCGTCGACGGTCATCTCCGGGAGAAATTGCGGTTCGGTCATACAATCGCGGCGATGAAGGTCAGGCTCCTCTTCTTCGCCGTGCTGCGCGACATCGTAGGCAAAAGCGAGGCGGATGTGGAAGTGCCGGACGGCACGCGCGCCGCCGACCTCTGGCAGCGCCTGCGCGGGCAATATCAACAACTCGCCGCGTACGCGCAGCCGCCCATGACCGCCGTGAACGAGAGCTACGTCCGCCCCGAGGTGGTGCTGCGAGAAGGGGACGAGGTGGCGTTTATTCCACCGGTTTGTGGAGGCTAGCCATCGTCATGCTGAGCGCAGCGAAGCATCAACGACCATGCAATTCCTCACCGATCAACCCATCGACACCGCGGCGCTCGTAAAACGCCTCCTCCGCCGCTCCGACGGCGCGCTCGTCGTCTTCGAAGGGGTCGTGCGCGACCACAGCGAAGGCAAGGCCGTCGAGTCGATCTTCTACGACGCTTACCGGCCGATGGCGGAGAAGGAGATCGCCGCAATCGTCGAGGAGGTCCGCCGCCAGTGGCCCGATGTGGCGGTCGACTGCGTCCACCGCCTCGGGCATCTCGTCGTCGGCGACACGTCGATCGCCATCGCCTGCGTCTCGCCGCACCGCGCCGAGGCCTTCGAGGCGTGCCGCGCGACGATCGATCGGATCAAGCAGACCGTGCCGATCTGGAAGAAGGAGCGCACGCCCGACGGCGAGGAGTGGGTCGGATGGCAGCACCAGTGCTGACGCCGGTCCCGGCCGCGTCGGCGATCGTGTTGCGCGACGGGCCGCTGGAGGTTTTGATGATGCGGCGCCCGGCGCGCAGCAGCTTTGTCCCCGACGCGTGGGTGTTCCCCGGCGGCGCGCTCGAGGAGATCGATCGCGCGCGCGCCGAGGGCGACCTGCTGAATGGGATGCGCTACGCGGCGGCGCGGGAGCTGTTCGAGGAGGCCGGCGTCTCGCTCGGCGAGCCGCTCGATCTCGAGAAGCTCGTTTGGACCTCGCGCTGGATCACGCCGAAAGGCTCGCCGAAGCGCTTCGACACGTACTTTTTTCTCACACTCGTCGGGCGCGACGTCGTCGCCGTCGCCGACCGGCGTGAGGCGGTCGACGTGACGTGGATCTCGCCGGCGGAGGCGATCGAGCGCTCGCTGCACGACGACTTCCCGCTCGTTTTCCCGACGCTGAAGAACCTGGAGGCGCTCGTCGGCTTTAGCTCCGCGGCGGAGCTGATCGAGTCGCGCCGCGGCGCGGTCATCGAGGCGATCGAGCCGGTGCTCGTCGACGGCAGGCCGACGCTGCCATGAACGTGCGCGACATCGTCGCCCCGAATCCCGGCCCGTTCACGCTCGACGGCACGCGGACGTACCTGATCGGCGACGCGATCGTGCTCGATCCCGGGCCGGCGATCGACTCGCACGTGCGCGCCATCGCCGAGGCCATGCCGCGGCTGCGCACGATCCTGGTCACGCACCGCCACGGCGACCACGCCCCTGCGGCGGTCCCGCTGAAGCAGGCCACCGGCGCGCGTATCGCCGCGCCGCCCGGCGTACTGGACGATGTCGACCAACGAGTCTCCGACGGCGATGTCGTCGAAGGGATCGAGGTCGTCGCCACGCCGGGCCACACGCGCGAGCACGTCTGCTACCTCACGCCCGACGGCGATCTCTTCACCGGCGACACCATCCTCGGGTTCGGCACGACGACGATCTTCCCGCCCGACGGCCACATGGGCGAGTACCTCCACTCGCTGAAAAAGCTCCGCGATCGCCGGCCGCGGCGTATCTTCCCAGGGCACGGCCCGACCCGGGACGACGCCGTGGCGCTGATCGACGAGTACGTCGCCCATCGATTGGAACGCGAGCGGCAGGTGCTCGATGCGTTATCGTCCGGCGCGACGACGCCCACAGCGATGCGCACGAAGATCTATCCCGACCTCGACGCGCGGCTGCACGACGCCGCGGAGATCCAGATCACCGCCCATCTGATCAAACTGGAGGAGGAGAGGCGTGTGGCGAACGTTGATGGCGTGTATCGCCTTTTGTGAGGTCATCATGGCTGCAGAGCTCCCGAAGACTGCCGCGGAAACATCCAACTACCTCTCCACCTCGCGCTACGCCGACGTGATGGCCTTCGTCGGCGCGATCCAGCGCGCCGACGCGGACATCCGCGTCGAGACCTTCGCCACGACGAACGAGGGGCGCGCGCTGCCGCTCGTCATCGTCGGGCCGTACACGCCGCGGTCGGCGCGCGCCAGCGGCAAGCCGGTCGTCTTCATCATGGCCAACATCCATGCCGGCGAGGTCGAGGGGAAAGAAGCCGCGCAGATGCTCCTTCGCGACCTTGTCTCGTCGCACCGCAAGCTGCGCGACGACGTCATCGTCCTCGTTGCGCCGATCTACAACGCCGACGGCAACGAGCGGATCTCGCCCGAGCACCGCACCACGCAGCACGGGCCGCTCAACGGCGTCGGCGTGCGCGAGAACGGGCAGGGACTCGACCTCAACCGCGACTACATGAAGCTGGAGTCGCCGGAGGCGCGCGGCCTCATCGCCAACGTCCTGAACCGCTGGGACCCGCTGCTCACCGTCGACCTCCACACCACCAACGGCTCGTATCACGGCTACCAGCTCACTTACAGCCCGACGCTGAACCCGAACGCGGACGAGGACATCGTCGACTTCGAGCGCGGCACGCTGCTGCCGCACATCCGCGCGGCCATGAAGGAGCGGCACGGGAAGGAGACGTACTACTACGGCAACTTCGTCGAGCAGCTCCAGCCGGAGAAGGGGTGGTACACGTTCGACTCGCGGCCGCGCTTCGGCAACAACTACGTCGGGCTGCGCAACCGCTTCACGATCCTGTCCGAGGCGTACAGCTACATCGACTTCCGGGCGCGCGTCGAGGTCACGCACGAGTTTCTCCACGAGATCCTCGCCGGCGTCGACAAGTACGGCCCGAAGATGATGAAGATCGCCGCGAAGGCCGACGAGCGAATCGCCCGCGGGAAGCTGCGCAAGCAGGGCGTGCGCTTCAAGCTGGAGAAGTGGCGCGACAACGTCGAGATCCTCTGGGAGAAGAGCACGGCCGCGGAGGAAGGGCAGGGCGGGCCCGATCCGTGGACGGAAAAAGGGGCGATCGTGCGCACCGGTGAGATCGTGCCGATGCGCATGACCGACTACGGCGTCTTCGCGCCGACGGAGCGCGAGGAGGTGCCGTACGTGTATCTCATCGATGTAGCAGCAACCCATGCGGTCGACATCCTGCGGACGCACGGCATCAGCGTCGAGACGCTCGACGCTGAGACGACGCTGAAGGTCGAGCAGTTCGTCGTCAAGGAGGAGACGCACGCGGAGCACGAGTTCCAGAAACACCACGAGACGACGCTCACGGGGAAGTGGAAGTCGCGCGAGGAGACGTTCCCCGCCGGCACGTTCCTCGTGCGCACCGACCAACCGCTGGCGCGGCTCGTCTTTTATCTGCTCGAGCCGCGCAGCGACGACGGGTTGATCGATTGGAACGTGCTCAAGCAGCCGGTGTGGAAGATCGAGAAGGCGGTGGCGGTGGCGGCGACGGTCGTGCCGTGA
>WNGF01006342.1_pt1 | contig 14681 bp, 9 predicted proteins | sample 5400641 | NCBI WGS metagenome assembly WNGF01 (sample SAMN13153371, study PRJNA577476) | soil metagenome | isolation source: 80 cm soil or saprolite under grassland replicate 2 | place: USA:California | collected 2016-06-15
CGTCTCGCTCGCCAGGATCAGCTTGCCGGCCGGTAGCGCGAACGGGTCGGCGCTCACGTTGACCGCGCAGACGAGCTCGTCCCGCTCGAAGACGAGCGCGCCGGGAGGGCCTTCGCGCCAGGCGAAGCGGCCGCTAGGCCGTTGGTCGATCGCGCGCCGATAGACCGACAGCACGGACTCTCCGACCTCGAGCTGCGCCTCCACGCTGCGCTCGCGCCACGACTCCGGCACCGGTAGCCACGACCGCGCCGGTAGCTCGCGCGTCCACGGAAGCGGCACGCGGCACCCGTCGCGTCCCTTCTGCTCGCCGCGGGCAAGCGTGAAGACCGGGTCCTGGCGCAACTCGTCGGGCAGGTCGACTTCCTGGAGCCCGAGCTCCTGGCCCTGGTAGAGGAAGACCGGGCCGGGCAGCGCCAGCAGGAGCAGCGCGGCCGCGCGCGCCTCGCGCTGGCCGAAGCGCGTTGCGATGCGGGTGACGTCGTGATTCTCGAGCACCCACGTGACGATCGGAAGCACCGCGAGGGACTCGTCGATCGACGCGCGGATCGCCTCCGCGTCCCACGGCTGGAAGACGAGTGAGAAGTTGAACGCAAGGTGGAGCTCGTCCGAGCGAAGGTAGGGCGCGACACGCGTCTGATCCGAGAAGACGATCTCGCCGACGAGCACCCGGTCGCCGTAGGAGTCGGCGAGGCGGCGCCAGTCGCGGTAGATCTCGTGCACCTCCGGCTGGTCGATCGCAGTGCGCCAGTCTGACGAGAAGTGTGTCACCGGGAACGGCTCCGGCTCGTCGGCGAGCGAGGCGTCCTTGACGAGGCCGTGCGCGACGTCGATGCGGAACCCGTCGACGCCGCGGTCGAGCCAGAAGCGCAGGATCGCCTCGAAGTCCGCATGCACTTGCTCGTTGTGCCAGTCGAGATCGGGCTGCTCCGGCGCGAAAAGATGCAGGTAGTACTCCCCGCGCGTCTCGTCGAGCGTCCACGCCGGCCCGCCCCAGTTCGAGGGCCAGTTGTTCGGCAGGCCGTTTCCGCCGGGAGCGGTCACGTACCGGGAGCGGTCGCCGGCGAACCACGGATGCGCGCTCGACGTGTGGTTCGGGACGATGTCGACGATGAGGCGCATGCCGAGCTCGTGGGTCGCCGCGAGCAACTCGTCGAAGTCCGCCAGCGTCCCGAACAGCGGATCGACATCCACGTAGTCCGCGACGTCGTAGCCGTGGTCGATTCCCGGCGAGGGGTAGAACGGCGTCAGCCAGATCGCGTCGACGCCGAGGTCGCGGAGGTACGGAAGGCGCTGCCGGATGCCCGGAAGGTCGCCGAAGCCGTCGCCGTTCGAGTCGGCGAAGCTGCGGACGTAGACCTCGTAGAAGACTGCGTCGCGCCACCACTCAGGCATTTAGACATCGCCTAGTGATGCGGCCGTAGAGCAGCCTGAACTGCTCGTATCCGTCCGCGTACGCCGAGACCCAATCGGGCTTTGGCTCGGTCCGCGCCTGCACGCGCACGCAGCGCGCGACCGCGTCCCGCGGATCCGCGAACGTTCCAGCGCGACAGCCCGCGAGGAGCGCTGCGCCGTAGGCGGCGCCTTCCTCGACCGCGGTTGTCTCCAGCGGGAGGTCGAGAATCGACGCGACGATCTCGCGCCACATGACGCTGCGGGCGCCGCCGCCCGAGACGCGGCCGACTTCCGGCCGCACGCCGAGCGCGCGGAGCAGCTCGAGCGAGTCGCGCAGGCCGTAGGCGACGCCTTCCAGCACCGCGCGCACGAGGGCACCGCGATCGTGGCGAACCGACAGACCGACGAACGCGCCGCGCGCGTCGGGATCCGCGTGCGGCGTTCGCTCGCCCGCGAGGTAGGGCGCGAAGAGCAGGCCCTCGCACCCGGGCGGCCACTTTGCTGCCTCCGCGACGAGCCTGTCGAACGGCTCGCCGGGCGCGATCGCGTCGCGCAGCCACAGCAGCGAGCCGGCGGCGGAGAGCATCACCCCCATCGCGTGCCACGTCTCGGGCACCGCATGGCAGAACACGTGCACGCGCGCCTGCGGATCGGCTTCGAATCTCTCGAGCACGCCGAAGACGACGCCCGATGTGCCGAGCACGACCGAGACTGGCCCAGGCCCGGTGACGCCAACGCCGAGCGCTCCCGCCGCCTGGTCGCCCGCGCCCGCGATCGCAGGCGATTCGTGCACTGGCGGCAACCATTCGCCCGGTAGCTCGAGCGCTTCCAGCACCTCGCCGCTCCAGCGGCGCCCGGCGACGTCGAACAGCAGCGTCCCCGAGGCGTCGGCGACGTCGATTGCGCGCTCGCCGAAGAGCTTCAGGCGCACGTAGTCCTTCGGCAGCAGCACCGACCGGATGCGCGCGTACACATCGGGCTCGTGCGCGCGCAGCCAGAGAAGCTTCGGCGCGGTGAAGCCGGTCAGCGCGCGGTTGCCCGTTAGCTCGATCAACCGCTGCAGGCCGATTCGCCGCTCGATCTCGGCGCACTCCGTCGCGGTGCGTTGGTCGTTCCAGAGGATCGCTGGACGGAGCGGGACGTCGTCCTCGTCGAGCGGGACGAGCCCGTGCATCTGCCCCGAGAAGCCGACGGCGGTCGCCTCGAGCCGAGACAGCGCGCGCTCGGCGGCGCGGACCCAGTCGTCCGGATCCTGCTCCGCCCACCCCGGCTGTGGCGTCGAGAGCGCGTATGACTCCTCGGCGCGCGCTAGCACTTGGCCGGCGGGATCGATCGCGATCGCCTTGACCGCGGTGGTGCCGACGTCGATGCCGACGATCACGCGCCGAGCGCTGCATAGACGAGCTCGTAGGCGCGCACCGCGTCCTTGCGCGACTGCGCCTCGCGCAGCGCCGCCTCGTCGATCCTCCCTGCGACGCCGTCGATGAAGCGCCACTGCAGCACCGACCGTTTGACCGCGCCGACCTGATCCTCGGTGTACGGGTACAGGTCGAAGCCGAGCCGCTCGCCGTTCGCGCCGTAGTTCGCGCGGCGAAGCTCGAGCGCGAGCTCGAGCGTCTCCATGAATGCGGTTGCGCCGACCATGTTGTCGTCGTCGAACGTGCCCCAGCCCGAGTTCGCGTGCTGATGCCCGAGCAGGCCTTCGGCCGAGAGCAGCGCGGCGTACTCGGGCAGATGCTCGCCATTCATGATCAGGTGCTGCCAGTCCATGTTCACCTGCACGTTGTCGACGCCGCGCTCGCGGAGCTTGTGGATGACGTGCAGCGTCATCCCGATGTTCGACATGTGGATCTTCATCGCCGGCTCCGAGTTTTTGTGCTCGAGGAAGAGCAGTCTTCCGCGTGACGCGAGCCGCTCGGCGACCTGCGCGATGCCGTCGATCAGGCGGGACCACACCTCTGCGTAGGGCACCTGGAACGGATAGTTGTAGCCCTCGCCCCCGGGCCAGACGATCATCTGCGCGCCGATGTCGCCCGCGAGATCGGCCGCCTCGAGCAGGAGCCGGAGCGCCTCCGCGCGCACCGAGTCGTCGAGCGCCGTCAGCCCGCCCTTGCCGAAGCGCGGATCGACGTGCAGACCGCCGGCGACGGCGTAGATGCCGTGCCCGTCGAGAGCGGCCCGGACCTCGTCGAGGTTGTCGCGGTTGATCTCACCTGGGAAATGAAACTCGTAGTCGTCGATCAGGTCGCCAAGACCCGTCACCGCGCGATGCACCTTCTCCGGTACCGGCTCGTCCCGCCACTGCGGCTGGTAGCCGCCCGGGACGAAGCGCGTCACCATCGGCCCGAAGGCCCAGATACCGAGACTCGTCTTCATGAAGTGCCTCCCATGCAACGAAGGATGCGAAGGTCGCCGCGGACGTCGAACGCCTCTGCGGCGGCGGGAATGACGAACGCGTCGCCGGCCCGCGCGGGCTGCCCGTCGAGCTCGCCTTTGCCCTCGAGCACGAGCAGCACCGCGAAGCGCCCGGCCGGCCCGGCACGGTCGTCGATCTGGAAGAACGATCGCGCCGCATCAGGCAACCCGAGCGCGGGCTCGTACGCCTCGAGCCGAAGCGCCTCGAGCGCGCGGTCCCAGCCGAGGCCGAGATGCGCGTTTTCCGGATCGATCGGAAAGCCCTTCCACTCGCAGACGATCGAGAAGTCCGTCGGTTCCTGGAGCTCGACGATCAGCGCGCCCCCGCCGATCGAGTGCGGCACGCCGGCGGGAACGAACACGACGTCGCCCGGATGGACGACGAGGTGGTGAAGCGAGCCGAGCAGCTTCTCCGTGTCCTGCCGCTCGATCCAGTCGCGGTAGCGCTCGGGCTCGACGTCCTCCGTCAGTCCGAGCCAAACGTCCACGTCGGCCTCGCGCGTGGCGACGACGATCCACGCCTCCGTCTTTCCGTAATCGGAGCCGAGGTGCAGGCGGGCGAACTCGCGGTCCGGGTGCGCGTGGACCGGGAGCCGCTCGACGGGATCGAGCAGCTTGACGAGCAGGTCCGGTGCGCCCCAGTACGCGCGCCTCTCACGGATCGCGTCGCGGAGAAGCGGGCCGTCGTCGAGCCGCGTCAGGCCCGCCTCCGGTTCGTCGCGTCCGGGGTTGGTGGCGGGGACGACGGAGCCGACCCAGTCCTCGGGACATTCGCCGTCGCGCTCCGGCTCGTCGCGCAGACGGTCGATCAGCGCGCCGCCGCGGTAGAAGCGGTAGACGCGCGTGGGCCGGACGCGGGCAAGGTTCATCGCATGGATCTAATCGTCTCTCGCCCGGGATCGCATAGCTGGTCGGGCTGGGACTAGAGTCGGGAGCGTGGACGATGTGCTCGCAGGCTCTTTCGCCGTGCGCGACGCGCCCGAGCGTGACCGCTTCGAGATCGAAGCGGACGGGGCAGTCGTCGGCTTCGTCCAGTACCACCGCAAACCCGGCACGATCGCGCTCGTGCACACGGAGATCGACCCGCAACACGAGGGTGCAGGACTCGGCGGCGTGCTCGTCTCCGCCGCCCTCGACGAGGCGCGTCGCGAAGGCATTCGCGTCCTCCCCTTTTGCCCGTTCGTCCGCTCGTACATCGAGCACCATCCGGAGTACGTCGACCTTGTGCCCGAGGAACGGCGTGCCGACTTCGGGCTGGCCCGCGTTGCCTGATCACGTCAAGACCTATCGCGGCCGGAGCGTGGACGTCACGTTCGACGCGCGCCGCTGCCTGCATGCCGCCCGCTGCCTCAGCGGGCTGCCCGAAGTGTTCGACGCGAAGCGCCGGCCGTGGATCCTTCCCGACGCTGCCTCCGCGGAGGACGTCGCGGAGGTCGTCCGTCGCTGCCCGAGCGGAGCGCTGCATTACCGGCTTGCCGACGGCGAGCCCGAATCGCCGGCGACGCCGACCCAGGTCTCCGCGCGCGAGCACGAGCCGATCTGGCTGCGCGGCGACCTGCACATCCACACCGCTGACGCCGTGATTGCGGACACCCGCGCAGCGCTGTGCCGCTGCGGCGCGACGGCCAACGCGCCGTTCTGCGACGCGACCGGCGACTGCCGCGGCTGGCACGACCGCGGCGCCGAGCTCGACGGAACGCCGAGTCGAACGGAAGCACCGACAAGCGCGGAGTAGGAGGACGCATGGACGATTCCCAGATCCACGGCAAGATCGAAGAGCTCGTCGCGGAGGAGCGCGACCTGTGGCAGCGAGAGGCGAGCGGAAACGCCGGCGACAGCGACCGCCGGCGCATGCAGGAGCTGAAGGTCTCGCTCGACCAGTGTTGGGATCTCCTGCGCCAGCGGCGCGCTCTTCGCGAGGCGGACCGCGATCCGGACGCGGCGGACGTGAGACGGCCCGAAGTGGTCGAGGGCTACGAGCAGTAGCGTCGCGCGCCACCGCGTCGTCGTCGTGGGCGGCGGGTTCGGCGGCTTGCAGGCCGTGCGGCGGCTGCGCCGCCTCTCGGTCGAGATCACCCTGATCGACCGGCGCAACTTCCACCTGTTCCAGCCGCTCGTCTACCAGGTCGCGACCGGCGCGCTCTCGCCCGGCGAGATCGCCTCGCCGCTGCGCGGCATCTTCGCGCGCGACGAGAACGTCCGCGTCCTGCTCGGCGAGGTCAGCGGCTTCGATCTTTCAGCGCGGCACGTGCTGGTCGATCGACTGCCGAACGGGGCCGGCGCGCGCGCGATCCCCTACGACAGCCTGATCGTCGCCGGCGGGTCGAGCTACTCGTACTTCGGGCATGACGAGTGGCGACGGTTCGCCCCGGACGTCAAGTCGCTCGAAAGCGCGCTCGAGGTGCGGCGCCGGATCCTCACCGCCTTCGAGGCGGCCGAAGTCGAGGCGGACGACGCGCGCCGGTCCGGGTGGCTCACCTTCGTGGTCGTCGGAGCCGGACCGACCGGCGTCGAGCTGGCCGGGCAGATCGCCGAGATCGCGCGCGACACGCTCCGCCGCGACTTCCGGTCGATCGACACTCGCGCGGCGCGGATCGTGCTCGTCGAGACGGCCGATCGCGTCCTGCCGCAGTTTCCGCCGCGCTTGTCCCGACGGGCCACGCAGTCACTGGAGGGGTTGGGCGTGACGCCGCTCGTCGGGCGCACGGTTATCGGCATCGACGAGGCGTCGGTCACGATCGACGGCGAGCGCCTTCCCGTGCGGACCGTCGTCTGGGCAGCCGGCGTCGTTGCCTCCGAGCTCGCCGCCGCGCTCGCCGCCGAATCAGGCGCCGAGCTCGACCGCGCAGGCCGGGTGGCGGTCGGTCCTGACCTGACACTGCCGGGCCATCCGGAAGTGATCGCGCTCGGCGACATGGTTCAGGTTCAAGACGCGGGAGGAAAGCCGGTGCCGTTGCCCGGGCTCGCGCCGGTGGCGATGCAGCAGGGACGGTACGCCGCAAGCGCGATCCGCGAGCGCATCGGTGGAAGGCAACCGCCGCCGTTCCGCTACCGCGACAAGGGAAACCTGGCGACGATCGGCCGCGCGAAGGCCGTCGCAGACATCAAGGGGCTGCAGCTGAGCGGGCTGGTCGCCTGGCTCACCTGGCTCTTCGTCCACCTTTTCTATTTGATCGGCCTGCAGAACCGGCTGCTCGTCTTCATCCGCTGGACGTTCAGCTTCGTCACCCGCGGCCGCGGTGCCCGCCTAATCGCCGGGCAGGCCGGCACCGAGCTACACAACCGCGGAGGCGGGAGCCTCGGCGGCGACGTGCGGTCGATGCCGGAGCAGGGGGAGGAGCACGAGTCCGGCGCCGGCTGAGGCGACGGCCATGAAGACCCAGGAGCCGTCGAAGTCGCTCTTGGTCGTGAGCGTGCTGCTGCCGACGATCGCGACGAAGGAGGCGAGCCCGAGCGCTGCCCCGATCTGGCGAAACGTCGTCTGCACGCCGATGCCGGTCGCGAGTCGTGCAGGCGGCAAGGTCGAGGCGGCGAGCGCGGTGATGGCCGGGAGGATGAGGCCGACGCCGAAGCCGCCGATCAGTGTCCCCGGCAGGTATTCGGAGAGGTACTGCGGGTGGTCGCCGAGACTCGTCAGGAACCAGAGGCTGGCGACGGCGAAGATGATGCCGCCCGCTGCGCCGAAGCGGGCGCTGCCGTAGCGGCCGCCGAGCCGCCCGGAAAGGGCGGCCACGGTCGCTGCCGTGAGCGGGCCGGGGAAAAAGGCGAAGCCCGCTCTGGTGACCGAGTAGTGCCAGACGGCGGTCAGGAAGAGCACGTTGCCGAGCAGCAGGACCGCGAACGCCGCGAAGAACAGGAGCGCCGAGACCGAGGCGAGGGCGAACGCGGGCGGGCGAAGCAGCGGCAATTCGACGACCGGCGCCGGGTGCCGAGCCGACCTGAGCGTGAAGAGGGCGAGCAGGAGGGCAGAGGCGCCGAAGGCACCGAGTGAGCGTCTGTCCCAGCTCCAGTCCGGCCCCTTGACGAGCCCGAGCGTCAGCGAGCCTATCGCGACGATCAGGAGCACGCTTCCGAAGACGTCGGGGAATCGGGCGTGTGTGGGGTCGCGGATCTCGGGGATGATCTGCGCGCTGCGGACGAGGGCGAAGAGACCGAGGGGCAGGTTCACCAGGAAGATCCAGCGCCAGCTCGCTTCGACGAGCAGACCGCCGATGGGCGGGCCTGCGGCAGCGCCGACGCCCGCGATTGCCGCCCAGAGCCCGATCACCGTCGCGTGCTTGCGCGGTGGGAACATCGGCAGGATCAGCCCGAGAGAGGTGGGCGTCAGCGCAGCGCCCCCGACCGCCTGGAGAACGCGGGCGCCGATCAGGAAGTCGACCGAGGGCGCGGCGGCCGAGAGCGCGGAGCCGACGAGGAAGACAAGGAGGCCGGCGAGGAAGACGCGCTTGCGGCCGACGATGTCGGCGAGCTTGCCGGCGGGGACGAGCACGGCGGCGAAGACGATCGCGTAGGCGCTGAGGATCCACGAGAGGCTGGGGAGGCTGGAGGATGGAAAGCTGCGCCGGATGTCCGGGAAGGCGATGTTGACGATGAACAGATCGAGAACCGCCAGGAAGATGGCGATCGCGAGGACGCCGAACGCGCTCCAGGCTTTGGGCTGTCCGCTGGGTTGCTTCATGAAACGCACCATACCAAAAAAGTGAGTTGCGCCACGCAACTTGATTGCTAGACTGCTTGCGATGCTGAACCGAACGTACGAAGGTCAAAACTGTTCGATCGCGCGAGCGCTCGAGCTGGTCGGCGAGCGCTGGACGCTCTTGATCATCCGCGACGCGTTTCTCGGCCGGCGCCGCTTCGACGAGTTCCAGGAAAGCCTCGGCATCGCGCGCAACGTCCTCACCGAGCGGCTCAACCGCCTGGTGGACGAAGGGATCTTCGAACGTGTCGCCTACAGCGACCGCCCGCTGAGGTTCGAGTACAGGCTGACCGCGAAGGGTCGCGACCTGAGCGTCCCTCTGCTCGCACTCATGCAGTGGGGCGACCGGCACCTCGGCCACAAGCCGCCGCGCGTCGCCCGCCGGCGCAGCGACCGCAGCCGAGTCAAGGCGGTCCTCGTCGCGCGCGACGACAGTGTCGTGAGCCCGGCTGACGTTGAGATCGTCGCCGGGCCCGGACGCGCAGCGGCCACGCGCTAAAGCGTTCTGATTACACGAACGCGACCGTCACTTCTGCATCTCGAGCCTCAGCCTGGCCAGCCAGCCGCCCCAGCCGTCCGGCGGGTAGTTGTCCGAGATGCGCACGTACAGGGTCCGACTCTCGCCTCGCAGGTCGTTGAGGTCCAGCGACCGCTCGGCGCGGTTCGTCAAGCCCGTGTCCCCGGTCAACCCCGTCGCCTCGAGCACCATGGTCCACGTCTGGTTGTCAGGCGACACCTCCACGAGGTACTGATTGCCGATGTCAAGCGTCAGCGTGCCGCCCGTCACGTCGGTCGGGAGATCGAAGCGGTACGTGAAATGCGAGTTGCCGTCGGCGAAGCGCGCATGGCCGTCGAACACGCTGCCGTCGGACTGTGACCCGTCCGCGTCGAACAGCCACGGTGACTCGGCCGAGGTGAAGGGCGTGAACGAGATGACGTCGCCGGTCACGTGGATCGCGCCGCTCGCCGCGCCCGCGCCGCGCTTCGACGTGACGACCGCCTGGACGGCGTAGTCTCCCGGCTCCGTCCCGGCAGGCACGGCGACGCGGAACGTCACCGTCTGGGACGACCCGCCGCGGATCGGGCCGAACGCGGCCGCTGCGGGCGAGACCGTCCAGCCGTCCGCGCTCGTGAAGGCGATCTCACCGCTCGCGGGCGCGTCGCCCGTGTTCGACACGACGACGTCCACGGCGGCAGTCTCGCCGGCTCCCGCGACGGCGCCCGGCACCTTCACCATCAGCGGCGACGGCTTCTCGTTGTTCAGCAGCTCGATCTCGGCGAGCGTGGTCGAGGCGGAGCCGCCGTTCTCGGTCACCTCGATGCGGTAGTAGACGTACGTCCCCGGGCGCGTGAGCTTGAACACGCGGGTCTGCGACCGCCACGGGAACGTCTCGCCTTGCCGCTCGTCGAGCACCTTCCAGGTGCTGCCGTCGTTCGATCCCTTCACGACCCAGCTGCGCGGGTCTGCGCTCGCGTCGCTCGTGCCGGAGGTCAGCGTGTAGAAGCGCAACTGGTGCTTGACGTCACCGGAGAAGCGGTACTGGATCCACGGGTGCGCTCCGTCGAGCGTGACCTCCGTGCCGGAGTTGTCGTCGAACAGACCGGCCGGAGCATCGCCGCCGCTCGCCGTGGCGACGCCGCTGCCGCCGCCCAATGCGTCGCGCAACGGCCGCGGCACGCTGTCGTCGTTGGTGATCGACGGCGGCGCGGCGCCCGCGGCCGTCGCCCACTGCGAAGGCTGTGAGCCCATGGCGAACGCCAGCGTGCCGCCGTTCGCGATGTCGGCCTGCGAGATGTACGCGTTGTCGCGGACCCCGCCGTTGACCATCAGCCCCTGCACGTAGATGTTCCGCGCGCTGTTGTTCGGCGCGCTGACGACCAGGTCGTGACCGTTCTCCAGGTGAATCGTCGCCTTCGTGAACAGCGGCGACCCGATCGCGTAGTAGGAGCTGCCCACCTGGAGCGGGTAGAACCCGAGTGCGCTGAAGATGTACCAGGCGGAGGTCTCGCCGTTGTCCTCGTCCCCGGCGTAGCCCTGTCCGATCTCGCTGCCGAGATACAGCCGGCGGAGCGCCTCGCGGACCTTCTCCTGGGTTGCCGCGGGCCGGCCCGCGTAGTCGTACATGTAGGGGATGTGGTGGGAGACCTGGTTGCTGAAGCCCCACTGGCCCATCCGCACGTCCCTCGCCTCGATCATCTCGTGGATGATCCCGCCGTACGAGCCGGGGTACTTCGCCGTCTCGGGCGTGGCGAAGAACGTGTCCAGTTTCACGGCCAGCTTGTCGCGGCCGCCGTAGAGATTCGCCAGCCCGCGCCCGTCCTGCGGCACGTGGAAGGCGAAGTTCCAGCCGTCCGTCTCGGTGTAGTCGCGCTCGTGGCCCCACACAAGCGGGTCGTACTCCTGCGGCGTGGACTTCCACTCGCCGTCGGCCGCGCGACCCTGGAAGAAGCCGATAGCCGGGTCGAACATGTTCACGTAGTTGCGGGTGCGCTCGAAGAAGTACTCCGACTCCTCCTGGTAGCGTCGCTGCTCGGCCGCGGTTCCACTCGGGTCGGCGGCCAGCAACTTCGCCATGTTGGCGATGCCGAAGTCGTTGATGTCGCCCTCGAGCGCCCACGAGACGCCTTCGTCGACGTACGTAGGCGTGTAACCGAGGAAGAGCGCGGTCTGCAGACCCTTCCGGCCGACGTTCGTGTCGTTGGGGTCGGAGCCGGGCGGCGCGACGGTGGCGTCCTTGAGCGCGGCGTCGTAGACGTCCTTCGCGTCGAGGTTGCGTACGCCCTTCACGTATGCGTCCGTGAACGCGACGTCCGAGCTCGTGCCGGTCATCAGGTTCGCGTAGCCGGGGGACGACCACCGAGCGACCCAGCCGCCGTCGCGGTACTGCTGGACGAAGCCGTCCACGAGCTCGCCGGCGTCTGTCGGATACAGGAGCGAGTAGGCCGACCACGTCGTTCGGTAGGTGTCCCAGAACCCGTTGTTCACGTAGACCTTGCCCGGGACCACGGGCGCGCCGGTCTCGGTCGGCGTCGTGCCGTCGGGGATCGCGAACGCCGACGACGACTGCACGGCGTGCTCGTAGATCGGACTCGCCGCGGTACCGGTGTTCTCGAACGCGGAGTTCGGATAGAGGTTGAGGCGGTACAGGTTCGAGTACAGCGTCGTCAGCTGGTCGTCGGTCGCGCCTTCGACTTCGATCACACCCAGCTTGCGGTCCCACTGCTGCTGAGCGCGGTCCTTCACCGAGTCGAACGTGTCGGTCGGCGCGATCTCGAGCTCGAGGTTCTTGCGCGCTTGAGCGACGCCGATCAACGACGTGGCGATGCGCGTGGTCACCGTCTTGTCGGCGGCGGTGTCGAACTTGACGTAACCGGCGTCCGTGTTGTTGCCGGGGATCTTCCCGCTCGCCGTCACGGGCGTGTCGAACGTGGCGTACATGAACATCCGCGTCGCCCCGTTCGAGAGGCCGCTGCGGACGTCGGACCAGCCGCTGACGACGCCGTTCGCCTGGTCGATCGTGATGCCTGCCTGGCTGTTGACGTTGTCGAAGATCAGGTTGGAGCTGTCTCCGGTGAACGTGAACCGGAAGATCGCCGCGTGGTCGGTTGGCGCGATCTCGGTCTTGATCCCGTTCTCGAACGTGACGCCGTAGTAGTGCGGCTTCGCAACCTCGTTCGAGTGGCGGAACGGCAGGGCGCGGGCGCTGCGGCTCGCGCTCGGAGTCCCGGCCGCCGGCGACGGCATCACCTGGAAGGTCTGGCGGTCGCCCATCCACGGGCTCGGCTCGTGGCTCGCTTCGAAGGCCTCGATCTGCGGCAGATTCGCCGCGTTGTTGCGCCGCTGGTACTCGTAGAACCAGCTCCTCGTGCCCGCGTTCGTCGCCGGCGCCCAGAAGTTGAAGCCGTGCGGCACGGCCGCCGCGGGAATGTTGTTCCCGCGGGAGAAGCTGCCGCTGGAGTTGGTGCCGCGGGTCGTGATGACCCAGTCCGACGGGTGCGACGGCCGCTGGTGGACCGGACTGCCGTCGATCTCGATGTCGTCGACCCAGCCGCCGAAGTCGGCCGGGCCGTCGGGGTTGTCGTAGGCGATGAGGATCCGATCGATCGTCTTGCCGGCTGCCACGTCGCCGATCCGCGAGAGCTCGTAGTTCCACTGGTTCGTGTACAGCGCCTTCGACGTGCCCTGCCCCTGCGGGCTGAGCGTTGCGCCGTGCTGGTCGGTCGCGCCGAGCTCGCTCAGGTACGTGCCGTCCGTGAAGGCGAGGTCGACCGCCGCGTACGTGCTCGGATAGCTCAGGTCGTCGGTCTCGAACTCGGGGAAGATCACGTACGACAGCTCGGTGGCCGGCGTGACTGTCACGTCGACGTCGAAGACCTTGTTGTAGGAGTAGCCGCGGCCGTCGGCGGTGTGCTCCCCGCCGTATTGCAGCGCGCGCACGCCGGTGAAGCCGACGTTCGTCTTTGCGTTGTACGCACTGCTCGGACCCTTGCCGACCGCGCTGCGCATGACCGACTCTTGCGGCGGCGCCACCTCGCCGTTGGAGATCTGCCACTCGGCCAGCTGGACGATGTCCGCGCCGTGGTTGCGCGTTATGTCGAGTCGGTAGTACAGGTACGCCTGATCATTGGCAATCGGGTACTGCTTCATCTGGAACCGTTCGCTGAACGACTGGTCGACCTGCGTGTCGAGCGTCGTCCACGTCTGCCCGTCGTTGGAGGCGCGCAGCGTCCAGTCCTGCGGGTCGCGCTCCGGAGCGTCGTTAGCCGATCCGAGCGCGTAGAGCACAACCTCGACCGGCTCGGAGAGCTTGTACTGCACCCAGCCGGTCGGCTCGAAGACGAGCCACTTCGAGAAGATGTCGCCGTCGGTCAGGTTCTCCTTCACCTCGCCGGCGCCCGTGTTCTCCCCGTTGGCGGTGACCTCGACGACCTTGTCGGTGACGTTGCCCGGGATGCCGGTCGGCTTGGGACCGTTGACTCCTGACGCCTTGCCGTCGTCGACGGTGTCCGTCCACGTCGGCTGCGGATCGCCCGCCTCGAAGGAAGACGAGAAGTTCTGCGACACCGCCGGGGCGGCGGACGTACCGGCGGCGGTCAGCGCGGCCGTGACGAGCACCACGCCGACGGTCGCGAGGAGCAGGTTGCGAGTGTGCGAGAGCCGACTGCAAACGCGGTTGGACGGCTTAGACATCGAGGCCTCCCCCCGAAAGCTCGATTCACGAACGACAACGTTGTCTCTGCTGCGCGGGTGCGCCGACAACGGTTGTCAGGCGGCGAGCCCGGACTGTAGTGCACCCTCCCGATCGGCGTCGAGAATTGCGCAGCGAGGTCGGCGAGGACGGACTCGCCCGCCGCGCCTCTTTTGCGGGGCTTTTCTGCGCGGTAGTGTCCGTCCGTGGTCTTCGTCGAGACCAGCGAGCAGGAGCTCCTCCGGCAGAGCGTCGCCGGAATCGCCGCGCAGTTCGGCGAGGCGTACTTCCGGGAAAAGGCCCGCGCGGGCGAGAAGTCGACCGAGCTCTGGGATGCCGTCGCCGAGGCCGGCTTCATCGGCGTCAACCTTCCGGAGGAGTACGGCGGCGGCGGTCTCGGCGTGACGGAGCTCGCGATCGTTTGCGAGGAGCTCGGCGCGGCAGGCTGCCCGTTGTTGCTGATCGTCGTCTCGCCGGCGATCAGCGGCGCGATCATCGCGGCGTTCGGCTCCGACGAGCAGAAGGCGCGCTGGCTGCCGCCGATCGCGACGGGGCGCGAGAAGATGGTCTTCGCCATCACCGAGCCCGACGCCGGCTCGAACTCGTGGAACCTCTCGACCACCGCGCGCCGTGACGGCGACGACTGGCTGATCAAGGGCACGAAGTACTACATCTCCGGTGTCGACGAGGCGGAGTGGATGCTCGTCGTCGCGCGCACGGGCGAGGACGAGCGCGGGCGCGGGCGCCTCTCGCTGTTCGTCGTGCCGACCGATGCGCCGGGCCTGACGCGCCACCCGATCGACGTCGCAATCGTCGCGCCGGAAAAGCAGTTCACGCTCTTCTTCGACGACGTGCGCGTCCCGTCGGACCACCTGATCGGCGACGAAGGTGACGGCTTCTTCCAGCTGTTCTACGGGCTCAACCCGGAGCGGATCACAGGGGCTGCGTACGCGATCGGCGCCGGTCGGCTCGCCCTTGAGAAGGCGGTC
>WNGF01007014.1_pt1 | contig 14674 bp, 14 predicted proteins | sample 5400641 | NCBI WGS metagenome assembly WNGF01 (sample SAMN13153371, study PRJNA577476) | soil metagenome | isolation source: 80 cm soil or saprolite under grassland replicate 2 | place: USA:California | collected 2016-06-15
AGGCGGCTTCTCCACGAGGAGGGAGGCGGAGAGCGCCCTGCACGAGTTCATCCGGTACATCGAAGGAGGAGGAGACCCCTGCCCGGAGCGGATCAGCCTGGCCGACTACCTCCATCGCTGGCTCGAGTACCAACGGGCTAGGGGGATCCGCCCGCGCACCCTGGACGGGTACGAGGGCTACATCCGCAGGGAGATCGTGCCGGTCATCGGCGGACTCGAACTGGCGAAGATCAGGCACGGCCACATCCGCGCCGTCCTCGCCCAGGTGCAGCATCGCGGTCTTTTCAGCCGCGACCATCGCCCAGGTCCGGAGCGTCCTCGGCTCCGCCCTCCGCCAGGCCGTCGCCGATGGGCTCATCTCTGCCACCCCAGTGGACGCGGTCAAGCGTCCCAGGGTGCAGCGAAGAGAGCTCCCCTGGCCCACGTCTGCGCAGCTCGGAGCATTGTTGGAGGTCTCCCGGGGCACGCTGTGGGAGATGCCGATCCTGCTGGCCGCGGTCACCGGGGCCCGACGGGCGGAGGTCCTCGGCATCTCCTGGGAGGACGTCGATCTCAAGACCGGCACGATCTTCATCCGCCGCGGCGTCCAGCCGGTTCGCCACCGCGAGGGAAGAACCGCGGAGTTCACCGCACTGAAGACGAAGCGCTCGCGCCGCGTCGTGCAGCTTCCTCCCTTCGCTCTGGAGCGAATCCGGCTTCACCGCCGGGAGCAACTGAAGCGGCGCACCGCCCTCGGCCCGAGATGGCGCGACCCCCTCGACGAGCTCGGCCGTCCGGTGGCCCTGGTGTGCGACCGCGGCGACGGGTTCTTCGTCTACCCGGACTCGTTCACCAGCGCGCTCAAGCGCCTCGCACGCCAGGCGGGGATGCACCCCGACACGGCCTGCACGACGTGCGCCACGCCGTCGCCACCGAGCTCGGGCGCCAAGGGGTTCAGCCCGTGATCGTGTCGGCCGTCCTCGGTCACGCCTCGCCGTCGTTCACCATCGCCGTGTACCAGCATGCCTGGCAGGAGGGACCGTCAGAGGCGGCGCAAGCCCTGGAGGCGGCGCTCGGCCCGCTTGGGCGTTGGCAATCCGTTGGCACACGGGGCCCCGGAACCATCAACGGACCCAGCGCTGGAGATGAACACGCTGGTCAGGAGGGGTGGGGCGGGGAGGACTCGAACCTCCGACCGGCGGATTATGATCATCCCGTGTGTCTTTGATGGCGGCGAACAGGTCTGCCGAGAGCCGAACGACACGATCCCGGTACTCGATCAGCTCCGCGCGGCTCTCCCACCCGAGGAGGTCCGCTGCCGCGATCATCGCGAGCGAGAACGCCTGGACGGCCATGGCGCCGACGCGTGCGACCTCGTCGCTCTGACTCTCGAGAGGGATGAGGATCGCCGATTCGGCGGTTGCTCCCGGCCGGAACCGGGCCGAGAACCCGACGCGGCTGGAGTGGATCGACTGGCTGGCGCGCACATGCCAGTAATAGAGGTTCTTCTGCCCGAGCGAGGCGAGGAGGTCTACGGGCTTCGGCATCCTCTTGAGAGCAATCCCCTTGCTCCTCGCCTCGGCCCTCACGAATTCGAGCTCTCCGGCGATCCGCTCAAGCTCCTCCTCCGCCCACTCATAACCGTTATCACGGGCCGCTCGCATGAGCGGACCCTCATACTCAAGCGAGCCGAAGACGAACCGGAGGGCGCGAGCGTCCAGCTCGTTGGGGTCATTCCGGACCTGCGCGAGCCAGACGAGTCGTGCAGTGTCGTCGAGGAGCGTGCGGGAGAGCATTCGCGCTTCTTCGGCGAGCCGTTCACGGAGGAGGGCCCGCACCCCGAGGAATACCTCGAACGTCGCGACGAACAGGCCGAGGGCCAGGGTCTGCGCGTCGGTGAGGCCTTCGCTCGTTCGGGGTCGGGCGGACTGGGCTCTCGCGGCCACGTCGTCGAGCAAGGCGTGGAACGCCGTCAGTCTTGACGAGCCGCTCTGGGACCGAACGGATCCATGTCCTCGGTGCTGGCTCAATGGCTCGTGCGTCTCGTGCATCACCTCGCCCGTCTGCGGATCGGTTACGACTTCGTCGTAACGATCGTTCGCCCGATCGATTCTCCGAACCTTGTCCATCCACCGGCGCCACCGCGTCGAGAAGTCGGCGCCGGAGAAGTGCTCGACGAACGGCCGGGAATCCCCCTCGTGCCGCGCCTTGAGGCCGAGAGCGGAACGGAGATCCACCGACCCTGCGAGCTCGAGTTCGAACCGCCGGGCGAGGGATCCGCATGAGGGGCAGGGCCTGCGCTGCTCGACTGCAAGATCAGACCGCTCATCGAGGACCGCGGCGCACTCGCCGCAGAGGGTTCGCCTTCCCGCGTCGGCTGCCATGAATTGAGGATAGGGGCGAAGGAAAGAACGTCATCGAAGGACCCCGCAGATCGTCGTGACGGCTTCCGGGACGCCCATCGCCAGCTTGGGCGACGGCATCGTCCACGCTCTGAGCATCCCCGCCGGCATGACATGGGACTGTTGGCCCTTGTCCTGGGTTCTTCCTTTCCGGCGTCGTCCAGGCCGTGGTGTCGAATCGGGAGATGACCCGGCTCCTCCCCGACGACTCGCCGCTGGGCCCCGCTTGCCTTGCGCGCATCTCTTCGACCCACGTCGTAACTCCGCCGGCCAGCGAGTATCGCGCCCGTGACCCGGATGGACTCCTCGGCGCGCTCGCTCCGGTGACGGGTACTGGAATACCTGGTCCATATCGTCGCCCGGGCCGGCGATGAAGCCGTCCAGATGAGTTTCGCCTTGCAGATCCTTCCTGACCGATGATGGTGACACCAAGTAAGGAGAGGCCGATGACGAAGGTGGTCGCGGGAATCACGACGTCGGTGGACGGCTACATCACCGGGCCGAACGACGGACCAGGCCGCGGTCTGGGCGAGGGCGGCGAGCGATTGCACTACTGGGTCTTCGGCGGCGCGTGGAGTTACGAGGACGGCGCACGCGGTGAGCCGACTGGCGCGGACAAGGAGTTCTTCGACCGGGCGGTCGCTCGCAACGGGGCCGTCGTCGGCGGCCGGGGCACCTACGAGGCGGCCGAGGCCTGGGGCGGCCGCAACCCGTTCGGCGTGCCGTTCTTCATCGTGACGCACCGCCCCGAGGACGCCCCTTCCCCGGACGCCGGGTTCACCTTCGTAAACGGGCTGGACCAGGCGATCGCCGGAGCGCGCAAGGCGGCTGGGACCAAGGACGTGTCCATCATGGGCGGGGCGGACGTCATCCGCCAGGCGCTCCGCGCCGGGTATGTGGACGAGTTGTCGATCTCGATCGCGCCGGTCGTGCTCGGCGGCGGGAAGCGCCTGTTCGACGGCTTCGCCGAGACGGTGACCCTGGAGCATCTGCGCCTACTCCAGTCGCCGTTTTCGACGCACATCACCTATCGCGTGGTGCGCTGACCGACAGCCCGGCCTGGTGATCTGCTAGCTCCGTTGTTCACCGACACCTCAGCTGACGACGCCGAAGGCAGACAGGTAGGTTCGAGTCCTGTCGCGGGCACCGACCCTGACGGTGTGCGAACCTTTCCCTGCTGGTCAGGCGCCCCCGCGGGGTCGGGCGTGACCGGGACTCGGAAGAACGGCCGGATCATCTTCCGTCCCCCGACTCGGACCTCCGCAACAAGGGCTTTCTCCATTTCCTAGGACGGCTCGGGGAGCAGGCAGGTCGTGCTCTGAACCGCCGGACGTCGAGGTCCTTCGGGCTCGGGCCATGGCGTTCAGGCCGCGCGGCGGCGGACCACCCAGACGGTCACGGCGATGAGCAGCACCGACAGCGCGAGCAGCCAGCCGCCCTCGATCCACTGGAATGGCCAGAACCGGCCGCGGCCGGCTGATAGCTGGTCCAAGTCGTGTAGCCGTGCTGGGAGAGGCACTGGAAGAGGGTTTGATGCGACGGCTTGCCAAGAGGCCCCACCGGAGAGGAAGAGCAGAGCTGCTGGAGGAGACTCTCGGGGGGCCGACCGGCGAACGCGAATTTGCCGCCCTTGGTCCACCACTGGCTCATGATCCACGCGGAACTGGGCACGTCCGGGTTGGTGGTGACCAGCGGCGTCAGGTAGTGCTGGCGCAGGAAGTTCCCGGCCGCGATAACGAGCCCGGCGTAGGCGGCCAGGGTGGCGACGATCGCGGGGACGACTCGGCGGATGAGCACACCGGCCAGGCCCCCGATCGCGAAGGCGGTCAGCGTCCAGGCGGCGAACGCGACCCCGCGCAGGGCGAACAGGCTGACAGCCAACGGCGACGCCTCGTTAAGCGACAGGGTCTGGTTGCCCGTGGCGAAATACGGCTGGTAGTACCAGGAGAACAGCACGCTGAGGGCTCCGGCAGCCGCGGCCACCACGACCGCGAGCGGCACTAGCTTGGCGAGCGTCCAGCGCCACCGCCCGAAGCCCTGGGTCCAGGCGTAGCGGAAGGTGCCGGTCTCGAGCTCACGAGCCAGCACTGGCGCCCCGACGAGCGCCCCGATCAGCGCGGGCCCTGGCTGCAGTAGGTAGCCATCGTGCAAAGCATGGTTCATGAAGTTGAACCTGCTGATCAGATCAGCGCAGGCAGGCGAGCTATTCGGGTGGCAGGCGGTCGCGGCGGCGTAGGCGTGGTGCAGCTCAAGGCCGGCGATCCACACGTACACGGCCAGCGCGCCCAGCGACGCGGCCACGCCGCCCAGCGCGATCCGGTGTTGCCGCCAGGTGACCCAGGCCATCCGCCGCCACGGCACCGGCCGCAGGCTCGCGTCCTCCTCCGGACGGGCGGGCACGGTCAGCGCGGTCAGTTCGAGACCTCAGACGGTTCGGCGCCCCGGCCGCGGGCCGGGCCGGGCAGCGCCGCAGCGCCGGGCTCGCGCAGGTAGGCGAGGGTGAGTTCTTCGAGGCTCACCGGGTGCTCCTCCCAACCCGGCGGCACCGGGTCGGTGCTTCCGTTCGTCCTGATCAACAGATGAGCCTGTGCCTCGCCGCGCCGGGCGTGCACCACGCCCAGTCGTTCCATGAACCTGTCAGCTTCGGCGGCCGGGCCGCTCAGCACGCGGTGGCGGGCGAGCAGGTCGTCGACCTCGCCGGCCATCTGGACGCTGCCGCCTGACAACAGAATGAGGTAGTCGGCCACCCGCTCGAGCTCGGCCAGCACGTGCGAGGACAGCACCACCGATACACCGTCCTCGGCCATTGCGGTCATTACCCTGGCCATGAAGTCGTGGCGGGCCAGTGGGTCGAGCATCGCCATCGGCTCATCGAGCACGAGCAGTCGCGGCCGCCTGGCCAGCGCCAGGGTCAACGCGAGCTGCGCTTGCTGGCCGCCGGACAGTTTGCCGGCCTTGCGCTTCAACGGGATGCCCAGCTCGCCCAGCCGGGCTTCGGCGTATCGCTTGTCGAAGTGCCGGTTCAAGTTCCGGGTCAGGTGCAGCATGTCGGCGACGGACAAGTTCTTGTACAGCGGCGTGTCCTGGGCAACGAAGGCGATGACGTCGAGGGCGGCCGGCGACCCGGCCGGACATCCGCCGAGCACGGTCACCTCGCCGGCGCTCGGCGCGGTGAGGCCGACCGCCAGGTTCAACAAGGTGGTCTTGCCGGCGCCGTTCGGTCCGACCAGAGCGGCCACGTGACCGGCGGGGATCGCGAGCGAGCACTCGCGCAGCGCCCAGGTGCGGCCGTACCGCTTGCTCAGGCGGCTTGCCTCGACGACGTTCATGCGATGCCCTCCGTGTCGCCGCTCGCCGCGCCGCCGCGGGTGCGCGACCCGCTGCGGCGCTCATAGAAATCCCGCAGCCCGCTGGTGAACAGCGCCACGATCCCGTTCTCGTCCAGCCCCGCCGCATCGGCGGTGGCCAGCCAGCGGAGCAGTGATCGGTGCAGCACCAGCGCGTTCAAGCGCCTGGCGCGTGAGGCGGGCAGGCATCCCGACACGCGGCTGCACGATGTTCGCCACGCCGTCGCCACCGAGCTTGGCCGTCGTGGCGTGCAACCCATTATCGTGTCCGCCGTCCTCGGCCACGCTTCGCCTTCCTTCACCATCGCCGTTTACCAGCACGCGTGGCAGGAGGGACCGTCCGAGGCGGCTGCCGCGCTCGAGGCGGCGCTCCGGCCCTCCACGCGTTGGCAATCCGTTGGCACAGGAGGCCGGAAGCGGTTCCCGCGACTGGGCGCCGGACGCGAAACCGCTGGTCAGGAGCGTGGGGCGGGGAGGACTCGAACCTCCGACCGGCGGATTATGAGTCGATGAATAGACAGACAGGCCGTTTGACCTCGGCTTTTGTCTTCGATCCTTTGTGGTCATCGTTGGTTGTTGTTGGACCTCGCAGCGACCAGAGAGCAACCAGTCGGACGCCACCTCGGCCCGGTGTTTCCCGTCACGAGCTTGGATTGCTCCACGGATTCAGAAGACGCTCGATCCGATTTGTCGGTGCCTCTCGCTAGAGTCGGGTTGTCCAGAACGAGGAGGGACAATCATGAGGACGAGCCCGAAGCAACCCGAGTACACCGCCTTCAGCAAGGACGTCCTCGGGCGGTACATCTGCAACGGCCTCGACGAGGCCATCGCTAGCACCGCCGGCGGGACGCGGCCCTTCGACATCGTCATCGTGGGCGGCGGCTCGTTCGCCGCGGCCCTCGCCCAACACCTCCTCTATAGCGACAAAGCCAAGGCCCACCGGATCCTCGTGCTGGAAGCCGGTGTCTTCCTCCTCTCCGAGCACGTCCAGAACCTCCCCACGCTAGGGCTTTGGGCCCCGGGCGCTGTCGAGGGCGACGCCGGCGTGCGTAGCGAGGTCTGGGGCATTCCGTGGCGCACCAGCATCACGGGAGGCTTCCCCGGTCTCGCCTACTGCATCGGCGGTCGCTCCGTCTTCTGGGGCGGATGGGCCCCCCGTCTGCTGGACGAGGAGATGCCGTCCGATCGGTGGCCGCAGCACGTGATCGACGACCTGAACGGCCGCTTCTTCGACGAGTCCGCGCGCCAGATCGGGGTGGACGAGACCAACGACTTCATCTTCGGGGCGATGCACCGGGCACTTCGGACGGCCCTGTACAACGGCCTGCACACCGTCACCGACGCCATCCAGACCCAGGACCTCCCCTCCCACCTCCCCGAGGTGACCACCGATCCCGAAGGCAAGGACCAGCCTCTTTCGCCGCAGGAGATCGACGAGCGCAAGCTGGAGGCGCCCCTCGCCGTGCAGGGCCGGGAGGATCGCTCGGGGTTCTTCCCCATGAACAAGTTTAGCGTCACTCCCCTGCTCATGCGGGCGGCCCGGCAGGCCGCCATGGAGTCGGGCTTCGACGACGCCCAGAAGCGACTGATGGTGGTCCCGGACGCCCACGTCACCTACCTGGAGACCGCCGTGGACGGCGACGGCGTGGGTCGGGTCACCGCCGTGCACGTGGGGCCCGACGACACCCGCATTCCCCTCCCCGACCGCGGCGTCGTGGTCATCGGCGCCGGAACCATCGAGAGCACCCGGCTCGCCCTGCAGTCCTTCCGTGGGACCCTCGGCTATGAGCTGATCGGGACGAACCTCATGGCCCACATCCGCTCGAACTACGTCGTGGCCATCCCCCGCACCGAGATCGCCGTGCCCCCAACCGGCGACCTGGAGACCTCGGCGTTGTTCGTGAAGGGGCGCAAGGCACACGCCGACGGAACCGCGAGCCACTTCCACCTACAGATCTCTGCGGCCGGCCTGAAGGGCATAGGCAACAACTCCGAGGGAGAGCTGTTCCAGAAGATCCCCGACATCGACACGGTGGACAACTTCCGGGCCGCCGACGAGGACCACGTGATCATCACCTTCCGAGGGGTCGGCGAGATCCAGCCCGGGAACCCCGACAACCGCATCACGCTGTCGTCCGAGACCGACGAGTTCGGCCAGCCCCGGGCGTTCGTCTCGCTCGGGAACTCCCGCTCCGACCAGCCCAACCCGGGCGAGAGCCCCCAGACCGCGAACGACCGGGAAACCTGGCAGGCCATGGACGCCGCCTCCGACCAGGTCCTGGCGATCTTCGCCGACCCCACCAAGACCCAGAAGATGGGCCGGACCAAGGACGTGATGGGGAGCACCCATCACGAGTCCGGCACGCTGTTCATGGGCACCGACCCCTCAGCCTCGGTCACCACGCCGAACGCCAGGTTCCACCACGTCCCCAACGCCTACGCCATCGGCCCGGCCCTGCTCCCCACGATGGGATCGCCGAACCCCATGTTGTCGGGCGTCGCCCTGGCCCGGCGCCTCGCCGAGCATCTCGTGGGACCGTCCGCGCCACCCGGCCTCGAGCCGGGGTTCGCCTGGCTGTTCGACGGGACCGCCGCCACCTTCGCCAAGTGGCAGGAGGCCGGGCCCGGTGGGTTCCAGCTCGTGGAGGCCGAGGGTCTGATGATGGCCCAGCCCGGGAGCGACATCGGCCTGCTGTTCTTCGCCGACCAGCCCTTCAGCGACTTCGTGCTCCGCCTACAGTTTCGCGTCGAGAACAGGGCCGACAACTCCGGCGTCTTCGTGCGCTTCGCCGATCCCCGCCAGCCGCCGGCCGGCCTCGATCCCAAGGCCCAGGCGAACCCCGCCTTCGTCGGGGTGTTCACCGGCTTCGAGCTACAGATCGACGACATGGGGGCGCCAGACGGGGCGGACAACCACCGCACCGGCGCCGTGTACGCCATCGATACCGGATCCGGGGCCGGCCAGCAGGCCTGTCGTCGTGGGTCGCCCCTTCAGCCCGGTGAGTGGAACGACTACGAGATCGAGGTTGCGGGCCAGACCTACACCGCGCGGCTGAACGGATTCGAGACGACGACCTTCACCAACCCCGATCCGACGCGAGGCCTCCCCGCGAATCAGGACCCGACCTCGGGCTACATCGGGGTGCAGTCCCACAACAGCCCAGTGTCGTTCCGGGCTATCCGGATCAAGGCGTAGCCGCCCGGATCTAAACAGTCCGGCGCGCAGGTCGAGGAGATCGACGCCGAGTACGTCGAGGGGATCGGCGTGGGGAGCTCCGATGCCGTCCCGAACGTCACCACGATGTCCTGGTGCTGCGTGAGCCTCACGGCCGTCGCGTCGCCCGCCGACATCTCTGTCCCCTTCTTCGACGCTAGGAGGCCAAGGGATGCAGGAGCAGCCCCGCGGCGGCGGCGAGGCCGACGAGGATGGGCTCCTTGTTCTTGAACCGCCAGACGAACGCCAGGGCGACCACGGCGATGCCAACGGTCGGCCAGTCGACGATCGCTCCCCTGGCGAGCACGATGGTGGCCCCGGCGATCGCTCCGGCCGCCGCAGCCGTGGCCCCCTTCACGAACCCCTGGACCCTCGGGCTGTCCTTGTGGCGGATGAACCACCGCCCAGGGATGACCACGCCCAGATAGATCGGAATGAAGATCGACACCGTGGCGATCCCCGCGCCGGCGAAGCCTCCGACCAGGTAGCCGATGAACGCTGCCGTGATCACGACTGGCCCGGGGGTGATGAGCCCGATGGCGACGGCGTCGAGGAACTGCTGGGCGGTCAGCCAGTGGTGCTGCTCCACCACCCCGTCCCGCAGGAAGGGCACGATGGCGAGTCCGCTGCCGAAGATGAACGCCCCGGCCTTGAGGAAGAACAGCCCGAGCGTGACGAGTGTCCCCCCGGTCGCCGCCCCCAACCACAGGCCCGGCGAGGCCTTGGGCAGGATAAGGAGGGACCCTGTCATCCGTTTCAGGAATCGCGGCGGAGCCTCCCACAACATCATCACGACCCCCGCGCCCACGAACAGCAGCGCGATCTCGGCGCCGGTCACTGCGGTGACGGCAAGCGTGATCGCCGAGATGATCCAGAGCCTGGGGTCCTTGGCGTCGGTGAGCTTGGCGAGCTTCCACGCAGCCATGGCGAGCACCGCCATCACGGCGGGAGCGAACCCGTAGAACAGCGACTGGATGACTGTGAGCCCCTTGAACTGGACGTACACCACGGCCACGCTGAGCACGATGGCGAAGGACGGCAGGATGAACGGCAGCGCCGTGGCCAGGGCGCCGAGCGCTCCCGCCTGCAGGTAGCCGATCCACATACACACCTGGGCGGCGAGCGGCCCCGGCATGGTCTGGCCGAGCGCCACCCCGTTCAGGAACTCCCCCCGGTCGAGCCATCCCCGCTTCTCCACGAGGTCGCGCTGCATGTACCCGACCGTGGCGATGGGACCTCCGAATCCCCAGATCCCCAGCCCGAGGAAGTACCGCATGTAGTCGCGCAGACCAACCCGCTTGCGTGCCTGTTGCCCGTCCGGCCCGGGTGGACCTGGCTCGCTCGCCTCGGCCGCTCGCTTCGATCGTCGACTCAGCATGACGTAACCACGGTTGCATGCTATAGCAGGGCTCGCGGAGGGGCCCGCGACCGGGATCAGCACCTCTCGCCACATCGGAATCCGTGACAGGGTTGGCTGCATACATGGGGTTCACGATCCGCCCGGAGCGGTGCGTCGTTGCCGGCGTGGCGCTCGTTGCGCTCCTCTCACCCTCCTGCTCGTCGCACCACGGCGGGGCACTTCCTCTGACGCAGGTCGCCGACGTCCCCTTTCCGGGGCCGGCCAACCGGTTCGACTACATGAGCCTCGACCCCTCGACCGAGACACTGTGGATCGCGCACATGGACGCGAGCGAGGTCCTCGGGCTCGACGTTCGATCTCGACATGTCATGACCATCGTCCGGGGGGTCCCCTCCGTGCACGGGTTACTCGCCGTCCCTGCAGTGCACCGGGTGTTCGCCTCCGCGACCGACGCCCACGAGCTGTTCTCCATCGACGAGCGGACGGGGAAGATCGTGACCCGGACCCCGGCCGGCGCCTATCCGGATGGGATCGCCTACGCCCCTCCGCAGAACGAGGTGTTCGTCTCCGACGAGGTCGGTGGCGTGGAGACGGTCGTCGACGCGGCCACCGGCCGACGGGTCGCAACCGTTCCTCTCGGTGGCGAGGCCGGGAACGTCCGGTACGACCCTGCGTCCCGCCTCGTCCTCGTCGACGTCCAGACCCGGAACGTCGTCGCTGTGATCGACCCGGCGACGGACCGGATCGTGCGCAGGATCCCCCTCCCCGGTTGCGACCACGACCACGGGCTGTACGTAGATCCCGCGCACGAGCTCGCCTTCGTGGCCTGCGATGGCAACGCGCGACTCCTCGTCCTCGATCTTCGATCCGACAAGGTCCTCCAGGACTTCCCTACCGGGCCTGACCCCGACGTCTTGGCTTTCGATCCCGGGCTCGAGCGTCTCTACGTGTCCGACGAGAGCGGCGTGGTCGCCGTCTTCCAGGAAAACGGTTCGTCCATCCGGCCGATCGGCCTCGGCTTCCTCGCCACCGAGGCGCACACAGTGGCCGTTGATCCCAAGACGCACCTCGCGTACTTCGCCCTGGAGGACGTCGATGGCAAGCCGGTGCTCCGGATCATGGCGCCGCGGTCGAGGTAGTGAGGGTCTGGTCGTGCCGTTGTCCGGTCCCTGCTATCCGGAGGATGACGTCTCCTCGCACCACGCGTACAGAGCGTCGTACATGGGCGTCTCAAGCTCGATCTTGGTGTGATCATCGGTCCCGTGCAGCAGGGCGAACCCGTGGGCGATCGCGGAGAGCCCGGGCCCCTGAGGCGAGGCGTTGCGGTCCTCGGACACGTCCGCAGCGTGCACGATCTCGGCAAGCCGGGACAGCGCGGGATCGTCGGTGAGCTTGAACTCCTCCATCAACGTCTCGAACGAGCAGTTTCCGTCCCGGTGGGTGTACTCGGCCCCGGGGGCGTCATAGGAGTGGGCCCCTTCCCGCTCGGCCACCTCGAGCACCTCGTCCTTCGGGACGAACACGAACTCCGCATCAGGGTCGATGAACCGCTTGATGAGCCACGGGCACGCCACCCGGTCGACGTTGGCGTTCTCTCGAGTGACCCACTTCATCGCTTCCCACTCCCCTCTCAGTCCGAAGGCTTGCGCCCGAGCACGGCGGCCCGCTTCATGTACTCGTACAGCCCGTCGAACAGCGGTCCCGTTACCTCGAGCACCGTGTGGTCCTCAGCCACCATGGACAATCCGCGGAGCGCCACGTCGAAACCGGAGGCCTCCGGTGCGTCGAAGCGGTCGTCACCGAGGTCGGCTTCGTGCACGATCCTGGCGATGCCCCACAGCACGGGGTCGTGCAACTCGTACTTCTTGAGCATCGTCTCGAACGTGCAGTCCCCGCCGTGGTGGGTGAGCTCCACACCCATCATGTCGAACGGCGTGGCGTCCTCCGGGACATCAGCTGGGTCGGTGACGAATACGAAGTCGGCTTCCACGTCGACGAACCGCCGGATCAGCCAGGCGCACGCCGCCCGGTCGATGTGGCAGCCAGCCCGGGTTGCCCATCTCATGTCCGCACCTCCGCAAGCGAGGCCAGCCTCTCGACGGCTTGGGTCGCCCGCTCCCGTTGGGGCGGAGGGAAGTAGTCACGCTGCCCGATCCGGCGGAGCTCCCGTCGGAGCCTCGCGAGGGTTCGGGCCCGATCGGCGTCGCTGTGTCGTCGGGCGGCGGCCGCCTCCATAGACACCGCCTCGTACTCCTCTCCGACCGCCTCTCGCATTCGGTCCACGAGGATGCGCTCGTCCTTGGCCGAGCCGAGTTCGCCGATCCAGATCGTGGCCTCGCCGCCCGCATCCAGGATCTCCTGCCCCGCCCACTCGAGCTGTTCGCGCGTCTCGCGATCGAATGGGAGTGCGACAAGGCCGTCGAGGAGTTGCGCGACGCCGAGCCGCTTGAACTTCCGCCAAAGGGCGATCCGGGGCGTCGACGGCTCCCTGGGCAATCGATATGCCAGGAGCACCCACTTGCGTCTGTCCACAGGCTTCCTCAGGTAACGGCCGGTCGAGTAACCAAGGTTACATGCGGAGTTCCCCCGGAGCGACTCCGGAGCTGGTGCGCGATCGCGCTCCACCGCTTACGCGCGGGATCGGTCAAGGGTCAGGTAACGAGGCCCCATCGGCGTTGGCAAACGGTTGGCACCGGCCTCCTCTCCGCAGGTCCAGGGTCGCACAGCGGATGCGAAATCCGTCGGCCCTCCCCCCGCCGCCTCCCGGGGTCAACTCTCCCTGCATCCAGCCGGCGGTTAGGAGGGCCTCATGCGGGGACACGTTCGCAAGCGTCACACGTGGGAGTTCATCGTCGACATCAGCCCCCATCCGGTCTCCGGCAGAAGGCGCCAGAAGAGCAGGAGTGGCTTCGTCACGAAGAAGGAAGCGGAAAGCGCTCTGCACGAGTTCATCAGGTACGTGGAAGGTGGGGGCGACCCCTCGCCGGAACGAATCCGGCTCGCCGAATACCTGAACCGCTGGCTCGACTACCAGCGGACCCGGGGGATCCGTTCCCGAACCCTGGAAGGTTACGAGGGCTACATCCGCCGGGAGATCGTGCCGGTCATCGGCGGGCTCGAGCTGGCGAAGGTCCGTCCCGGCCACATCCGCGCCGTTCTCGCCCGGGTGCAACACCGGGGACTGTCGGCTGCCACCATCACTCAGGTCCGAAGCGTGCTCGGTTCCGCACTCCGCCAAGCCGTGGCAGAGGGGCTGATCCCTACCAACCCCGTCGCCGTCGTGAAGCGCCCTCGGGTGCAGCGGCGAGAGCTCCGCTGGCCCACGTCCGCCGAGCTCGGAGCGCTGTTGGCGGTCTCCAGGGGCCCACCATGGGAGGTCCCGATCCTGCTTGCCGCAGTCACCGGGGCGCGTCGGGCGGAGGTCCTCGGCATCTCCTGGGAAGACGTCGATCTGAAGACCGGAACGGTCTTCATCCGCCGCAGTGTCCAGCCGGTCCGACACTCCGAGGAGAGGACCGTTGGATTTACAGGCCTCAAGACGAAACGATCGCGCCGGATCGTGCAGCTTCCGCCCTTCGCCCTGGAGCAGATCCGAAGCCATCGCCGGGATCAGCTGAAGCGGCGCACCGACCTCGGCGCGAGTTGGCGCGATCCCGTGGACGATCTGGGACGCCCCGTGGCCATGGTGTGCGACCGGGGCGATGGGTTCTTCGTCTATCCGGACTCGTTCACCACCGCGTTCAAGCGACTCGCTCGTCAGGCCGGGCTCCATCCCGCCACCCGGTTGCACGACGTTCGCCACGCCGTCGCCACCGAGCTCGGCCGCCAGGGTGTGCAGCCCGTGATCGTCTCGGCGGTGCTCGGTCACGCCTCTCCTTCGTTCACCATCGCCGTGTACCAGCACGCCTGGCAGGAGGGACCCGCGGAGGCCGCTCGTGCCCTGGAGACAGCGCTCCGCCCCTTTCGGCCGTTGGCAAGCCGTTGGCACAACGGCGATCCGAAGGACTCGCGAGCTGAAGACCCGCCGCAAAGCCCCTGGTCAGAGGAGTGGGGCGGGGAGGACTTGAACCTCCGACCGACGGATTATGAGTCCGCTGCTCTGACCAACTGAGCTACCGCCCCGTCGGTCAGGGTAGCCCACTCGGCACGGAGATTGAGCCTGTATCGTCCCCGCATGGCCGCGGATGGATGGCACGTGGCGCAGGTCAACGTGGCCCGACTGCTTGCGCCCATGATTCTCCTCAGCTGGCCGGATTCGTCGCCATGCTCGACCCCATCAACGAGCTCGCCGACGGCAGCCCCGGATTCATGTGGAGGCTCCAGACGGAGGACGGGGACGCCACCGCGATCAGGGCCCTCGACGACGAACGGA
>WNGF01006352.1_pt1 | contig 14673 bp, 17 predicted proteins | sample 5400641 | NCBI WGS metagenome assembly WNGF01 (sample SAMN13153371, study PRJNA577476) | soil metagenome | isolation source: 80 cm soil or saprolite under grassland replicate 2 | place: USA:California | collected 2016-06-15
AATGGAGCCTCGCCTGGGGCACGCCGCCCCCGCGTCCGCTCGACGACTACGGGGCCGTGTTCGTCTTCGGCGGGGCGATGCACGCCGACCAAGACGAGCACCATCCCTGGCTGCGAGAGGAGAACTTCCTGCTGCAGCGCCTGCTCGGCCTGCACATCCCCGTCTTCGGCATCTGCCTGGGAGCTCAGCTCCTGGCAAAGGCCGCCCATGCGGGCGTCGGCCCGTGCCAGGAGCCGGAGATCGGCTGGCATTCGGTCGAGCTCACCGAGGAGGGCCACGATGATCCCGTGCTCGGCGTCCTCCCGGAGCGTTTCGACGCCTTTCAATGGCACTACTACACGTATGGGCTCCCCGCCGGCGCCGAGGAGCTGGCCTTCAGCCCCGGCTGCACGCAGGCGTTCCGGCTGGGCGAGCACGCCTGGGGCATCCAGTTCCACGCCGAGGTGACGAAGGATCAGATCTCGAGCTGGGTCGAGGACGACGAGCGAGAAGTGCCGGGCGGCGCGGAGGCCCTGCTCGTGGAGACGAGCGAGCGGATCGCCGAGTGGAACGGGCTGGGACGGAAGCTCTGCGGCGCGTTCCTCGAAGCCGCCGAGCGCGTAGCGACTCCCGCCTAGAGCGACTCGACCAGCAGCCGGTTGAACTCCTCGGGCCGCTGCATGCTCGGGAGATGCCCGCATCCCTCGAAGACGTGGAGTCGTCCCTTGGGCGCCGATTCGGCGATGCCCCGCGCTTCCTCGACGGAGATGAACGGATCCCGGTCGCCGACCGTCACGAGGAGCGGTACCTCGAGCGAGGCGACGAGATCCGTCGAATCCGAGCGGTCGCGAATCGCCTCCACCGCCGCGACGAGCCCTTCGGGCTTCTGTTCGAGCGCGATCTCGCGCGCACGGCCGACGACCTCCGCCGCCGCATCCTCGGGAAAGAGCTTTGGTCGCATGTCCTCCCAGAGCGCTTCGACTCCGTGCTCTTGGACGAGCCGGATCGTGCCGGCACGCGCTTCGCGCCGCTCGGGCGAGTCGGCATCGGCGCGGGAGCCCGCGAGCACGAGCCCCGCCAGCCGTTCCGGTGCCTTGCGGGCAATCGCGAGCGCGCAGTAGCCGCCCATCGAGGCTCCGACGGCGACGAACGGGCCCTCGAGCCGGTCGAGGATCGCATTGGCCCACGCGTCCATCGAGTTGCCGAGCACGTACAGGTTCGGCGACACCACGTCGTGCTCGCTAAGGGCAGAGCGCTGCGGCTCCCACATCCGCTCGTCCAGTGGCAGCGCATGCAGGAGAACGACCTTCACAGCCCTGCGACCACCTCCGCCTCCGCAGCCACGGCGGGGCGCTCGAGCAGGCGGTCGAGCCATCCCGACAGTGCCGGAAATGGATCGAGCTCGACGCCGAGATTCGTTCGTGCCCGCAGCAGCCACGGAACATAGGCGATGTCGGCGAGGCCGTACTCGCGGCCGGTGAGGAACGGCTGCCCCTCGAGCGCCGAGTCGAGCTTCCCGAGCGCCGCATCCAGCTCGCCGGCGTCCTCGCCGCGCCGCAGTGCGTAGTAGGGCCGGCCGAGGTCGTCGAACCTTTCGATCCGCAGGCGCGCCGCCGCACGCTCGGCCGGATCGAGCGGCAGGAGCGCAGGCTCTGGGTACCGCTCGTCCAGGTACTCCATGATCACGGCCGACTCCGGGAGGAGGAAGCCGCCGTCCTCCTCGAGCACCGGCACCTTGCCGGCCGGGTTCTTCTCGTACAGCCAGGCGGGCCGGTCGTCGAGGTCTATGGCCACCGTTTCGTACGCCACACCTTTCTCGGCGAGAACGATTCGGGATCGTCCCGCATAGGGGCAGCGCTCGGCGTCGTAGAGGGTGACCGTCAAAGAACGACCGCCCCCGGCAGCTCGGACGCCTCCGCATAGCCGTGCGTCGCGCCTTCGATCCTCATCTCCTGCGCGATCTCAGCGAGCAGCTCGGGCGGCGCCGGGAGCTCCGACGGTGACGCCGCGGTCCGGGCCACGGCTCTGAGCCGCTCCCGGTCGGCTCCCGTCAGGCGCGCCACCACGGTCGGGTTCGCGCCGAGCGCGACGGCGTCGCCGGGGGCAACGTCGCCGTAGTAGGTGGGCACCGAGAGGTACTCGTCGACGCTCCTCCCGCGCTCGAGGAGGTTGAACCGCACGACCTCCCCGTGCTCGAGGCCGATTGCAAGGACGACGGCTCCCATCCGGTCCGAAAGCTCGCGGGCCAGGCGCTGGAGAAGGGACGGCTCGCGATCGCAGAGCTCGTCGTAGACGGCGACCCAGCCGTTCCGCGGCGGCACGACAACGGTCCCGGCCGAGCGCCCCGGAAGACGGGGGACGAACTGGGCTGCGGCTCGCGCGACCGCGCCCGCGTCGTCGGTCTGCACGTGAACCGAGCCGAATGAGGGCGCCCGCTCAACCGTCTCGGCGAGCTGTTTTGAACCGATGACGAAGTTGACCGACTCCTCCTTGAAGCCCAGATGGATGTAGAAGGCTCGCGCCGCTGCATCTTGAGTCTCGGTCTTCAGCGTGAGGAACTCGCGGTCGAGCCGGTCCGCGGTCTCTCGGACGAGCGCGCGCGCGATTCCCCGCCTGCGGAACTCCGGCCGCACGTACAGGAGGCCCAGGTACCCCACCCGCTCGTTCTCCGGCCAGGCGAGGGCAAATCCGACCGCGCCGTCATCTTCCTCCGCGATGACGGCGACGTTCTCGGAGATGTACAACCGCACGTCGTCCACGACGTCGCTCCAGGCCTTCTTCCTGTGCTCGAGTTGCGGACGCTCGCCGTACAGCGCCTCCCAGAGCTCGCGCACGACCTCGAGATCGGCCTCCGTCGCCTTGCGGATCATCCGAGCACCCTCAATCCGATCAAAAGGTAGTACGCCGACAGATTCTGGAAGGGATCGAACCGCTCGCCGAAGGCGCGCAGGTCTTCTGTCCCAGGGTAGAAGGCGATCACTGCCTTGCGGAGCGCGAGGTCGCCGGCCGGCCAGGCCCGCGGCCGAGCAAGATGGCGTGCGAGGAACCAGTCGGCAGTCCACTCTCCGATCCCCTTCACGGCAACGAGCTGCGACTTGACCTCCTCGTCGGGCAGAAGCGCGAGCGAGTCCAGGTCGATCTCCGCGCGCGCGAGGCCGACCACGTACTCCGCCTTGCGGCGCGAGAAGCCGAGCGGCAGAAGCTCCTCGGAATCCGTGCCGGCGAGCCGCTCCCGCGTCGGGAAGGCGTAGGCCCGGCCGAGGCCGACGCCAAACGACTCGATCAGGCGGTTGCGAATCGCGAACGCCGCGTGCAGCGACACCTGCTGCGCCGTGATCGAGGTGACGAGCGATTCCCAGGGGTCGGGAGCAAGCGGAGGCCGAAGTCCGCGCAGGCGCTCGGCGAGCCGCGCGAGCACAGGCTCGGTCGCCGCAAAGGCGTAGAAAGCGTCGAGGTCGAACGGGCCGCCGAGGTAGCGGCGTATCGGCTCCGTGAGCTTGGGATCGCCGGGCTCGATTCGGACGCCGCCCGGCGCCGCTTCGATCCGTACCTCCCGGCCATTGAAGGCGCGGTGCAGCCCACCCTCGTGCCAGAGATTCGCGAGGTCCTTACCGAATGCCCGGTAACGCTCGGTCGAAAGCTCGAAGTCGAACGGCTCAGGAAGCGAGACTGCGAGCGATGTCGTGGAAGTCGTCGAAGCGCTCGTAGGGAACCTCCCGCTCGTCCAGATACCGCGCCAGGCCTTTCGTCGCGAAGACGCGGTCGGCCGCCTCGGCGGCGCAGCGGTCCGAATAGCCGTCGCCGATGTAGACGACCTCGTCGCCGCCCGCGAACTCGGCCACCACAGAGCGCTTGCAGGACTCGTCGCACGCGTTGCAGTCCTCGTAGCGCCACCGGACGACCCAGCCGTCGGGCCTCGCGTCGAGCCGGTTCGCGTAGACCGCCTCGACCGATACGCCCTCCCGGTCGAGAACCGGCTCGATCAGCTCGTGGAAGCCGCTCGAGACCACGAGCACGCGCCAGCCGCGCTCCCGGGCGAGCTCGACGAGCTCCCGGAATCCCGGCCGGATGCGCACGTTCTCGAGCGTCCAGGCAACAACCTCTTCGAGAGGCTTGGTCACCGGGCGGAACTCGCGCTCGATTACCTCTCGCAGGGGCATCTTGCCCCCGTGCAGCCCGTCCTCGACCTCCTGGTAGATCGCCTCGTCACCGAAGCGGCTCGCGATCTCGTCCAGCAGGTCGTCCTCGGTGATCGTGCCGTCGAAATCGACGGCGATCATCGCCCGCCTGGGCGGCGCCGCTTTCGCCGAGTCAAGCTCGGCTTCGCGTACGCCTGACGCGCTGGCGGCAGGATGCTGCGCGGCCGCGGCTTGGCCGTACTGGGTGTACTGTCCTGCGCCGCGCCCGCTTGCCTCCTTTGCCAGCGGCGCCCCAGGCGCACGATGCGTGGGGCTCAAAAGTGGCTCGTGACCCCCGCGGGATCCTCGTCCGCGGTCTTGGCCTCCTTGACCGCCTCCGGCTCCTCGAGCCAGGAGTAGGCGTACTTCCCGTCGTCGAGCTCCTTGGCGAGCGGCGTCAGGCGCAGCGGATGGAACGTGTCGCACATCACGGCCAGCTCGTGCGTCTCGGTCATCCCGATCGACTTCTCCGCGAGGCCCGGCTGCGGCCCGTGCGGGATGCCCGACGGGTGAAGCGTCACCGAACCGACTTCGATCCCCTTGCGCGAGGCGAACTGCCCGTCGACGTAGTAGATCATCTCCTCGGAGTTCAGATTCGAGTGGTGATACGGGATCGGGATCGCCATCGGGTCGAAGTCGAGCTTTCGCGGGCAGAACGAGCAGATCACGAAGTTGCGGCCCTGGAAGGTCTGGTGCGAGGGCGGCGGCATGTGGATCCGGCCCGTGATCGGCTCGAAGTCGTGGATCGAGAATGTCCACGGGTAGACGTAGCCGTCCCAGCCGACGAGGTCGAACGGGTGGTAGTCGAGGACGTAGGTCTGGTAGGCGTCCTTGACCCGCACCTTGACGACGTGGTCGCCGCCGTCGCGATGCGTCTGCAGCTCGGTCGGCGGATGGATGTCTCGGTGGTAGTAGGGCGCATGCTCGAGCAGCTGCCCGTACTCGTTCCGGTAGCGACGCGGGATCTCCATGAGCCCGGGCGAAGTGAAGACGAGGTGGCGCTGCTCGCCCTCGGGGACGAAACGGTAGGTCGTCCCGCGCGGGACGACGACATAGTCGCCCTCCTTGTACGGCAGGTCGCCGAAGATGGTCTCGAGCGTGCCCGAGCCCTCGTGGACGAAGACGATCTCGTCGCCCTCCCCGTTGCGGTAGAAGAAGTCCATCGTCCCGCTCGGGTGGCAGAGGGCGATCTCGACGTCGTCGTTCCACATGAGAAGCCGGCGGCCGGTGATCTCGTCGCCTTCGGGCTCGATCCCTATCGTGCGAAAGTGACGATGCGCGTGCGCGGGCGGAATCCATTCCTCGCGCTCGATCGGCACGAACTCGCCCAGTTCGCGGACGCGACAGGGGGACTGCAGGTGGTAGAGGATCGACTCGTTCCCCGAGAAGCCCTCGAGGCCCATGACCTCCTCGGTCAGCAGGCGGCCGTTGTCACGAAACTGGACGTGGCGCTTGCGCGGGACGTCGCCGAGGCGCTGGTAGGTCGGCACGCGGAAAGCATACTTTCGCCTCCCGGCCGCGCCGCCGCCGCGACCTACTTCAACGTCTTCAGATAAGCGACGATCGCCTTCAGCTGACCCGGCGGGATGATCCCGCCCCAGTGCGGCATGCTCACGATCGGCGCCCGGCCAAGCACGCTTCCGGTCCGGATGATGTCGATGATCTTCGCGTCGGTGTTGAACTCGCTGCGGAAGTCGACGCCCGTGAGCGACGGGATCGTCTTGTCCGGCGATTGCGGGTTCGGGACGCCGCCGAGGCCGTTCGGCCCGTGGCAGTTGATGCACCCGTAATCGACGTAGAGCGCCGCGCCCTCGACCGCGAGCCCCTGCCCCCTGGGAACCGGCGCCGGAGCCGCCGTCGGAACCGCCGGAAGCCCCGCGTGGATGTATGCGACGAGGTCGTTGACCTGGTGCGTCGAGATCACCTCGCCCCAGACGGGCATGTACGGCTTCGTCGGATTTGCCGACTCGCCCAGGCCGTGATCGATGATCGAGCGCAGCTGCTTGGCGGTGAGCCTGGGCCCGATGGCAGTGAGCGCGGGCACGTCGGGCGAGACGCCGCCCTGACCACGGTCGCCGTGGCAGCGGGAACAGGCGAATTGGACGAACGTGTGTGCTCCCGCCGCGACGTGGGGATTGACCGAAACCGCAGGGGACGTCGTCGTTCCGGCAACCGTGACCGTGGAAGTCGAGCGGGTGTAGTGGCCGGCGGCGAACGCTACGAGGCCTACTGCGATCGCAGCGGTGACGGCGACAGCGGAGATGACGAGCAGCGTCGCGCTCCTCATGGTCCCCCTAGTCTTTCACCTCTTCCGTCGTCGCCGTAGCCGATTGTGCAGGACGCCGATCCAGTCGAGCTCGAGCTCGACCACCTCCGTCGGCCGCACGACTTCATGCGCCGGCGCCGCGAGCAGGTCGCCTGGATAGAGGCGGGTGTTCCGGACGGCGAGCGCAACGGCCGCGTCCCAGTCGAAGTCATTCTCGGCTTCGTCGGGAGTGACGACGACGGGGCCCAGGCCGAGCGCGAAATCGCGGTCCTTGGGTGGGGCAAGAACCGGCGCGCGGAACTCGGCCAGCAGCGTGAAACCGCCGATCGCCTGCTCTGCGCCGATCATCGCGCACACGCGGCCGTGAACTTCCACCTCGACCGGAGCCTGCACGGTCGCCTCCGGCCCGACGATCGCGGCCGGGTTGGCGAACTCGAACCGGTCCGGCGCGTCGAAGATGCGGATCGAAGGCGGGCGCAGCACCGGCGGAAGAAGCTGCACTTCCGCCAGTGGATACTCGGCATGCTCGCGCGCCGTCCCGCCGCCGGTGAAGAAGGCCTGCAGCGTCTGTGCGGCGACCTGGATCACCCGGTTGCCCTCGATCTTGCCCGGCCAGCCGCGCTCGAGATTGTGGCCCGCCGGGCTGAACATGCACAGCTTCATGGCTCTGTATGCACGATGACGTCCGCGACCTGCGGCAGCTCATGCCGGATCTGCTCTTCCACCTCGCTTGCCAGCGAGTGCGCATCGGAGAGCGGGCTGTGAGGATCGAGCGCAAGCGTCACGAAGGCGACCAGCCCTTCGTCCGTTTGCAGGAACCGAAGCTCCCGGGGCGGTCGTGTGGTCGCCTCCCGAACGATGCGGGCGACGGTCTCCTGGTCGCCGGCGATGTCGGAGAGAGTCGGCTCGCGCCCCGCAGCAGCCTCCGCGAGCGGCTCGAGATGGGTGCGAACCGAGGTCACCTCGGGCACTTCCTCCACGATCGCCCGCTCGACCTCGGACGCAACGGCGTGCGCGTCCTCGAGCGATAGCTCACCGGGAAGCTTGAGGTGGAGCGACACCGTCGTCCCGTCGCCGGTCTCGACCGCGGTCACGTTGTGCACTTCGCGCACCCTTGGAACTCCCATCGCAGCCGCCTGGATCCGCTCGCGGAGATCGGCCTCTCCCGTCGCCGGCTCGACGTGGACGACGACGTCGCTCTCGGGGAGCGCCCGCTCGACTGCCCGCTCGACCGCGTCGGCCGCCGCATGACCTTGACCGACAGCGGCGCCCGGGGAGACGCCGATCACGACGTCGGCGAAATGATGGCCGGCCGCCTGGCGGATGCGAAGACGGCGCAGCTCGACCGAGGGCTCAATACGCCGGATGGCCGCCTGAACGGTCTCGTAGGCCCCGGCAGGCGCGCGGTCCATCAGCACGTCGACGTTGCGGCGGATCAGCCGGGCGGCCGCCGTCAGGACGATCACGGCCACGAAGAGCGCGGCGGCCGAGTCGGCATCGCGGTAGCCGGCGCGCACGAGCACGAGCCCGATGAGAACGGCGGTCGAGCCTGCGAGATCGCTCGCGAAGTGGAGGGCGTTCGACTGCAGAGCTGCGCTGCGATAGCGGGAAGCCGTCCGGAGCGAGATCGCGGTCCGGGCGGCGTCGATCGCGATCACGGCGCCGATGATGACGAGCGCGTACCAGGTCGCGTGGACGGTCGCCTCCGTGCGTCCGACGATGTGCGAGATCGACCGCCAGGCGATGAAGAGAGCAGCCGCAACCACGAAGCCGGCCTCCCCGAGTGCCGCCAGGTGCTCCGCCTTCCCATGCCCGTACGCGTGGCTACGGTCCGGCGGCCGCAACGCGATCCCGATCGCGAAGAAGGTCAGCAAGGCGGCGACGAGGTCGGTGCCCGAGTGGAGCGCCTCGGAGATGAGACCGAGGCTGTGCGTCGTGAGGCCGGTGACGAGCTTGAGCGCCACGAGCGCCGCCGCCGCGAACACGGAGATGAGCGCGGTTCGCCGCTGGGGATTCACGGCGAAAGGCTAGAGCTTTATCGGATGACGAAGGCCGCGCGGCGCTGCATCGTCTTGCCCTTAGGCCTGAAGGGCCACGACGGCCCACCTGAAGCGAAACGCAAATTTCTTCGTTCGCCACGTTCGCGTGAACGAACGGCTCTGCGTGATATCCAAGCGGCCGAGCGTAATGGCGTGGTACGGGCTGACCCCTTCCGGAAACACAATCACCCGCACGGTTCGCAGCCGTGGCGCCCGAGGCCGAAGTGCTGCCCGCGGATGGTCACGCGCTTCCCGCCACGAACATGGCCGGGCGTCACCGTCAGCCGAGCCTCCGGCGGCCCGACCTTCGGTGGCGTTTTCGGCCGTGGAGCGCGGTCGGCCATCTGCGCCTTCTGAGGCGGGTCGGCCACGACGTGAGGTGCGTTTCCGCCCGGGTTGGTCCAGAGCTTCTCCTCCTCGGCACGGCGCTCGCGCACCGCCGCCGCGAACAGAAGCGTTACCCAGCGCATCGCCCGCCTTCTAGAAGATCCGCTGCTTCTGCTTGCTGAGGAAGAAGCCGTGCCCGCTGCGGTTCTTGCAGGTGAGGCCGGCCTTGGCCGACTTGCAGTTGATGCCGTGCCAGGAGTACTTCTTCCCGTACGCGAGCTTGGGATAGTCGGTCGCGGGGTTCGCCTGCGCGTAGGCCGCCTGGGCAGTCCCGGTCGTCTTCATCCACCAGGTCTTGATCCCCTTGTGGTTCTCGGTGGAGAAGACGGCGCAAGCGATTGCGCGCGGGCCGTTCGTCCCCGGTCCCAGCCGGCCGACGTTGCAGGCGATGTTGCCCGACGGCGTCTCGAAACCGCCTTTGACCAGGAGGCCGGGGAATTTCGCCGGCACGAATGCGAGCGCGACGGCCAGGACCGCGATCACAGGTTGCCTCGGAGCGCCTGTTCGCGCTCGATCGCCTCGAACAGCGCCTTGAAATTGCCTTCGCCGAAGCCGCGTGCGCCGTGGCGCTCGATGACCTCGAAGAAGAGCGTCGGCCGGTCCTGCGCCGTCTTCGTGAAGAGCTGGAGCAGATAGCCGTCCTCGTCGCGGTCGACGAGGATCCGCAGGCGCCGCAGGTCTTCCCACGACTGGTCGATCTCGCCTACACGATCGAATGCATCCTCGTAGTACGCGTCGGGCGTGTCGAGGAAGAACACGCCCCGCTCGCGCAGCGCTTCCACAGTGGCGACGATGTCCTCGGTCGCCATCGCGATGTGCTGGACGCCCGGGCCGCCGTAGTAGTCGAGGTACTCCTCGATCTGGCTCTTGCGCTTGCCCTCGGCCGGCTCGTTGATGGGGAATTTGATCTTGCCGCTGCCATCAGCCATCACCTTCGACATCAGCGCCGAGTACTCGGTCTGAATCTGGTCGCCGAAGTGGAGGATGTTCGTCATCCCGAACACGTGCTCGTAGAACTCGACCCAGGTGTCCATGCGGCCGAGCTCGACGTTGCCGACGCAGTGGTCGAGCGTCTTCAGGCCGACGCCGCCGGCGCCGTTCGAGTCTCCCTTGGCCACATAGCCGGGCAGGTACGGGCCGGCGTAGTCGCCGCGATTGACGAACGTGTGGACGGTGTCCCCGTAGGTCGCGATCGAAGCCAGCTCGACACGGCCGTTCTCGTCGTCTACGACATGCGGCTCCGCGACTCCCCGGGCACCTCGCTGGACCGCCTCCCTGTAGGCCTGGGTCGCGTCGGCGACGGTTAGCGCGATGTCCCTCACGCCGTCGCCGTGGGAGAGCACATGCTTCGCGACCTCGTGGTCTGCGCGCAGCGCGCTCGTCAGGACGAGGCGGATGTCGCCCTGCTCCAGGACGTAGGACGCGCGGTCGCGAACGGCTGTCTCAGGCCCCGCGTAGGCGGTCGTCCGGAATCCGAACGCCTGCTGGTAGAAGTAGGCGGCCTGCTTCGCGTTGCCGACCCAGAGCTCGAGATGGTCCCAGCCCTTGATCGGCATGTGATCGCTTGAGGCCATCGCGCCAAATCCTACTCTGCCCTCGAAACGAGAGGGATTCTTTCCCGGTGGGCAAGCCAGATGCCGAGCCCAATCCCGGCTCCGCCGAGGATCTGGAGCCAGCTGATGTGCTCCGAGAGCAGCACTACCGCGAAGGCGACGGCGATGAAGGGCTGCAGGTTCGCGAACAGCGTGGCACGGGACGGGCCGACGCGGTCGATCGCCTTGAACCAGAGGATGTTGGTCAGGACGAGGGGACCGAGCACCGCGTAGACGAGTAGCGCCCAGACCGGCCAGCCGAAGTGGAAGTCCTGCTCGGCCAGTTGGTGGGCTCCCGTGACGGCGACCGCCAGCCAGCCGACGACCAAAACGATCGCGCTGATCCGGTACGGCGAGTACCGCCGCATGAGCGGGGCGATCGCAACCGAATAGGCGGCCCACGTGGCGGCCGTCGCGACGCCGAGCAGGTCTCCCTCCACGTCGGCGCGCACTCCTCCGGCCCCGGCGGCGACGAGTGCGACTCCGCCGAAGGAGACCGCCGTGGCGATCCAGAACCAGCGGTGCATCCGCTCGAGGCCGAACAGGAAGGCGATCAGCGCTGCGAAGATCGGGGTCGTCCCCAGGATGAGCGCGGTCGTCGAAGCATTCGTGAAGCGGATTGCGTAGACGTACGAGACCTGGTTGAGCCAGATCCCTACCGCAGCAGCGGCAAGAAGCAGCACGACGTCCCTCCGCCGCACGCGGAACGAGCGCTCGGTGCCGTAGGTGAAGCTTGCGAACAGCGTCGCGGCGATCCCGTAGCGCACCGTCGAGTAGGCGAGCGGCCGGAAGCCGTGCTCGAGCACGTAACGCGTGACCGTGAAATTGAGCGCCCAGATCACGACGGTGGCGGACAACATCAGGTATGCACCTCTCACGGGCGCGAACGTACCTGACCCAGTGTCCTCAGCTCCTCCCCGAGCGTGCGCGAATCCGTCTAACTAAGGAAGGGGGAGCCCGAGGGGGAAACGGCGTTTCCCCTTCGGGAGAGGAGCGGCGCGGCTTTGCCGGCCGCTCCGGTCTCCGGTTACGCTTTGTGCGTGGCCGAGCCCACGAAAGACGACGTCGACGCCCTCGTCGGCCCGGCGACACCGCAGTTCGCCTACCAGCTCCGCGCCCGGGTCCGCGAGCTGATCCAGGGCCTGCCCGAGGACCACGAGGTGCGCCGCTACGGGGAAGAGAAGATGGAGCTGCTCGACCGGCTCGGACACGCATCCTCGAAGGCGGAAGAGGGGCCGGCCGAGTCGCGGGAGCGGATCGGCTGGGAGAAGATCCCGAGCTCGGCGCCCGCCTTCGACCCGCTGCCGCGGCGCGAATGAGCCTGCAAGGCGGCGCGGTCTTCGTCACCGGAGGTTCCCGAGGAATCGGCAAGGCGATCGCGCTCCGCTTCGCCGAGCTCGGAGCCGCCCGCGTGGCGATCGGCTATCTCCGCAACGACCGCGCCGCCGAGGAGGCGGCGGAGGAGCTGCGCAAGCAGGGCGCCGAGCCCGTGCTCGTGCGCGGCAACGTCGCCGGCGAGGGCGTCCTGCGCCAGGTCGAAGAGCTGGGGCCGCTCGATGCGCTCGTCCACAACGCGGCCACCGGCGTGATCCGCCCTGCGCTCGAGGTCGAGGACAAGCATTGGGACTGGACGCTGGCCGCGAACGCTCGCGCGCTCCTCTCGCTCACGCGGACCGCGGCGCCATCCATGCCTTCGGGCTCGTCGATAGTCGCCATCTCGAGTCTCGGCTCGACGCGCGTGCTCGAGAACTACGTGCTCGTGGGCACGTCGAAGGCGGCGCTCGAGTCGGTCGTCCGCTATCTCGCCGTCGAGCTGGCGCCGCGCGGCATTCGCGTCAACGCTGTCTCGGCAGGCCTGGTCGAGACCGAGGCCCTCGACCACTTCCCGAACCGCGAGCAGATGCTCGAGGTCGCGCGAACACGCACGCCCGCCGGCCGAATGGTGGGGGCGGGCGACGTGGCCGACGCGGTCGCGTTCCTTTGCTCCCCGCAGGCCGAGATGATCCGCGGGCAGACGCTCGTCGTCGACGGTGGCTTCTCGCTGCTTGCGTGATGCGATTCGTTCCCGGACTCGTCGTTCTCCTCGGCGCTATGGCGATGCTCACCGCCGGGTCGGGTCTCTCGGCGCCCGCCGCCGACTGCTCGAAGACCTCGGTCGGCCTCACGCCGCTGACCGATCTCAAGACCGGCCGGTACCACGGCTACCAGGGCGGCCTCTACCCGGGAGGGAAGAACGTTTCCCCGAAGGCGTACCTGAAGAAGGGCCTGGCCTACGCCAAGCAGGTGAAACCGCGCGACGCGTCCGGAAACCTCACCTCGAACGGAAAGGTCGTCCTCCTCTCGGTCGGGATGTCGAACACAACCCAGGAGTTCTCCGAGTTCAAGGCCGCGAACGCACCGATGGATCCCCACCTCGTGCTCGTCGACGGGGCCCAGGGCGGCCAGGACGCGGAGAAGGTCAAGGATCCGAATGCGAACTACTGGCGCGTTGTCGACCAGCGCCTCACCGCGGCCGGGACGACAGCCGCCCAGGTTCAGGCCGCCTGGCTGAAGGAGGCGATCGCAGGCCCGACGGAGACGTTCTCCGGCGACGCCAAGCGCCTCCAGGCCGACCTCCGCGAGATCGTCGCCGTGATGAAGGCGCGCTTCCCGAACCTGCGGCTCGTCTACGTCTCGAGCCGGACCTACGCCGGTTACGCGACGACGAACCTGAACCCGGAGCCGTACGCCTACCAGAGCGGGTTCGCCGTCAAATGGCTCGTCCGCGATCGAATCCAGGGTGCGATCAAGGGCCGCCCCTGGCTCGGCTGGGGACCGTACCTGTGGACGGACGGAACGAAGGGCCGCCGCAGCGGGCTCGTCTGGACGTGCCAGGACGTCGTCTCCGACGGGACGCATCCGTCGCCGAGCGGCCGGCAGAAGGTTGCGCGGCAGCTCCTGAAGTTCTTCTCGACGAACGCGACGGCGAAGCGCTGGTTTCTCTAACTCGCCGAGGGGTATACGGCGAGCATGGGAATCGGAGTCAGTCTTCTGTTGGTCGCAGCGGGCGCAATCCTGGCCTGGGGCGTGACCGGGACCGTTCAGGGCCTCGACATCACCGCGATCGGAGTGGTCCTCATGATCGTCGGCTTCGTGGGACTCGTGCTCACGATGATCTTCTGGCAGTCGTGGTGGGGCCCCGGCTACCTCCGGCGCCGGTACTACGGCCCACGGGGACCCGCTAGCGGCTACGTCGAGGAGGAACAAGGCCCTCCTCCTGCCGCACCGCCGTACTAGCGCCCTAGCAGGTCGAAGGCCTCGTCGATCTCCTGGTCGGAGATCGTGAGCGGCGGCGTGGCCGAGATCAGCGAGCCGTCCTCGCCGGCCGGGACGACGATGACGCCACGGGCAAGCGCCTCTTCCGCATCGCCCGGCCGCGCCCGGAGGAGACCCGCGCCGTGCCAGCCCGCGCGCTCGAAGCGCTCTCCGGCCTCCCTGACCCGGTCGAGCAGCTTCGGAACCTCTTCCAGCACTACGAGCGCCGCCGCGCACGCGAGTGGATTGCCAGTGTGGGTGTGGGTGTAGACGTCCTCGGGGCCGAGCTCCCAGACCTCCTCGAGGCCCGGGCGGAAGAGCGCCGCTGAGAGCGGAAGCCCGCCCCCGAGCGCCTTGCCGGCGCAGATGACGTCCGCGAGGTCGCCGGAGCGCCACATGAGGCCTGTACGGCCGAGGCCGCAGTAGATCTCGTCGGCGAGCAGCAGGGCTCCCGCCTCGTCGCAACGCTCGCGCAGCCGCTCGAGGAACGCGTCAGGCGGCACCCGCGCGCCCGCCCTCCCCTGAACGGGCTCGACGATCACGCACCCGGCGTCTTCGGGCAGCGGGCCCGGGTCCTCGCCGAACACCCGGCGGTGGACGGGTCCCGGAAGCCAGGCCGCGAACGGCTTGCGGAACCCCTCGAAGCCGGTGGCGGCAAGCGCGAGCAGCCCGGTGCCGTGATAGGCACCCTCGAAAGCGACGATCCCAGGCTTCCCTGTGGCCAGCAGGGCGGTGCGAAGCGCGATCTCGACCGCGTCCTCGCCGGTGACCCCGAGCTTGGCCGGCCGCCCGAGCCGGTCTCGCACCCTCACGGTCACCTCGGCTTCGGCGAGGTCGCCGAGCGCGTGGACGACCGGTTGCTCGGAGATCGCCGCCTGGATCTTTGGATTGCCATGGCCGAGCGCGGCGACGCCGAAGCCCGCCGAGAGGTCGAGGTA
>WNGF01006584.1_pt1 | contig 14671 bp, 14 predicted proteins | sample 5400641 | NCBI WGS metagenome assembly WNGF01 (sample SAMN13153371, study PRJNA577476) | soil metagenome | isolation source: 80 cm soil or saprolite under grassland replicate 2 | place: USA:California | collected 2016-06-15
ACCCCACCTTCGACTACGGCGGAGGAGATCCGTCCGTCGGCTTCCTGAACGACGGCACGGCGGTTCTCTCGTGCGCCTCGTGGGGCGCCAGCAAGAGCCAGCCCAGCGCCGTCTGGAGCAGCCGATCCACCGATGGCGGCAGGACGTGGGAGCCGGCCCAGCAGCTCACCTTTGGCCTGAGCCTCGGCCACCTGCAGGACCACAACATGCTCACGATCGACCGCTACGGCAACCGGGCGCTGGTCGCGTACACCGTCTGGAACGGCTACCGGTCTCGGTCGTTCGCGCTGATCTCCTCGGACGGCGGGCAAACCTACGCCGGGCCGTACGAGATCGCCGCCGACTACAAGCGCAACGCGGTGGATCGGTTCGACGTCTCGCTGGCCGGCGCTCCCGATGGCACGATCTACGCCACGTCAGGCATCTGGCAGTTCGTGAACGAATGGAACGAGCAGGCCGTCGTGGTCAGCCAGATGCGACCGGGTGAGACCGCGTTCACCCGGAGCGTGAAGGTGCGCGACCTGGTGCCGGCGCCGTACAACCTGCCCGGCGAGTCCTGGCGAACGTCCATGCAGGCTTCGATCGGCGTCGAGGCGGACGGAACCGTGGACCTGCTCACCGGCGACTTCGTGACCGGCAACCTGGACATGTACCTGGCTCGATCGACCGACCACGGGTTGTCCTTCCCGAGTCAGGTCAACCTGACGAACGACGTTGCCGACCAGGTCATGCCCTGGATGTCGATCGCTCCCAACGGTCGCATCGACACGATCTTCTACGACTACGACCGGTCGACCGGGCTCATGGACGCGGTCTACGGCCAGACCCCGGCCAAGGGCTCGACGCTCGCGCGCACGGTCGTCCAGACCGGCATCGACGGCGATGCGCAACCGCCCAGAGGCGAAGGGCACACGCCGTTCATGGGTGATTATCTGGGCGTCGACTCAACCGATACGGTCGTGGCCGTCTCCTGGACGGGCAACGGCCCGCTGTCGCAGGACGTGTACTCCGCCGTGCTCGCGCCATAGGGGGCACGCCCGCCGTCACGGCAGCGTCGGCGGCGTCAGCTCACACGCCGCGATCAGCACATCGACGCGCGCCCGTGCGGCAGCTGCGTCGAGCCCGTTCAGATCGGGGAGCACTGTCTGCTGCCCGCAGGCCTCCCTGAGCTCCGCCAGCAGCTCGGCGGCAAGATCTGCGGGCAGCCGGGGCGTGACGATGGGTAACGGCGCCACCGGAGTGGTGACCGGCCCGGGGGTCGTAACCGGCGTTCCAGGGGTCGTCCTCGGCGCCTCAGGCGTCGTAGTGGGAGGCGCCACCGGCGTCGCTGGAGCCGTGCCAATTGGCCCCGGCGTCTGACCATCGCCTGGAGGCAGCTGTGCGGGCCGCGAGATTGGTGCCGGGGGCCGATGGAGCAAGGACGTTGCGAGCGTCGCCGCAAAGCCGCCGGCGGTTGCCATCACGACGATCGCGACGGCGAGCACCGTCGCCCTCATCACCCGCACGCGTCGCCCGGCGTCCTGCCGCTCCCGCGACGCCGCGGTCGCGCGAGCCACCAGCTCGCGGCGCCGTGCCCGCAGCGCCGTTGGCGGGGGCATGCCCCTGGCAGTTGCGCGCAAGAGGTCCCTAACCGGCAGCAGGTCCGCCACAGATTCGCCCGTCTGTACGCCCGCCAGCTCCAGGTCGAAGGCCTCGGAGGCCGTGAGCCGACGCCTCCCGAGCCACCTCATCGAAGCCACCCCATGCGCTGGCGAAGCGTGGTGACCGCGCGAAACTGCATCTGTCGCACGGCCGTCACCGACCGACCCATGACGTGGGCGACCTCGGGCACCGAGAGCTCGGCGAAGAAGCGCAGGGCGATCACTTCCTGCTGCTCGGGCGAGAGCCTGCGTACGTATGCCAGCAGCTCTGCCCGCTCTTCATCCCAGACGACGTGGCGATAGGGATCGCCCGAGGACGCGAGCCGGGCTTCCGGGACGCCGTCGAGGCTGCTGGTCGGTTGCCGCTGCACCCGGCGGTGATGATCGACGAGCTTGGAACGGGCGATCTTGAAGACCCAGGCTTCGAATGGCGCACCCTGCCAGCGGAAGCGGCCGATGTGTTCGAAGGCCGCGGCAAAGGTCTCCGCGGTCAGATCCTCGGCGTCAGCGGGCGTCTCGAGACGTGCCGCGAAGTAGCGATATACCGGCAGGTGTAAGTCGTCGAAGATCTGGCCGAACGACTCGTCGTCGCCCTCCTGGGCTGCCCGAACGAGTGATCTCGTCCGCGAGCCGACATCCGATCGTGCCGCGACATCGGCCGAAACGGAGGCCGGGACTGCGTCAGGCCACGCGGAACTCCCCACCAGCGGCAGCCTATGACCGCGTGCACGGGACGGCAATGGGAAAGGCCACCTACTCCATTCGGCGGCCTCGCACCCCGAGGACTCGATCAGACCATGGCACGACACGGAGGCATTGCGTATGAGCCGATGGACGAAGGTACCGGCATCCGCGCCCGGGTGGGCTGACTATCGGATCGGTAACGGGCCGTGGGCCCGCGGCGTTCTTTGAGCAGGCGCGTCGCGGGGCGGAAGCGCAGTCGCGGGGCGAGACGCACTCGAACGACGGGTTCGGTCAGGAGGAAGAGGCCCAGATGCGACCCAACTACCCTCACGAAGCGTGCGGCGGCAGCCTCGGCCTGGCCAGCCTGGTAGCCGCTAGGGATACCTGACATGCTCGGACGCGATCGAGGGCGTGACGCAGACACCGTCTCCGCCGAGACACTCGGGATTGGGGGACTCTTCGACCACCTTCGTGACGGGGTGGTCGTCGCCGACGACGCCGGACGCATCGTGCTCTGGAACCCTGCCGCGGCCTCCATGTTCGGCTACTCAGCCGACGAGGCGATCGGCCAGAACGTCGAGATCCTCGTCCCGCCGGCGCTGCGCAACCAGCACCGGAACGGCCTTGACCTCTGGCGTCAGACGGGTGGCGGGCGGTACGTGAGTTCCGGGCGACCATTCGAGCTGCCGGCAGTGGGCCGGGATGGGTCGGCCCTCCAGATCGAGCTGACGCTGAGCCCGCTGGATCCCGGAGCTGGGCGCCGGTACGTGCTCGCCCTCGCGCGCGACGTCACGGCTCGCAAGGCACTGGAGGCCGAGCTGGTCCAGCGGAGCCTCCGAGACGAGCTCACCGACCTGCCGAACCGAACGCTGTTCCTCGACACGGTGCGGCGCGGGCTCGTCCATGCCACCTGGCGCAAGCACAGCCTCGCCGTATTGGTCCTCGACCTGGCACGCTTCGCCGAGCTGCGAGCTTCGATCGGCGACGAGCCGGCCGACAACCTGCTGGGGCAGGTCGGCCAGCGGCTCGCGCAGGCCATGCGCGCCGAGGACCTGGTCGCCCGCCTGGAGGCCGACGTCTTCGGTGTCGTCCTCCAGAGCCTCGATTCCGAGGCTCTGGCAGGTGAGACGGCGGATCGCCTGCTCGCCCTGGTCCAGACGCCGTTCCGCGTCGGTCGGCGGCGGATCGTATTGAGCGCATGCGTCGGCATTGCCTTGAGTGCATCGCCGCGACAGCCGGCCGAGGACTTGCTGCGCGACGCCGAGCTGGCCCTTCTGGAGGCGAAACGCGACGGACAGTCCGGCTGGCACCGCTACGAGCGCTCGATCAGGGCGCCCATCACCATCGAGTCACTCGACCTCGTTGGCGATCTCCGCCTGGCCATCGAGCGCGACGAGTTCGTCGCTCACTATCAGCCCATCCTCCGCCTGGCCGACGCGAGCCTGTTCGGTTTCGAGGCACTGGTGCGCTGGCAGCACCCGCGTCGAGGCCTGCTGCGCCCGGACGCGTTCATCGGTGCCGCCGAACGACTGGGCCTGATCGGGCAGATCGATGCCTGGGTCCTACGGGAGGCGTGTCGCCAGGTTGCCATGTGGGAGGAAACCCGCGGCGGTGAGCCGCCACTGACCCTTGCGGTCAACGTGGCAGCCAGCGAGCTGGGCGGAGACGTCGTAGGCGATCGGGTGCGAAGCACGCTGGCCGAGCATCGGCTGGCCCCGGACCGCCTGATGCTCGAGATCACCGAGACGACGGCGCTCCTCGACCCGATCCGCACCGCGAGGGTGCTCGACACCATCCGCGCCACGGGCGTGCGCCTGGCGATCGACGACTTCGGGGCGGGCAGCCACGCCCTGAGCCACCTGCGCTACCTGCCGCTCGACGCGCTGAAGCTGGATCGTGGCTTCGTGGCCGCCCTGGACGACAAGCGGACGGCGGCCATCGTGGCGGCGGTCATTGCGCTCGCGCACGAGCTGAACATGGACATCGTCGCCGAGGGGGTGCAGACGACGGAGCAGGCGCACCAACTTCAGCATCTCGATTGCGATCTCGCCCAGGGCTATTTCTTCTCACGGGCGGTGCCTGCCACCGAAGCTACGGAGCTGCTGGTCCGGGCCGACCTGGCCGCGCAGACCGCCGGCGGAGGGGTCGTCGGCGCGGAGGTATTGCCCATCGGGGTGGGGTGAACAGGCGCGAACCGTAACGACGCGGTCGACGATGGCGAGTCAAGCGACTCGACCGAGGCGCATACGAGGCTACGATCAACGGGTGACACCCGCGATCCGCGGAGTCGGCTCGGGTGAGATTGCCAGAGACAAACACGAAGGATTCCATCCATGGACGGTCTGATTCTCATTTCCGGCCTGCTGGGGTCGTTGCTCCTTCTTGACGTTCTGGCTGCCCTCTTCGGGCTGGACATTCGTGAGTCGATCCCCGACGATGTCCGAAGATCGGCGAGGGACGCCTGGATCTGACGAACCCGCAGAGCGACAAGAAGCAGGACGGCCTCCGCCGCTCCCGTGCCGACGTACGTCGCGCTGCTCCGGGGCATCAACCTGGGGCCGCGCAACAAGATCGCCATGGCGGAGCTCCGCGACCTGTTGGTCTCGCTCGGGCTCGAGAACGTTCGAACGCACATCCTGAGCGGGAACGCGATCTTCACGAGCCGTCGCCGCAGCGCCTCGCGCCTGGAAGAGTTGATCGAGCGCGGGATCGAGAAACGATTCGGGTTCGACATCCAGGTTCTCGTACGGACGGTGGACGAGCTCGCGAGCGTCGTCGACGGCAACCCGCTGCCAAAAGCGGCGCCGGACGGCTCGCGCCTGTTCGTCCTGTTCCTGGATCGGCAGCCCGACCGGGACCGCCTCGCCGCGATCGACCCGGCCGACTTCCGGCCCGAGGAGTTCCGAGTCGGCGATCGGGTCATCTACGCCTGGTTCCGGTTCGGGCTCCAGGGTTCGAGGCTGTCGGGTGCGCTGACGGACAAGCGGCTGGCCGTCGCCATGACCAACCGCAACTGGAACACGGTCACGAAGCTCCTCGAGCTCGCCCGGGAGACGCAGGCCAGGACCGCGGATTAGGCTCCTCGGCCACCCACGTCACGCCCGGCGGCCGTTGTAGGGGCTGATTGCGGATCACGCAACACGATCGGGACGAACGTGCATGATCGCTCCCCGATTCTGTCCAAACTGGGGCGCCAGGTCGCACGATCGTCCCGGAAATAGTGCGTGACCAGCATCGCGCTATTAGGCCGGCACGGCGGCCGGCCGAAGGTTGCGCCAGCCCGCGATGAGGATGTCGATGCCGTGCTGGACGACCCTTGTCCGGTGGATGTGGACGACGGCCCAGGTCCACGTAGCGGCGAGAAGGCCCAGGATTGCGACGATCTCGGCCGGCAGCGGCTGGAGTTGGAAGAAGGCACGCCCGTTAGCCGTCGACAGCACCGCGACATAGCCGGCAGTCAGCGCGCCCACCAGCAGGACCGTTCTCATCCAGGCGGGCATGCGCACGCGCCCCTCGACGTCCGCGGCGACCGGGACGATCACGAGCGCGCCGATGCCCATGAAGCACGTCACCGTCGTCAGCATCGTACGGGCGAAGTCCGGGCTTCCTCCGTTGAGCAGGGCCGTCGCATAGACGGGCAGCGCAACGGCGACCACGCCCAGAGACAGTGGGATCGAGAACCGCAGGGTCTGGCCGAGCAGGCCCGACCGTGACGGACCGGGCTTGACCCAGACGGCCAGGACGAGAATCGGAACTCCGACGGTGATCAACGCCAGGATCGAGTTCTGGCGTGGCGTGAACGGGAACGGCAGCTGCAGCAGCGAGGCGCCGACGACGATCAATAGCACGTAGAAGGTCCGGGCCAGAAGGACGGTCAGCGTCGCCGTCATCGCCGCGACGATGCGCTGGCCGTCGCGGATCGCCTCCGGAAGAATCGAGAAGTCGTCGCGAACGAGCACGAGATCGGCCACACCGCGTGTGGCGGGGCTGCCGCTCTGCATCGCGATGCCCACGTCGGCCGTGCGCACGGGCAGGATGTCGTTGACGCCGTCGCCGGTCATCGCGACGTATCGGCCGCGAGCCTTGAGCACCGTCACCAGCCGTGCCTTGAGGTGCGGGTCGACGCGACCGAAGATCGTCGTCCGCGTCGCGGCCTCGCCAAGTGCCTCGTCGTCGAGGTGCGACAGGTCCAGGCCCGAGGCCGTCTCGCCCGTCCCCGCAAGCCCCAGGCGACGGCCGATCGCCGCGACCGTGTGGGGATCGTCGCCGGAAACGATCTTGACGTCGATGCCGCGTTCTCGGAGGCCGTCGATCGTGGCCTGCGCCTCCGGCCGCAACTCCTCGGTGAAGGTCAGGAGGGCGAGCGGCTCCAGCGGTCCCGGGATCGCCGGATCGTCCCCGCCGATGGAGGCGGCGGGTTCGCCGCGCGCGAACGCGAGGACGCGCTGCCCGGCCGAGGCAAGCTCGATCGTGCGAGCGATCACGGCATCGCCCTGGCCATTCATCGACCGCGCCAGGACGGCCGGCGCGCCCAGGACGTACGTCCCGCCGATGGCGGGGTGGTCATCGTCGCCACGCTCGAAGCGGACTGCGGACCAGCGCAGGGCGGACGAGAAGGCGACCTCCTCGGCGACGACGAGCGACGGGCCGGGAAAGGCCGCCCGGAGCGCGACCGTCGTGTTGTTCGGAGCGGCGGTGCTCGCGGCGACGGCGGCAAGCAGTCGGCCGATCGTGTCGGCGTCGGAACCAGCAACGAGCGCCTCGACGGTCCCGAACTCGATTCGCTGGGTCGTCAGGGTGCCGGTCTTGTCGCTGCAGAACGTATCGATCCGGCTCATCGCCTCGATCGAGCTCTGCCGCTGCGCGAGCGCCCCGAGTCGTGAGATGCGGACCGCGGCCGCGGTATACGTCACGGTCAGCATCAGGGCGAGGCCCTGCGGCACGAGCGTGACGAGCACGGCAGCAGCGAAGACCGATTCGTGGCCTGCGTCAACCGGCGCCAACAGGAACGACAGCACCACCGCGATGCCGGTCAGGACGATGAGGATCCCGACGGCCACGAACGCCCGCGCGATGTCGGTCTGCAGTGGCGTGCGGACATCGCGATGGCCCTTTGCCTGGGCGAGGATCCGGTTGGCGAACGTGTCCGCGCCCACCGCCTCCACCTCATAGCGAGCCGTCCCGCTGAGGACCGCACTGCCGGACAGGACAGAATCGCCCTCACCCTTGTCGATCGCCCGCGCCTCGCCGGTGAGTGCCGATTCGTCGATCGACGCGGTACCAGCCCCCACGATCCGGCCATCGAGCTGGATCTCGTCACCTCGGTTCGCGACAACGACATCCCCGAGCACGACCTCGGCGGGCGCGATGGATTGCTCGTCGCCGTCACGTATGACGACCGCCGGCGCTTCGCTGAGGAGCGCGACGCGATCGAGCTGGCGCTTCGCCCGCGAGCCCTGGACCACGCCGATGGCGATATTGCCGAACACCGGCACGCCGGTCATCAGGGCCTCGGTGACGGCACCGAAGCTCACGAGCGCCGCCGACACCAGCAGGAGCGGACCGTTGATGAACGGATAGCTGTTGTCGCGGACGATCTCGAGGTAGCTTCGGCTGGTCGGGCTCCGGTAGTCGTTCCCCTGGCCGGCAAGGCGGCGGGCAGTGGCTTCCGCGCCGGTGAGACCCAGGCGCGCGTCCGATGCAGGATGCCTGACCACCGCGGTCATCCTGAGAGCCCCTCGATCGCCGGCACGGTCGTCATGTGTCGATCATCACGCCCAGCGCACCGTCCTCCTACAGGGTTAGCCCCGAACGCCTAACGCGACCCGGGCATCTCTCACGTTGCGGCGACCGCGTCGGACCTCGCGGGCTCCGTGGCGGATGCCTTGCGAACGAGATCGGGACCCCAGATCGCAACCACGATGACAGCGAGCGTCACCTGAACGGCAGCAAGAATCCACCACATCATGGCGGCGTTGGTCGTTGCGACCATCCCGAGACCGGAGATGAGCACGACGTCGAACCACGCGTGGAACAGGATCGCGATGAACACGCTCGACCGGGTATGGAGAAAGATCCAGGTCGTCAGGATCGAGAGCGGAACGACTGCCAGCATGAACGGGACTGGGACTCGGAGCTCGGGGGTTGAGAGCACGACCGGCAGGTGCCACACCGCCCAGATTACGCCGAGGATCAGGCTCGCCGTCAGGGCCGAACGGCCGACCAGGAGCCGCGGTAGCGCCAGGCCGCGCCAGCCGATCTCTTCGGCCACCGGGGCGCCGACCGGCAGGAGCATGAAGATCGCGAAGTAGATGACCACGCTGGCGACCGACGGCTGCTTCGTCCAGTCGAGCGGGGCGCCGCCAAAGAGCGAGAGGAGGGCGAGCGTTGCCCCCACGATCAGGACCGGCAGGACGAAGACGACCGCATACCAGATCGGCGGAACGCGCCAACGCAACATGCGGTGCCCGAGGTCCTTGAGGCCAGCCCGTCCATCGGTCAGGGCGATGACGGTGAGGGCGGCGATCAGGACGCCGCTGATGAAGCTCGCGTCCGGGGCGAGGATCGGGGTGCCCTTGAGAGCTGCACCCAGGCCCCAACACAGTGCAAAGGTGAGGACGAAGAAGCTGACCAGCTGACTGCGCCTGACCAGCGAACGAACCGTACTCATCGGACTCCCCTTCGTGTGGTGGGCCGCCGGACGGTCGCCCGACGCTGTCTGCAAGCATCCGCCGGGTCTTCCCAGCTGCCATCCGGGCAGACTGCCGATTTCGGATCAGGGCTATCCCTGTCGCGTCGACGGACTTTCGGTGCTGAAACTCCTTACTCCAGCCGCATACTCAGGGTCTGCCCGGATGCGGCCAGACGGCGGGGTGGCAATGTGGCCCAGGTGAGTCAGGGATCGATCCGAGTCGCGATCGGCGTCGTCGGCCTCGTATGGGGCCTGGCCGTCGAAGCCCTGTACTACCGAGCGGGCACCCCGGCCGACGAAGTCCTTCTCGACCTGGCAATTGGCTGGACGTACCTGTATGGCGGGCTGGCGCTGTGGGCGAGTCGGCCCGCCAATCGGATCGGCCGGTTGATGACCCTTGTGGGACTCGCCTGGTTCATCGGCAACCTGACCGTTTCGGATGTTCGCGGTCTGCATGAACTGGGAATCCTGTTTTCAGGGCTTGCGGGCGCCGTCCTCATCGCGCTCATCCTTGCCTACCCGACCGGCCGGCTGGAGACGCGGCTCGACCGAGTGACTGTCGGCATCGTCACGACCGGCTGGTTCGCAACCGGCGCCGCCCAGCTTGTCGCGGCATGGCAGGGCGCCGATCTGGGGCTCGGCCCGCTGGCCGTCAACGGCACGGTGGCCGTCTTCGCCGGGGTCGTCATCATCCGGCGCTGGGTGAGCGCGCCGCCCCGCAGGCGTCCCGAGCTGCTTCCCATTCTCATCGCCGGTTCCATCCAGATCGCCGTCCTCGTCATCTTCGTCGCCGTCCAGGTCGTCGCTCCACCGGAAGATGTGGCGGCGTTGCTTCTCGCGACGAAGAACCTTGCCCCGGCTGCGATTCCTCTCGCGCTCCTGGTCGGGATCTATCGGCAGAGTGAACTGCGACATCGAGCGCTTCTGGGTGCAATGCCGGACCTGATGATCCGGCTGACGACTGACGGGCATTATCTCGACATGGAGGCAAAGGACTCGGTGCTCCTGCGCGATTCGCCCGATCGAACAGTCGCTGGGCGCATTTCCGACATCATGCCGGTGGATGCGGCCCGAGCAGTCCTGGCGGCAGCGTCGGCGGCTATCGACAGCGGGCAGCTCCAGACCGTGGATGTCAGTCTCGACTCGCCGATCGGGCGGCGCGACTTCGAGACCAGGATCACCCCGAGCGGGGCGGATGAGGTGACCGCCATCGTCCGCGACTTCACCGACCAGAGAGCCGCCGAGGCCGAGCTCCGCCGATCCCGGACCCGGATCGTCGAAGCCACCGACGCCGAGCGGCGCCGTCTCGAGCGGGATCTCCATGACGGCGCCCAGCAGCGCCTCGTCTCCCTGTCATTGGCGCTCCGGCTGGCCCGGTCCAAACTGAGCGGGGAGGTCAGCCCCGCGGCCGCGGCCGGCCTGGATGACGCCGCTAATGAGCTGAAGACCGCGATCATCGAGCTGCGAGAGCTCGCCCGTGGGATCCACCCCGCGATCCTCACCGAGGCCGGCCTGGGCCCGGCGATCGATTCCCTTGCCCATCGGTCGACGGTGTCGGCCGCCGTTCTGTCCCTGCCCGATCGACGGCTCTCGCCGGCCGTCGAGGCGACCGCCTACTTCGTGGTGTCGGAGGCGCTGGCGAACGTGGCCAAGTACTCGTCCGCGACGAATGCAACCGTTGCGGCCGAATGTCCGGCCGATTCGCTGCGCGTCGAGGTCACGGATGACGGCGTCGGCGGGGCAGATCCAGCCGGCGGAAGCGGCTTGCGCGGTCTCGCTGATCGAGTCGCGGCACTCGGCGGCAGCCTCTCGATCATCAGTCCGACGGGCGGCGGCACCCGCGTCATCGCCGAGATCCCGCTGGGCTAGTCAGCCGCGGATGTGGGCCAGCACGGCGAGCACCCGACGATGGTCGTCCGCCGCCGGTAGCAGCTCGAGCTTCGAGAAGATGCTGGCGATATGCGCCTCGACGGTCTTGGGAGCCAGGAAGAGCCTGTCGCAGATCGCCTGGTTGGAACGCCCCTCGGCCATCAGCGCGAGGACCTCGCGCTCGCGTTCGGTCAGGTCGTCGACTGGCAGCCTCGCCCGCCCGCGCGTCACTAGCTGACCGACGACCTCCGGATCGATGACCGAGCCGCCCCTTGCGATGCGCCTGACGGCCTCGGCGAAGTCCTCGAGATCGTTCACGCGGTCCTTGAGAAGGTAGCCGACTCCGCCTGCTCCGTCGGCTACCAGGCGCAGGGCAAAGGACGTCTCGACGTACTGGGACAGGACGAGGATTCCAACCGATGTCCCGTACTCCGCCCGAATCGCTTCGGCGGCCTTGAGGCCCTCGTCCGTATGGGTCGGCGGCATGCGGATATCGACGATCGCGACATCCGGTCGCTGCTCGCGGATCGCCGCCAGCAGCTCGGTGGCATCGGTCGCCTGGGCGACGACGTCGAAGCCCGCTTCCTCGAGCATCCTGGCGATCCCCTCGCGAAGCAGGAGGGAGTCGTCGGCCAGGACCACGCGGAGCGTCAAGAACCGTCCATCAGAGCACGGATGGCCGCGCCGGAGAGCTCGTCCTTCGGGATGAAGCCCAGGACGCGGCTGCTTGCCAGGCGGGGGCCGTATTCGCTCGCTTCGCGAGTGGACGTCAGCACTACGAACGGGGGCGTCCCATCCGCTGCCAGGGCCCGGGCGACCTCGAAGCCCTCCACGTCGGGCAGCCCGATGTCGAGCAGCACCACGTCCGGACGAAGCAGGCGCGCCGCCGCGAGTCCAGACGTGCCGTCCGCGGACTCCCCCACCACGTCCAACCCGTCGGCCTCCAGCAGCGCACGCGCCAGGAGTCGAAAGCCGGCGTGATCGTCGACGATGAGGATCGTCTTCATCGAACCGGCACTGCGCTCATTCAGCCATGATCGTATTCATCGAGCCATCGTGTCACGGACGCGCCGGGCCGCCTACAGGGCTACCCCGGAGAGGATGACGGCTGACCGGGCTCGGCGCCTCCGGGCTGACCCTGCCCCGGGTATCGGGTCAACCCCGATGCCTCGGGCGCCGACGGAACGCAGGCTTGGCGGGCAAAGCCGCTTGAGGACGGGAACAACCCATGACGAATGCCATCTCGATGGTCGGCCTGACGAAGCACTATGAGCACGTCGAGGCCCTGACGGACCTCACACTGGACGTGCCGGCGGGCACGGTCTTCGGGTTCCTCGGCCCGAACGGCGCCGGCAAGACGACGGCCCTCAAGGTGCTTGCCGGGCTGGCCAGTCCCACTTCCGGGCGCGCGATCGTCAACGGCGTGCCGGTATCGGCCGGGGGTCGGCACCGCCGCCAGCTCGGCTACCTCGCCCAGGAGCCGCGCTTCTACGGCTGGATGACCGGCCGCGAGACGCTCCGCTACGTCGCCAGCTTCCGCGGTCTCGACGGCGATCGGGACCAGCGGATCGCCGACCTGCTCGGGCGGGTTGGCCTCGCCGACGCGGGCGATCGGCGAACCTCGACCTACTCCGGTGGCATGCGCCAGCGGCTGGGCATCGCCCAGGCATTGGTCGGACGACCGGCGGTCATCCTCCTCGACGAACCGGTCTCGTCCCTCGACCCGATCGGCCGGAAGGACGTCCTCGAGCTGATGGAGGAGCTCCGCGGCGAGACGACCGTCTTCTACTCGACGCACATCCTCGACGACGTTCAGCGGGTCAGTGATCACGTCGCGATCCTCGACCACGGTCGGCTCGTCAAGGCCGCTCCGACCCACGCTCTCCTGGGATCGTTCACCCGGAACACCCTTCGGGTGATTCTCGGGGGCGCGCTGCCCGACACGGACGTCTCCCTTCGTGGTCTGCCGGGCGTGACCGGCGTCGCCGTGTCGTCGCGTGACCCGGTGTCGACGACTTACGACGTCAGCACGGCTGAGGGCGCGTCGGCAGACGTCCAGCGCGCGGTCACGATGTTCGCCGTCGAGGCCGGCATGACCCTCATCAGCAACGCCGAGGAGACGCTCGACCTCGAGACCGTCTTCCTGCGGCTGATCGACCCGAAGGAGGTGGCGGCATGACCGCCGAGACGCTCATCATCGACTCGACCGCGCGCAGCCGTGGCGGCGTCCTCCTCGGATTCAGGACGGTCTTCCGTAAGGAGCTGACCGAGTGGCTGCGGGGACGGGCGGCGTTCATCGTCAGTGCCGTGGCGATCGCCAGCGCGATCTTCACGACCCTCATCCCGTTCGTGGTCAAGGCCACCGGCCAGGCGGCCGTGGGCGTCACGATCACCAACGACCCCACGGCAAATGTCCTTGTCGGATGGAGGGGTTCCCAGACCTTCGCCGTGATCGTCGTGCTCGCAACGATGTCATTGCTCTCCGCTGAGCGAGACCGGGGGACGCTCGCGTGGAGCCTGTCGAACCCCGTGTCCCCGTCGAGCTTCATCGCGGCCAAGTTCTGCGCGGCGGTGCTCGTGGTTGGCACGGCCACGGTCATCATTCCCCTGACCATCTCGGTCCTGGTGGCGACGGTCGCCTACGGCTCGATTCCCAACCTCGGAACGGTCGCGCTGTTTGCCGGCCTGTTCCTCACCCTGCCGATCTTCTACATCGCGCTGACGATCGCCCTCGGCACCGTCGTCAAGTCGACCGCCGGTGTGGCGGGCATCGCGTTCCTGGTCATCTTCCTGCCGTCGATCTTCGGTGCTCTGCTTCCGATCGTGAACGAGGCGTCGCCGACGTCGATCGGGATGTGGGCATGGGGAACCGCGACGGGCGAGGCCGCCTCGATGCTGACGCTGGCGGGTTGGGCGGTGTCGGTCGCCATCCTCATGGCTGGGGCCAAGCTCGTGTTCGACCGGCAGGAGTTCTAGAACCAGAGGCCATTGTTCCAACCTCGACAGTCCAGCCGGCCGGGCGCCTCGGCGCTCGTCCGGTTCCAGGTTCCGACGTTCAGGAGGCCCGAAGATGACCGTTCCCGGCACGAGCGCCCTCAGGCCCGACCAGGAGGCCAGGCTGGGCATCCCGGCCTCGCCGGTCGACGCGGCCGTCTCGGACCAACTGTCGCTCGCGAGGCTGCTGGCGCTGTTCCTGGTGCCGGGCGCACTGGTGACCCTGGCGTTCGTGGCCCTGGCGCCGGTCGTCGAGGCGCTCGGCTTCCCGCCCATCGTCGCCCTGTTGGTCGCGATCGTGGGCATCCTCGTCCCCTTCGAGCTCGGCGTGGTGCTGTGGGCAGGTCGCGGCACCGGCTCGATGCTCGGCGCCATCAGCTATCGGCGGCCGATGCGGCTCCGGACCTGGCTGTGGCTCGTCCCCACTCTCATCCTGGCGGCCTTCGTGGGCTTCGGCCTCTCTTGCCGCGCATGGAGCGCTTCGGTCGGTGGGCGCCGCTCGTCAACGTGAGCCTCTTCTCGCTGTACCACTTCTGGTCACCGTGGCAACTGGCCGCCCGGATCCTCGGCATCGGCCCCACGGTCTATGCCGTCCGCTGGAAACGAAACATCTACCTCGGGATGGTCGTCCACTGCAGCCTGACCTCGATCGCGGTGCTGCTCGTGGCCGCGATGGTTGCCGGACGCGTCTGATCCCGTCGGGGCCGACCGCCAGGTCAGGCCCGTCTAAACCAAGGAGGCGCAATCCCATGTCAAGTCCGTTCACGGCCCGGCAGGCAGGCCTGGCCAGCCT
>WNGF01006353.1_pt1 | contig 14670 bp, 9 predicted proteins | sample 5400641 | NCBI WGS metagenome assembly WNGF01 (sample SAMN13153371, study PRJNA577476) | soil metagenome | isolation source: 80 cm soil or saprolite under grassland replicate 2 | place: USA:California | collected 2016-06-15
GTCGATGCTCGTGATCGCGGCGTAGGAATTCTTGCGGATGCTCCGGACGCCCGCCGGCGGGGACACGATCTTCTCGTACGTGGCCTTGACGTCGGCGGAGGTCAACGCCGAGCCGTCGTGGAACCGGATGCCCTGCCGGAGCTTGAACGTGTAGGTCAGCCCGTCGGGCGCGATCTTCCACTCGGTCGCCACGTCGCCGATGATCTTGGGGTAATGGTAGGGATCGATCTGGAGCAAGGTGCTATAGCAGGGCGCCACGACCTCGATCGTCGCGAACGTCTCCTCCTGGTGGGGATCGAGGCTTGGCGCATCGGCGGCGATCGCGGCCAGCAGCACACGGCCGCGTCGGGTGTCTCCGCGGACCGGCCAGCGCCGGGAACCGCGGCCATCAGGGCACCGATCGAGATTGCGGCCGTGAGGACGGCCACGAGTCTTGCGCTAGGACCTGTGTCAGGATTGTGCCCGAACTATCTCACACAGCAACGTGCAGAACTGCTCAGCGCAGGTGCCGGAAGTCTCTGATTTTCTGATCGATGACGTCCGCTGGTGCTCGATGGTCCTCGGGGTGCAGGGAACTCGAAATCCACTGCGCCGCGAAGCCATACTGGGTGACGCAGAGACCTGCCGAGCTGGCTCGCGACCTCTCAATCTTGCCCTTCTAAAGGGCTGACTAACGAGACCCTGGTGCCGGCGCAGAGCTGCTGCACGAAGGCCGTCCGCTGGGCGCCAGGCGGGCCACGGGCGTCCCGCGCTTCGTGATGATGATGGCATTCCCGGTTGTCGCCACGCGGTCCATCAGCTCGAGACACCGAGCCTTGAATTCGGCCGCGCCGACTTTCTGCCGTCGCATACGCTCACCTGACCATGAAAGTGGTCATATGATCAGGCGCGGCCGCCGCGGCGTCAACGCGCAGTCCGCTCATGGGCTCTGGGGCGGTGGCGGCACGGGCTGGAGCGAGAGGCGGACGCCTTCGAGGCGCTTGCGCATCTCGTCGCGGAGCTGGCTGCGGCCGACGGTGCGCCTGAGCTGGTTGCCGAGACCCAGCACCTCGTCCGTCGAGAAGCGGCTCGTGGCGAAGAGCACGGTGCCCTCCTGGTACGTGAAGGCGCCGGTGATGATCTGGGCCGCGTTGTAGGAGTGCCCGACGTAGAAGTAGCGCTCCACGTGCACGACCAGGTCCGGCGCGGCCATGACCATCTGGTGCAGCAGGCTCAGGTCCGGCCGTCGCTGCACGCGGCGCTTGATCCAGTAGAAGCGGCTGATCGCCTGCGGCGGCTGGGCGACGGGATATCGCGCCAGGGCGTCGCGTAGGTGAGGGCCGAACCGGGCGACGCGCTCGGCATCGGGCAAGGCCCGGCGCAGCTCGGCCGCCGGATCCGTGATAGCCCCGCCACCACGGGCATACGGCGGGATGGCGGCCAGCCCTCCCCGCTGGTACGCCTGCCAGCGGTCCCGCAGAAGCTTCCGGTATTCGTCCGAGGCCTGGTCCGCAGTGACGCCGCCCACGCCCGCCGGCGACGCGCGAAGCGCGCGGAGCGCCTCGATCTCGCCTGGCGAGAGATTGAACCGGGTCCCGGGACCCGCCTCCAGCAAACCCTCCGCCTCGTCTTGCTCGCCACCGGTGAATCGGATCGCCGGTAACCCAGCGGGCCTCGCCGGATCGGGCACGAGGCCGTGGGCGAGGATGGTGGCATCGCGGGCGAGCAGCCGACCCTCGACGAGATAGTCGGTGAGCTGGCCCAGCGGAGCCGTGACGACGAGGGCCAGGCCGACGGCCACCTCCCGCTCGCTGCTCTCCCCGACGGGGTAGGCGATTACCTCGCCGCGCAGGAGGCGCCGCCGTTGCTCGACGGAGACCTGCAGGCGCTCCAGCGCCTCGTCGGCGAGCGCCGGGTCCGCGCCCCGCGCGACGCCGGAGACCCACAGACCGCCGCCGAGACCGATCAGCAAGGCGATGACACTCGCGGAGAGGGTCCGCGACATCACCAGGATTCTAAGTCATCGTGCGAGCCCGAGCGCTGGCGCGCAGGCCGGAGACTGCTAGAGTGAAATCATCCGCGCTGAAGGTCCCGAGCGCGACCACCAGAGGACGCGATGGACGACATGCTGGGACGCTGGGGGCGGCAAGTCTATCGCCTGCGCTGGTGGCTCGTCGGCCTGTCCGCGCTGTCGCTGGCGCCGGCCACCGGTCTGGTCGTGCGCGGCGCGCCGCTCGAAGCGGGGACCGTGCTCACCACCACCGAGTCCGGACGGGCTGCCGGGCTGATCTCCCGCGAGCTTCCCGGGCAGCCGGTCTCGTTCGATCTGATCCTCGGCAGCCGCACGTACCGAGCCACCGACCCGGCCTTTCGAGCGGAGGTCGAGCGGGCCCTGGCTCCACTCCAGAAGGATCCGCGGGTGGCGCGCATCCGCACGCCCCATGACGGCGGTCCGGCGGACGCCGCGCTGATCTCGCGCGACGGCCGACGCATTCGCGTCGTGGTCGAGCTCCAGCAGCGCGCCTCCGGCCCCGCCTCCCTCGAGTTCTCCTCGATTCGTCCCGAGGAATACGCGGCCCTGCGCGGCCTCGTCCACTCGGACTCGCTCGAGGTCGTCGCGGCGGGGAACGTGCCGCTGAACCACGACTTCGTCGACGTGGCCAAGCGCGACCTGGCGAGGGCGGAGCTCGTGATCCTGCCCGTGGTCGCCCTGTTCCTGCTGCTGGCCTTCGGCTCCGTGGTGGCGGCACTGCTGCCGCTCGGGGTGGGAATCCTGGCGATGCTCGGCGGGATGGCCGGCGTCGATCTGCTGGCCCGGCGCATGTCGGTCTCGGCCTACGCGCCCAACATCGTGACGATGATCGGGCTCGGCGTCGCCATCGACTACTCGCTGTTCATCGTGAGCCGCTTCCGGGAGGAGATCGTGCGGCGCCCGATTCCCGAGGCGCTCGCCCACACGATGTCGACCGCCGGGCGCGCGATCCTCTTCTCGGGCATGACCGTGGCGATCGGGCTCCTCGGGATGCTGGCACTGGGCCTCGGAAACATCGGCTCGCTCGGGCTGGCCGGCACGATCGTCGTCGTGCTGGCCGTCGTCTACGGCCTGACCTTCTTGCCCGCCGTCCTGGCGATTCTCGGACCGCGCGTCAACGCGCTGTCCCTGCCATTGCTCCGTTCCGCTCGGATGGACGCCGGGTCGGGGCTCTGGCACCGCGTGGCCGAGCTCGTCATGGCGCATCCCTGGCACGTGTTCCTGCCGGTCACGGCGGCCCTGCTCGTGCTCGGCGCGCCATTCCTCCACATACGCCTCGGCGCGGGCGACGCCACCTCGCTGCCGCGCTGGGCCGAGGCTCGCCGCGGCGACGAGCTGATCCGGCGCGAGTTTCCCGGCGGAGACGCGAGCCGGATCGTCGTCGTCGCGCACTATCCCGACGGCTCGCCGCTGGCGCCCGACCGCGTCCGCCGCGTCGGCGAGCTGAGCCGCTGGCTCGCGCGCCAGCCCGGGGTGAGCGGGGTGCAGAGCGTCGTCGACCTGCCGGGGATGACGCCCGAGCAGACGCAGCAGCTCGCGGCGCTACCCGCGGCGATGCGCCCGCCGCCGCTGGCCGAGGCATTTCACCAGACCGTCGGCGAGCATCTCATCGTGCTCGCGGCGTCGACGTCGCTGCCGCCCGGCGGTGACGAGGCGCGCGCCCTGGTGCGCGCGATCCGCTCCTCCCACCCGCCGATGGACGGCGAGCTCTTGGTGACGGGTCCGACGGCGTTCGACCTCGACTTCATGAAGGTCGTCGCCGACCGGGCGATGCTCGCCATCGGCCTCGTCGTGGTCGCCACGTTCCTCGCGCTGTTCCTGCTCCTCGGGTCGCTGCTCCTGCCGGTCAAGGCCGTGATCGTCAATCTGTTATCGATCAGCGCCTCCTATGGCGCGCTCGTGTGGATCTTCCAGGACGGCCACCTGTCGCGGTGGCTCGACTTCACGCCGGGACCGATCCAGACGGCGACGCCCATCATCATGTTCTGTCTCGTGTTCGGTCTCTCGATGGACTACGAGGTCCTGCTCCTGAGCCGGATCCGGGAGGAGTACGAGCGCTCGGGGGACAACACCCAGGCCGTGGGGCGCGGTCTCGAGCGGACGGGGCGGCTCATCACGTGGGCGGGGGCGATCATGGCCGGCGTGTTCTTCGCGTTCGCGTTCGCCGACTCGGTCATCATCAAGGCCGTCGGCATCGGCATCGGCCTCGCGGTGATCCTGGACGCCACGGTCGTGCGCGCCCTGCTCGTGCCGTCGACGATGCGCCTGATGGGCCGCTGGAACTGGTGGGTACCGGCTCCGCTCGTGCGCCTCGTGCGGCGCGCCCCGCCCGCCGTCGAGCGCTGAGCTCGCGGCCGGCAGGCGCCGGCTGTCCGAGTTGATCTCGCCTCAGCGAGAGGGCGCGGGACTTCCGGACTTTCGCCCGAAGGTCTGGATCAGCGAGACCCTGAGCCGGCGCTTCAGCTCCTGCACCAGGGCCTCGAGCTTCGAGTCCTCGCGCGTGGTGAAGACACAGCCGAGGACGCGGAGCAGCCGCGCCGGGCGGACGAGGAACGAGGTCGCGTAGAAGTTCAGGAACACCCAGTACTTCAGCAGGGTGAGCTGGCGGGCGGAAAGCGCCTCACAATAGTTGTCCTCGGCGCGGAGCGTGACATCGACCGAGGTGATGGGCGCCATGAAGAACCCGTCGGTGAGCTGCACCCGGCCCTTGTTCACGAGGCCGTGGTACAGCTCGGTGTTCGGGATCGGGAAGAAGAACGACATGGTGATGTCGTCGATCCCCTCGCGGGCGAGCCGCCGGACCAGGCGCACCGTCTCGCGGACGTCCTCGCGCGTGTCGTGGGGGAAGCCGATGACGAAGAAGGCGGTGACGTTCAGGCCGGCCCGGACGGAGGCGCGCACCGCCGCGAGCAGCGCCGGCGTCGTCATCTTCTTCTTGACGAGCGCGCGCGTGCGCTCCGAGCCGCTCTCCGGCGCGAAGGCCAGGTGACGCCCCCCGGAATCGCGCAAGAGCGGCGCGACCTCGTCGTCGATCGCCTCGCAGCGCGTCCCCGAGGGGAATTGCCAGACGACGCCGAGCCGCCGCCGGATGAGCTCCCGACAGAAGGTGACGATCCAGTCCTTGCGGATGATCGCGGTGAGGTCCTGGAACGGAAAGTTCGTCGCGCCGTACGCGCGCACGTAGTGCTCGATCTCGTCGGCGACGTCCACCGGGTCTCGCGGCAGCCACCGCTGCGTCCACATCGAGGGCGACGAGCAGTACGTGCACTGATAGGGGCAGCCCCGCGTGGCCAGGATGGGGATCGTCATCCCCTTGTGGATCCCGTTGACCAGCTCCTGATCGTCGTAGGCCTTGACGTCGAAGAGGTGCCAGGCCGGCCACGCGATCTCGTCCACGTCCCGGTGGCGCGCGCGACGCGGATTGATCCGGATCTCGCCGTCCTGGCGCCAGGCCAGTCCCGCGATGCTCTCGTGGTCCATTCGCCCGGCGGCCAGCGCGTGCATCAGCTCGACGACGGTCTCCTCGCCCTCGCCCATGACGATGAAATCGATGGGCGCCTGCGCCATCGAGTACTCGGGCAGCCCCGTGAAGTGCTCGCCGCCGCCCACCAGGATCACGTCGGGCCGGGCCGCGCGGATGGCCCGGAGCAGCTCGCGGGTCGCGGGCCAGAGGAACGAGAACATGAGCGAGATGCCGACGACCTTCGTGTCGGGATCGATCCGGCGGATGATGTCCGCGGTGCCCAGCCCGACGCGCCGGAACTCCCCATCCTTCTCGACCTGGGTGGGCGCTTCGCCGATCGCGTCGATGACGCCCACGGCAAATCCCGCCTTCTCGAGCGCGGCCGCGACGTAGGCCAGCCCCAGCGGCAGCGACGGCGTCAGCGAGGACAGGTTCCTCGCGTGATAGATCCCGGGAGGATGGAGAAGCTGGATCTTGAAGCGCACGACCCGTCAAGGCTATCGCGCGGCCCCTCGCCACGTCAATGTCCCTTGACGACCCCGTCGCCGTCCTCTATCAAGGGAGGGCTCGGTTGCGCAGTCCTCGACGCGAGGAGATCGATGAATCGGCGCCAGCTCCTGAAATACGCGATCTATGGCCTCGCGGCCCCGGCGTTGTCGTCGAGGACGGTGTCGGCCCGCGGAATCGACGATCGCGACATCGTTCGTTGCGCGATCCATCCCGCCATCGGCATCGGCCGCGTCGGCAACTCACCCGACGGCTTCTTCCTCGGCCCCGAGGTGCCCGGCCATCACCCCCTGCCGCCGGGGGGGTTCAAGGACGCCGAGGGCCGGATCCTGCGCCAGGCCGCGCGCTTCCGGATCTTCGGCTTCAACCGCCTCGGCCAGGTCGTCGCCGAGGTGACGGCGGACCAGGCCGACATCACCTGGCAGGTTCACGTCGCGAACGCGAAGGCCGCCTGGTACGACTTCGAGCAGGCGTTCGACATCCCCGAGTCCATCAACGGCAATCCCGATCACGATCTGCCGCCGCTCGTCGTCGGGCGTCGGAACGCGAACGTCACCGGCACCGACCGCAAGCACCTCACGATCGATCCCGGTCCGCGGGAGATCGGCGGACGTTCCGTCAACATCGACGGGGGCGACCCCCGCTACCGGTTCGACGGCGGGCGGTTCCTCGACGTCGGCGTCCCGCTCGGAGAGGTGCGGACGGACGATCGGGGCCGCTTGCTGGTGCTGGGTGGCCGGGGGAGCTCCGGCACGCCGCTGGCCGACAACCCGGCCAGCACCTTCGCCAACAACTCGATGTGGTACGACGACACCTCGGACGGGCCCGTGGAGGCCATCGTCCGCATCGGGGGGCGCACGCTGCGCGCGCGAGGGGCCTGGGTCGTGGTCGCGCCGCCGAACTATGCGCCCGGCATCGCCGGCAGCGTGACCATGTACGACGTGATCCACGAGGTCGCCGCGGGTTCCGATCCGACGCTCCGGCCCTCGTTCGCGCGACAGATCTTCCCACTCCTGGAGCGGCTCGTGCGGCAGCAGTGGGTGAACTTCGGTATCTTCACCGGCTTCGGCTGGGGTTCGGCGGAGGATTTCACCCGGCCCGAGCTGCTGCGGCAGCTCGCGAGCCGCTCGCCGCAATTCCAGTCGCTGCGTTCGGCCGTCTTCGCACAGTTTCGTGATCCGGCATTCACCGAACGCCAGCCGGGGTTGCTGCCCCCTTACTACGGTGACGCGGTCGCGCTGCCGCCGGTGAGCCCGCGCCATTATCTGGCGGTGCTGCCCGCGCAGTACGAGTGGCTGCGGCGATGGGCGGTCGGTGATTTCGACGCCGACTGGCCCGCGAACGGCCTGCGCTTTCCGGAGAACCTGGACGAGATTCCGCTGGGTGAGCGGCCCGGGGCGCTGGATCGAGCGGCGCTCGACGAGGCGCTCGGTGGACCGTTCCATCCCGGGTGCGAGATGACGTGGCCGATGCGGATCTCCCTCATGTACGAGGCGCCATTCAGGCTCCGCCGCCGCACGGGCCCCGAGCCCGACTGGGGAGATTCGCTCGACTCGAGGATCGCGCTCGCCGCCGGCGGGCCGCTGAGCGCCAGCGGGCCGGGAGATCTCACGCGCTGGATGGCCGTGCCCTGGCAGACGGACAGCGCGAGCTGTCGCTTCGCTTACGATCCGACCGACGGCGCCTACCTTCCGACCTTCTGGCCGGCGCGAGTACCGAATCACGTCCTGCCGCGCGGCAACTATGAAACGGTCATGCGGCGCGCGGCGCCCCTGCGAGACCGGAAGACGGCGTTCAACGAGCGACGGCTCTGGCTCAGCCGCATTCCAATCGACCACGCGGACAGCCTCAAGTTCATCAACGAGTTCATCCGCGTGTGGGGTACGTACGGGATCGTGACCGCGCGGCCCGGCCCCGGTGACCCGGACTTCCCCGAGCAATTCTGGGTGCAGGAAGGGGCCGATATTCAGGAATGACCGGCGAGGCGTTCGACGTCGCCGTCGGCGGTGGCGGACCCGCGGGCGCCGCAGCGGCCATCCGTCTCGCTCGCGCCGGGGCCCGGGTCGTGGTGATCGATGCCGACGACCACACCGACGACAAGATCGGGGAGAGCCTGGCTCCCTCGGCGCGGCCGGTGCTGGAGCGGATCGGCGTCTGGGAGCGGCACTGCGCGGCGGACCATCGGCCGTGCTACGCGAACCGTTCCAGCTGGGGCGGCGATGGGCTCGAGACCTACGACTTCCTGCGTGACCCGCACGGCCCGGGCTGGCACATCGACCGTCGCCGCTTCGAGGCCATGCTCGCCAGCGAGGCCGTCCGCGCCGGCTCGCGGTGGTTGCCGCGCGCACGCCTGCAACGGCTGGCGCGCGCGCGGGACGGCTACCGGCTGACCATCGGCGCGCCCGGCCGACGCTCGCAAATCACGGCGCGCTTCGTGATCGATGGGACGGGACGTTCGAGCCGGATCGGCCGCGGTCAGGGTGCGCGGCGGGAGGTTCACGATCGCCTGGTCGCGCTGGTCGCCTTCCTGAGTCCGCATGGCGAACCGCTCGCCGACGGTGCCACGTTGATCGAGGCGCTCGCGGACGGCTGGTGGTACTCGGCGCGTCTCCCCGATCACCGTCTCGCCTGCGCGTTCATGACCGATCCCGATCTGCTGCGCCAGAGCGGTGGCCGATCCCCCGCGGCCTGGTCGGAGCGGCTGGCGCGCAGCGTCCACACGCACGCCCGCGTGGAGACGTCCCGCTACCGCCTGGCCACGCCACCGATCGTCGTCGCGGCCGGAAGCGCGATGTTGAACCCGGTGGCGGGCCCGGGATGGATCGCCGTCGGGGACGCGGCCGCCGCCTACGACCCGCTGTCCTCCCACGGCATCGTCGCGGCCCTGGCCACCGGCTGGGACGGCGCCGCCGCGGCGCTCGCCGCTCTCGACGGCGAGCCGGGAGCGACCGAGGACTACGCCGGCCGCGTGCGGCGCGGTTTCGCCCGCTACCTCGAAGCCCGCGCGCCGTACTATGAGATGGAGGCCCGCTGGCCTACGTCTCCGTTCTGGCGGCGTCGACGCCCAGGGAGGTTGCCGTGACGGTCGAGCTCGGCATGTTCACGATGCCGTTCCATCACCCGGCCCGCGACTACACGACCATCCTCGAGGAGGACCGCGAGGCCATCATCCTGGCCGACCGCCTCGGCTTCACCGAAGCCTTCGTGGGCGAGCACTTCAGCTCGTGGAGCGAGCGCATCACCTCGCCGCTCATCTTCCTGGCCAGCCTCATCGATCGCACGCGCCAGATCCGCTTGGGCACCGGCGTCATCAACATGCCCCAGCTGCATCCGGGGACGGTGGCCGCGCACGTGGCGATGTTCGATCAGCTCTGTCGCGGCCGCTTCATCTTCGGCATCGGCCCCGGCGGCCTCGTGAGCGACTTCGAGCTGTTCGACGTGGGCCAGGCCGAGCTGCGGCCGCAGATGATGCTGGAGTCGATCGACACCGTGCTCAAGCTGTGGACCCAGGACCCGCCCTATCGCATCGACGGCCGGTTCTGGAAGATCGCGGTCGAGCAGCACATCTATCCCGAGTTCAAGGTGGGCTACGTGCCGCGGCCGTACCAGCAGCCGCATCCACCGATCGCGCTCTCGCTGCTCAACCCGAGCTCGAGCAGCGCCAAGACGGCGGGCGAGCGCGGCTGGATCCCCGTCTCCGGCAACTTCTTCCACCGGCGCTACCTGCGCGGGCACTGGGAGAAGTACGCGGAAGGCTGCGAGCAGGCCGGGCGGCGGTCCGACCCCGACATCTGGCGCGTGTCGCGCAGCGTGCTCGTCACGGAGAGCGAAGCCGAAGCCGAGGACTACCTCGCCGACCCCGACAGCGGCCTCTCCTTCTACTACAGCTTCTTCCTGTTCAGCTTCACCCGCCTGCGCAAGGCGCTGTTCATGGTGAAGCCCGACCTCGACATGCCCGACGAGGCGGTGACCGTCGACGCCATCAAGCGCGGCATGATCATCGCGGGCAGCCCGCGGCGCGTCCTCGATCAGCTCGTGGCGCTACGCGAGGAGACGGGCCACTTCGGGACACTGCTCATGGCCGGCCACGACTGGGACCAGCCCAAGCTCTGGCGCCGCTCGATGGAGCTCTTGGCGACCGACGTCATGCCGAAGTTCTCGGCCGCTTCGCCTTCCCCGACGCGCTGACGTCGCTCGATGGGCATCCTACAACCACGGGAACATCCGTGACCCGCTGGGTTGGCCGTCCCGTCACCCGCAAGGAGGACGCGCGGCTCACTACGGGGCGCGGCGCCTACCTCGACGACATCTCGCGGCCGCGCCTGGCCCACGCGGCGATGCTGCGAAGCCCGCACGCGCATGCCCGCGTGATCTCGATCGACACGGACGCCGCCGAACGGCTGCCCGGCGTCTTCGCCGTGTTGACGGGGACCGGCGCCGCCGCGGTGTCGCACCCGATCCGCCCGCTGATCCCCACGCCGGTGCCGCTCCGCGACTGGTGCCTGGCCACCGACCGCGTGCGGTTCGCGGGCGAGCCCGTCGCCGCCGTGGCCGCCGTCGACCGCGCGACCGCGGAGGACGCGCTCGAGCACATCCGCGTCGTCTACGAGCCCCTCCCGGCCGTGGTCGATGCCGAGGAGGCGATCCGGCCGGACGCGACACTGCTCTATCCCGAGCTGGGCTCGAACGTGCTCTGGCACGACGTGCTGACCTACGGCGACGTCGACGCCGCGTTCGCGCGCGCGGACGGCGTGCTCCGCGAGCGCTTCGAGATCCAGCGCTACGCGTCCACACCGCTCGAGACCTTCGGGGTGATCGCCGAGCACGACGCGGGCATGGACGCCTACACGTTCTGGACCAACGACCAGCGGCCCGGTCTCACGCTCGCGATCCTGGCCGAGTCGCTCGGCGTCCCCCAGTCGCGCCTGCGCCTGATCTGCCCCGACATCGGCGGCGCCTTCGGCAACAAGCGCCGGCCGGCCTACCTCCTCGTGTGCGCGCTGCTCGCCCGCAAGGCGCGCCGGCCGGTGAAGTACGTCGAGGATCGCCGCGAGAACCTGACGGCGTTGATGCACGCCTGCAACGGGGTGATGGACGTCGAGCTGGCGTACCGGAGCGACGGCACCGTGCTGGCGCTCGCGGTGCGGGACATCGCCGACGAGGGCAAGAACCTCGTGTCTTCCGCGCAGCACAACCTCATCAAGCTCGGCAACATCGCCAACGGCTACCGCATCGGGGCGATCCGCTACGAGCCGTACTCGGTCCTCACCACCAAGTGCCCGAGCGGCGCCAACCGTGGCATCGGCAAGCCCTTCATGTGCTTCGCCGTCGAGCGGGCCATGGCGCTGCTGGCCCGTCGGCTCGAGATCGACCCGGCCGGGCTGCGTCTGCGCAACTACGTCGCGCCCGAGCAGATGCCGTACACGACGCCGACGGGCTCGCAGTACGACAGCGGCGATTATCCGGCCACCCTGCGCCGTGCCCTGGAGCGCTTCGACTACGCGGGCCGCCGCGCCGAGCAAGCGCGGGCACGCGCGGAGGGCCGGTTGCTCGGCATCGGCATCGCGACGTCCGTGGAGCCGGCGGGTACCAACCTCGCGTCGTACGAGCTGGTGACGGGCCGTCGGGCCGCGTCGGGGTCCGCCGAGGCCGCGATGGTGCGGGTGGAGCCGGACGGGCAGGTGCGGGCGGCGCTCGGCGATCCCGCGAGCGGCCAGGGCTACGAGACCGTCGTCGCGCAGATCGTTGCCGACGAGCTCGGGCTCACGCCCGAGCACGTCACCGTCGAGCGCGGCTTCGATTCGGGAACGACGCCCTGGCTCTATCTCTCCGGCAACTACTCGAACAAGTTCTCGGTGACAGACGTCGGCGCCGTGGTCGGCGCCGCGCGCAGGGTCCGCGACAAGCTCCTGCGCATCGCCGCCCATCGTCTGGAGGTGGCCGCCGAGGACCTCGAGCTCCTCGACGGCGAGGCGCGCGTGCGCGGCGTGCCCGGCCGCGGGCTCACGCTGCGCGAGCTGGCGCGGACGGCGTACGCCGACGTCCTCGGCTTGCCGTCAGGCGAGGAGCCCGGGCTCGAGGCGCGCCACGTCCATCAGAACCCGCTGGCCGAGCCCATGGGTCCCGGTCGACGCGTGCGCTCGCAGCTCGTCTTCTCCAACGCCGCGCACTGCTGCCTGGTCGAAGTCGACCCGGGCAGCGGACAGGTCCGCATCCTGGCGCACGTGGTGGTCCACGACTGCGGGCGCGAGCTGAACCCGCTGATCGTGGAGGGCATGGTGCACGGCTCGACGGTGCACGGGATGGGCGCGGCGCTGCTCGAGGAGTTCCGCTACGACGCCGACGGCCAGCTCCTCACCGCGACCTTCATGGACTATCTCAAGCCGACCGCCCTCGACGTCCCCGCGATCGAGGTCGATCGACTCGAAACGCCGTCGCCCTTCACCGCGCTGGGCAGCAAGGGCGTCGGCGAGGGCGGCGCGATCCCCGGCCCCGCCGCCGTCGCCAACGCCGTCGAGGACGCGCTCGCGCCCTACGGTGTGACGATCCGCTCGCTGCCGATCACGCCCGAGCGCGTGTGGCGCTGGCTCAGCCAGTCTCTTGCGTGATCGTCGTCACCGCCTGGCGCCCTCGACCACGCCCATCGCCCCCTCAGGCGGGAACCGGGTCGTCAGATACTTCCAGTCGGCCTGCTCCAAGAGCGCGGCGTACTCGTCGGCTGTCCGCTCTCGGCCGGTTCCCCAGCACATCATGTGGATGTCGAAGAGCTTCGCGAAGTGCGGCGTGTCGATGTCCGGGATGACGTGCTCGACGATGAAGATGCGGCCACCCGGCGATGCCCGGCGGTGGAGGTTGCGCAGGATCTGCACGCACTCCTCGTCATTCCAGTCGTGCAGGATCATCTTCATCGTGTACGCGTCGGCGGGAGGCACGTCGACGAACATGTCGCCCCCCACGTACCGGCAACGGTCGCCGACGCCGAGCGCGTTCGCCCAGAGCGTCTGCGTGTTCTCGAGCACGCTGGCGCGCTCCAGCACCGTTCCCGACAGGTGCGGGTACTTGGCGAGAAAACTACACAGCATGTGACCGTGCCCACCACCGACGTCACACAGATGCCGGATCCGCCCGAAGTCATAGCCCTCCAGGGCCTCGAGGGCCCACGCCGTCTGCGCGCTGGAATAGCTGCTCATCGCGCGGTCGAACACGTCCGCGTAGGCGGGATCGTGAGCGGCATGGTCGAATGCCATTCGGCCGAACTCGCGCACGAAGGCGTTCTGCTCGCCGTCGCGCACCATCGCCGGCAGGTGCTTCCACAGCGCGTAATGCTCCGGTCCCTCCTCGAGCAACGTCATGCCCCGCAGTGACTGGGGATGATCGCTCCGCAGCATTTGCCCGGCTTCGGTGAAGGAAAACCGACGGCCGGGATGCTCTGCGGCGAGTCCCAGCGACCCGATGGCCCGGAGCAGCCGATACGACATCGTGGGGTCCAGGCCCAGTTGCCGCGCGATCGCGTCGGCCCCCGTCGGCTCGCTCGACAGCGCATCGAAGACGCCGACCTTCACGCCGGCGTAGAGAATTTGGCTACGCCACCGGCCAAAGATGAGATTCAGTACGTGGGCTTGAGGATCCGACATGGCGATCTCCCTTGTAGACGTGTCGACGACATATACCACGAGCCGCCTAGCGCGACCGGTTTCCTTCCGCTGGGTCGGCCTGCATGGCCGCCGCGATCTGCGCCGCGTGCTCCTCGGCGTGCTCGCCCACCCGCCGGGCGAGGAACTCGATCGACATGACACCGATCGAAGGATGGCGGCCTTGGCGGGACCAGTCGGCATCGGGAAGCGTCTGGAGCAGCCGCGCGAGCTGCTCGTGCTCGGCCACGATCGTGTCGAGCAGGTCCGTGACCGCCTCGCCACGGGCCAGGCTGGCGCGGCGATAGCCCTCCTCGTCGAAATCGCCGAAGACCGGCGCGTCTTCGTAGAGGAGGCGTCGAATCCGGAGCCCGTAGACGTGGACGATGACGTCGCGCAGGTGGGTCAGTGTCTCCAGCGCGGACCACTCGCCTTCCCGCGGCGCCCGGCCGAACCGGTCCGGCGGCGCATCCTCCACGACGCGCCGTACGACGCCGGCCGAGGAGCGCATCCGCTCGAGGATCGCGCGATGCTCAGGGCTCATTCCAAACGATTCCCATTCCGCGAAAAGCTTAGTCCTCGGCGAGGCGGGGACGAAGGACGGCGGGGTAGTGTCTCAGTTCGAACCCTGACTGCCCGTTCGCCGGGCGGGAGAGACGGGTGGGCCTTCGGAAACCCGATCGGACCGGCTAGCAGTCCGCCTGAATGTCGGTAAGGGTACGCCTGTCACGACGTACGACGACGGGTTTCCCAAGGCCCACCCGTCTCTCCCGCCCTCCCCGCGGCGCTCCGGCCGCGGAGTCGTGCAGCGAAGGACTCGCGTGGACTACCGACGATCACGGCCGACCTCAAGCCAGCGTGTCGTAGGAAGGTTGGGGGCCCGCAATCTCTTCCGGCCGCACACGAGAGCCTCGCCACTCGAGTCCTAGATCCGACCTTGAGCACCGCGGAGAGGGCGGGCGGGGTGGGTGGGGCCTTGGGAAACCCGTCGTAGTACGTCGGGACAGGCGTACCGGCAACCGACAGGCGGGCGGTGGGCCAGACAGTCCGATCGGGTT
>WNGF01011707.1_pt1 | contig 14670 bp, 10 predicted proteins | sample 5400641 | NCBI WGS metagenome assembly WNGF01 (sample SAMN13153371, study PRJNA577476) | soil metagenome | isolation source: 80 cm soil or saprolite under grassland replicate 2 | place: USA:California | collected 2016-06-15
GCCTGACGGATCTCGATCACCTGCGCGAGGTGTGTGCGGTTGGCGACGTTGCCGGGCTCATGCTAACGAACCCCAACACGCTTGGGCTCTTCGAAAAGAACATCCAGGAGATTTGCCGGATCGTGCACGAGGCGGGCGGGCTTGTTTACATGGACGGCGCCAACATGAACGCGCTGGTAGGCGTGGCGCGACCGGGCGACATGGGCGTTGACGTCATCCATCTCAACCTGCACAAGACATTTTCCACGCCGCATGGTGGTGGCGGTCCGGGCTGCGGACCCTGCTGTTGCACGAAGGAACTCGAACCGTTTTTGCCGGTCCCGCGTATTGTCAGAACCGGGAGCGGTAGCGACCGGGTTGATCGTGGGACTCCAAGCTCGCCTCTATACAAACTTGATTTCAACTACCCACAATCAATCGGCCGGGTAAAAGCCTTCTTCGGCAACTTTGGAATGATGCTGCGAGCTCTGGCCTACATTCAGACTCACGGTTACGACGGCTTGCGTGAAGCGACTGAAGCCGCGGTCCTTAATGCTCGCTACATCGCCCACGGCCTGACGAGCGACTACGAGAAACCCTTCAACGCGCCGCCAATGCATGAGGTAGTTTTTACAGATAAACGCCAAACTCGGAAGGGCGTGCATACGCTCGACATCGCCAAGCGCCTGATCGATTACGGCTTTCATCCGATGACGATTTACTTTCCGTTAATTGTTCAGGGAGCGATGTTGATCGAGCCGACGGAATCCGTGGGAAGGCAGGAACTGGATCAGTTTATAGATGCCATGCGCTCGATCGCGCGCGAAGCCGTCGAAGACCCGGACCTCGTATTGAATGCTCCACATTCAACGCGCATCGGCCGACTCGACGAAGCCGCTGCCGCTCGCAAGCCCGTGCTGCGCTGGAAACCAAAGGTCAGGGCGGACGCCGCCTCATAGAAACAAGCACGCTCCCACTAATTAGCACGCTCAAACATCATAAATCTCCTCAAACATCGGTTTCGGAGGATCGCTACTGCGTCTTTTCAGGACCAAGCCAATTAGGATTTTCCCTCTAGTAAAGGGGGGCACCTCGGTAGTACAATCGGCCACTCATACGCCCGGAGCGCTGCGACACTGCGAGAATTCTCTTAGGCCCAGAAGCCGAAGTCGAGTTTTCCTCCTAAAAAGACACACGAGCAAGGCATCCAAGTCCTTAGGAAATAGAGTGACTTGCAGAGTGACTTGCATCCACGATTCAAAAGGCCGACTTTCTTTTCGCGATTTGACTAAGAGCAGTAGGGTCTTGGCAATTCGGCACACTCGAACCAATGCCGCAACAATCCTTCGACAGCCTGCTTGGACAGATAAGCTCACACAACCTCGAAGAGGCATGGAGACTGTTCCTTGATGAGTACTCAGCTACTATCCTTCAGGTCGTTCGGCACGTCGAAGGTGATTCCGATTTCGTTGCCGATTGCTTTCAGTTTGTCTGTGAGCGTCTGAGCGCGAATTCTCTCCTAAGATTACGAAAGTTTCGACCACAGGGTCCTGCAGTCTTTTCGACCTGGCTGCGCGCTGTCATGCGAAATCTTGATAGCTGGTTAACGAGAACAGACAATGCCAGTCTCAACGTAGCAACCAGGATGGTGGCCTCGCGTGAAGTGGTATACTACTCTCACTATGAAAGCAGAAGACGAAGACTATTTCCTGAATCCTCCGCCCGGTTCGGCAGCGGCGTGCGCGGTTGAGTTTGGAATAGATCTGACGCTCACCCTCGAGAACCTGCGGCTCACGCCTGAAGAAAGAATCCGCAAACTGGATGAATTCATAATAGGTGTCGCGAGGCTGAAAGCCTCGGCGCGCGTGTTGGGCCCAAGAGATGCCGCCGATAATCAAAATAATTGAAGAACCGCTCAAACTGCTCGGCGAACATGGAGTCGAGTGCGTGATTATCGGTGGAGTGGCGGCAACTCTCTACGGCTCGACGATCCTAACCAACGACCTTGACGTTTGCTATGCGAGAAACGCAGAAAATCTGGAAAGGTTAGCAACTGCACTCCTATCCGTTAATACTCAGCTACGTGGCGCTCCACCGGATCTACCGTTTATCCTTGATACAGAGACCTTGCGACGGGGTTTGAATTTCACGTTTACGACTGACGTCGGAAATCTTGATTTGCTCGGAGAGGTACGCGGACTGGGCTTCTACGAACAGGCAATCCCCGGAGCAATTATGTTCGAGTTGTTTGGTTACTCGTTTCCAGTTCTTGCAATCAAGAAGCTAATAGAGGCAAAGCGTACTGCTGGCCGGGCTAAGGATATGGTGGCGCTCCCCGAGCTTGAGGCCATACAGGAACGTCAACTACAGGAGCGGTCTGAAGAAGATAAGAGAGAAACCTAAAGGGATCGGGCACCTCGTCTTGAAGCTCTCACGCTTCCCAATCATGCTCCCTTACGTTAACCATGGCCGTACCCTCTTGCCTCCCTTCTGATGGAACTCTCAACAATGCCAACCGCTCAACCACGCGTCCCTTCACCAAATGTTCCTCCACTATCTCCGGAACATCGCCAGCGTGGACCTGCCCATACCAAATGCCATCAGGATAGACCATCACTGCCGCTCCAATCGCGCAAAATCCAACTGAGCTTGACTCCGACAAGACCACAGTTCCTCTCGGGTTTTTACCCTTTTTCTCTTTACCAAACAGAATTCCACGAGCGAGGAGTTCGCGCTCAAATGCCGCCTTCACCTCCGCGCTATCAACTGCCGAACACGATTTGCCGGTGCAGACAAAGACGTGATGGCGAATTGGCGCGGTGATGATAGGCGCGAGCGTTTCGAGCCTTTCCATGTTCGTGTTAGAGGGAATGTCAGCCATCGAAATCAGAAAGTCCATAGAGTACTTTTGCAGAGTATGTTAACACACGGTCGTCTGACCGACTGGCCGCGGTCGTCACTGCTAAACTTTTGCTAGCCCCGAAAATACGATGTAGAATACGCCTATAAGGGCGACCGCTCTCACGGACCGCGTCGGGATTAGAGCGGTTTGAAGCGGTCGCCCAAACTAGTGTAATGAGCTAAATCGACCGTGGACTTTTATGGCGACGGGCCTCGTAATTCACATCTCTTCGGGTAAGAACAAGCATACCCAGGTATTGACCGACGAACATGTCCGCATCGGCAATTGTGACGATTGCGCGGTGCGCTTGCGCTCGTCGACTTTACCCAGTGAGAGCGCTGGACCGGTGCTGGAACTTGAGCGCAAAAACGGATCGTACGTAGTGACAGGCTTCAACGAAGCACTGAACCTCAAGCTCAATGGCAAACCGCTTGAATACAACTCCGAGATAGAGGACGGCGACGAGGTTCGCCTCGATAATTCCCACCTGCTCCTGACGTTCTACCCGATACGCTCCCTGCCTGCGGTAGTAGGCACTTCGGCCCACGAAGCACACGTGGCTCCTTTCATAGAACAAGCCGCGCTGGAGTCATCGGTAACCGCGCGGCGAGACGACGCCAAAGTGTTTCTGCGCGAGTTTACGCGCGAGCTGGTGAAGGAAATCAATCCGAGCACCAAATTGATTACGTTGGCGATTGCGGTGGTGCTGGTTGGCGGTAGCCTGTATCTCGGATTTTCGATGTTCAAAGAATTGCAGCGCACGCGCCGCCTGATTGATGATCAACATGCACAACTCACGCTGGCCCAAAAGCAGGCTGTGGATATGAACAAGACACTGAACGACATTGGTCGTTCAAACAAAGAGATTCGCGACAGTTTATCGCTCGCCGTAAAACTGCGGAGTGACTTCGGTAGTGGCGTTTGTCTGATCGCGGGCTCTTTCTATTTTGTCGAGTCCGGCACAGGCCGTCCGCTTCGGTATCCCGAGGCGCAAATTAATGAAAGTGGCACTCCGGTGCAGAACAGCGGCGAGCCCACGACGCTGACTCCGGAGGGAACGGCAGCAATCGCCGAGTTTGAATTCGTCGGCACAGGTTTTTATGTCGGCGACGGATTCGTCATGACCAATCGACATATTGCGCAGCCCTGGCTCGCCGATGATCGGGCGCAAAGTTTGAGCAGTAGCGTCAGGGGACAGCCGCGGCTCAAGAAGCTGAACGCCTATTTCCCCGAACATAAACAGCCGATCCCGTTGAAGTTTAAAGCGGCGGGTCGCGACGATCTCGCTGTCTGCTTTTTAGACAATAGGGATTTGCCGACGGACATTCCGCTGCTGCCACTCGAAACCAACCAGGACGCGGTCGCTGTTGGCAAGACAGTTGTCATGATGGGTTACCCGTCGGGCCCCGATCGATTGCTTGCACTGCTCGATGATGCGGAATCGCGCGGAATACAGCAGCGTTATGCCACGCTCGATGCTCTGCTTGGGTACCTGGCTGAAACCCGGCGCATCCAGCCGCTCACAACACAGGGCAACATCACGGATCTTGACGTCAGAAGAATTGCCTATGATGCGCGCACCGCGGAAGGTGGCTCGGGTGCTCCGGTATTTGGACCCACTGGCCGCGTCATCGGTGTGAATTTCGCGGTGTTCACGGAAAATCAAGCCTCAAATTTTGCGGTGCCCATTCAATATGGCGTCTCCTTGCTGCAGCGCGCCGGTTGGAAATTCCCGCCCGAGAAAGAACTCAAGGAACCGGAAAGCGCGGCCTCTCCGGCGAAATAAGTCACTAAACTGGAAGCAGGTTGCGGATTAATTCTCTCCGCGTTTGCGGCAACTCGCCGCCAATCCCCAGGCATCGTAGGCGCATCATTTATGTAACAACGGGATGGACCAACGGAATTGACCGGCTGGTTCGGACTGATGGTATATTGATTAAGGATCGTCTGCTGTCCTGGCCTAGTCGTTGCCGGAGGATTCGTCAGTAGTGAGGCTTTGCAAAGATTCAACGAAGCTTAAGGCTGCCGGCTATTCCGATTTCACGTAATCGATATGACATTTCATATAGAAGCGACGCAATAAGAGCGCTTCATCAGAAGGAAAATCATAAGGTTGAAAACGACCAAGGGTTACCGGAAGATGCGCGTTTGCCCCTACAGAGCGTTACGACGCAAAGCCCGTGTCTTCGTTTTTCTCCTCGTCTTCTCTCTGTTCGCGCCCGCCTCTCTTTTAACTGAAAGCGTTCTCGCTCAAGGTCAGGCACCGTCGGGTACTGCTTCCCCAGATGAGATTTTCCGTCTGGAGAAAGTTCCTGTTGAGGGCGGCGCTGAACTAATAACTATCCTGGCGAAGCCGGACGGTATTGAGTCTAAGGAAAACGACAAATGGGTGCCATTGGTTACGGTATTACGCGATACGCTTGGCGACCTGAATACGGAAAATGATCGTCTTCGCTATGTTTGGCCGCTGACTTACACGCACCCGACAGTAAGGCAACGCCTCTCAGGCGCAATTCCCTTCCTTTATTCTCGGGTTGGCAACAAGAACGAGTCTTCAGGGAAAGCGCCTCCTCCGGTTCTCGACCTGGCGGCGGCCGATCGTGAGGTCTGGAACAAGATATTTTGGACAGCACTCCAGAACTTGCTGCTCGATCCCTACGGCACGCCCGTAAAGGCTTCGACGCGATCCTACGAGCATAACGTCGCTGCCTACCGCAAGTCGCATATTATTCGAGCTCTCTCAGTGCTGTCGCTTTATCAGGCGGTTGAAGGTAAACCGGCGTTTTCCGCTGCTGAGATGGCTGAGATTCAAGCGCGTCTGAGGCTTACTGACAAGGCGTTTGGGGGGTTGGTTGGGGATTTGAATCTCGCCCGTTACAACGAAAAGCAGATAACGGAAACCCGAGATACCCGCGGACATAACTGGGAATTATTGAGACAGCGCGCGGAAGCGGAATCACTCTTTTTTGAGCCGCTGCAGATGCCGGACGGCAGCAAGACGCACGCTTTGCTCTGGGTGGCAAAATCAGATCTGATACCAAATCAAACCAGGCGATATGACAGCCGCTTTCTGAATATCTCGAGTCCCTGGTCCGACAAACGCCTGCTCAGCTGGCAGGGTTACAGCGAGTCACGATTTCTCGATTCTGAGAACCATCTTGTGTCTGCCGATACAGCCGACGCGCGCCAGACTGAGATGATTCCGTTGGCTCTCTACGGTCTGGATAATCCCAGGATTCCGATGTTGCTTGTTGATTTTCGCGATGGTTTAAACCCAAAAAAGCGAGAGATGACACGGCGGGCGTTACAGGATGTTACCAAAAACGTTTTATCAGTATCGCGCTTTGGCGATGTACCTTACTTCCTGGGCCGAACAGTTTTTGATTTCATGACCGGCAGACGCGGAATCGATGTCAACCAGCCATCGCGGCTCCACACTTACTCGCAGCTCAAGCTAATGCTCTCGCTCGATCGCTCGCTCGATCCCGAACTACGGGAAGAAATCGGCGATCGTCTGGAGAAGGTTTCGCTCAATCCGATGGAGAACGATCTTCAGGCAGAAGCCAACCTTGCAACGAAACAGTATGAGGCGCTGCTGAACTACGCAAACCGGCCGGATGGATTGTCGCAAAAGCTTGACCGAGACCGACGCGCGGAGATGGTCGCCTTAGAACACGGACGAACAGAACAAATACTTTTTCGTCTGGCAAATGTTCTGAGCTTTGGAAAGTATACCCATCGCGAGAAGGCTGAGCCTGGAATGGAAGCAAGGCTCGATGTCGCGCGGCGGCTGGGTTACCACACGCGCTTTCTCAGGGAAGTCGCGAAATCAAGTCCGCAGATTGACGTCGTTTGGAATTTGGATGAAGTGAAACACTCCCTGCAGTTCATCGTCGATCACTCGACGGAAGCAGACGCAAAGATTGCCACAGCCGCCGGAAAAATATTCCTGCGTACGCAAGATGGCGAAACGCGGCGCTTTTGTCTGGAGGGACTATCACTCATGACAAACGCGAAAGCCAGGAGCGAGCTGCTTCGTCTTTCCCAATACAAGGATCTCGATCCGGCCGCCAGGGATTTAGTGATTTCGTATCTAAAGGCTCCTCGTCAGCCACCTGTGCCCATTGCCGCCTCAAACGAGAAAACCAATAGCACTCGAGCCGATCAATAATCATGTTGCGACTCGGCCTGAGCACTTCTCGTTTTTCACCGACGATTGCCATCGACAGCCAATGTCCGCGCTCTCGGACACGTCTGCATGTCTCGTTGGCGCTGCTACTCTTATTTCCGGGACTCTGCCTCAGCCAAACGAAGCGCGTGGTCACTATTCAGTGCGACGGTCTGCCCTATGAGCTTGTCGACCGATTCGTACGTGAGCGTGATCCCCGAACGGGTAAAAGTCAACTTCCCTGGTTTGATTACATCTTCTATCAACGCGGAACGCGTCTGGCCAACTTTTATGTTCGCGGCATGAGTCTTTCGGCGCCTTCGTGGTCGCTAATTGATACGGGACAGCACCTGCAAATCAAGGGAAACGTAGAATTCGATCGCTACAGTTTACAAACTTACGACTACCTCAACTTCATTCCCTTCTACGTCCAGGCCACGGTTGGAAGGCGCGTTGACATGCAGGGTGTCGAAGTGCTTGATGCCATTGGGGTGCCGCTCTTGTCAGATGCCTACGCGCATAGCGAACAACATGCAATTTTCTCTCTTTTTCAACGGGGGCCAAGGTACATCACGTTTGGAAGGGCTCTGGAGAACAAATTCAAGAAGGCCCCCAGAGACCTGTTTGACGAGTGGACAATGGCAGGACTGGGGCTCAAGAGTTCAGTTCCCGATCAGCTAACGCGCGAGCTGATCGAGGCCTTGGGCGATCCTCGCTTTCGCTATCTGGAACTGGTGACAACGGATTTCGATCATACAGCCCACCACAACAACGATCGCGAATCTCAGCTCATCGTCCTGAAAGAGCTCGATGCGATGCTTGGCCGAATATGGACTGCCATCCAGAAGAGCGCGCTTGCATCGGAGACTGCGCTCATTGTGGTTTCCGATCACGGATTCAATACGGATGAACGCGTCTACAGCCAGGGCTTTAATCTCGTGAAGCTGCTTGGCAGCGCCGCAGGCGGAGGGCATCATGTGGTCACAAAACGCCGCCTGCTTCTCGACTATGCCATTAAACGGATGAATCCGTTTGTTCAGGATATAGTCACAACCACGCGCGACTCGTATTACCTCAAAGGCAAGAGTACAGATTACCCAACCGCCATGCTGGATTTTGACGGAAACGAACGAGCCTCACTTCAGTTTAGAGACTCTGACCTCAACCTGCTTCAGATCATTTTGCAGCAACTTCAGCGATCCGACCTTCCCGCCTCGCTCAGAAAGGCGTTGACTAATCAGTTCTTCAATACTATCGAGGCCCATCGGACTGAGTGGCAGGCAAATCTCGATCGATTGAACGAAGAGCTTGGCGCTCTGCGTCGTCGAATTGAGCGGCAGCGAGAATTGTGCGCAGCGCAGCCGAAGAAGTTTACGAAGGAGGATTCCGACGCAGGTCGGGACGACGAGGCCAAGCGCGTTTGTGTCTGGACTGATATTTGGATGGGACAGGACGAAAGCTACACGAGATACGGTCGGACGGTCATGAACCTGTTTGGTTTGCTGAAAGAGAACTTCGATGCTACGAAAATCAGGATTGAGGATGTGATTCCGCGGCGCGCCATGGGCGAACACAACACCATCTATAAACTTCAGAATTACATCGCCGGCATCGCGCCGGGCGGATTTGTTTTGCAGGCCGATGGCTCACTGGATATGGAAAACAGCTTCGTGCATGTCGACTACTTCTCACTCTTGCACAGTCTTACAGTGCGCAACAACGTGCAAGCGGGGGTAGGTAATCGTCCGGTCGACCTGATTGCACTTAGAGTACCTGTGGAACTAGTGAAGCCGCTGGTTAATGAAACTGACATCGCGGATGTTGTGTGGGTGAGTGCCGGACCGGAGCAACAGGCTCTCATTCTCGCGCGCGAAGACGGGCGCGGTCAGCTCAGTTTGCGCTACCTGCCGGTTAAGAATCTAAAGCAGGACGAACAAGGCCGCTTACACTTCGAGGCTTCGCGGTGGCATCCCGGGGTGCCCCTGCAAATTTTTGAAGACCCACAACTGAAGATACCTTTTGCGCAGAATGCCCAGAGTCGCGAGGCATGGCTGAGCCAATGGCACACCGATCTGGATTGGCTTCACGCGCTTCACAAAACCCACTACTCTAATGGGCTGATCGGACTGCATGAACAACTGGGCCGTCATGCCGTTGGCAGACTCTTGCTCGACGAGCCGGGAATTTCCGCGGACGAACACCTTCTGCGGCGCCTGCTGCAGAGACAACGCATCAACATCGAAGCGGATATCCTCCTGGTAGCAAACGATCACTGGAATTTCGACGTCCGTGGTTTCAACCCCGGCGGTAATCACGGTTCCTTTTTTCGCATTTCCACTCACTCCACCTTCATGCTCGCGGGTGGCGACAAGACAGCGATTCCGCGCGCGATGGTAGTCGAGGAGCCGTACGACAGCCTTAGCTTTGTTCCTACCGTACTAGCGTTAACTGGGAAATTACGCGATGATAACAATCCAATTCCGGTTCTGTGGGAAAAAGGTTTCCGTCGCTTTCCGGGCCGTCCGGTAAAAGAAGTGCTGGCTAAACGAGAAAATCAAAAAATCGCGGGTACGGGAGCGACTGCAACTCCTTGACGACTTCCGAAAACCAGTTGACTGAAGAGTTGCCAGACGAATTTCGCGAGCTTGGCTACAGGCGATTGCCTTCCTTCTCGGTCTCGGTCTCCTCATTTACGTAATCAACCTCGTCGGGCTCCAACCGATCTTCGACGCCCTGCTCCGCATCGGTTTTTTTGGTTTTCTGATTCTGCTTTCGATCAGCGGATCGCGTCATGTCTTCCGCACGATTGCGATGTCGGCTGCTGTCCCCCGGGAACATCGTCGCTTCAGTTTTCTTCAAGCGTTTGCAGCCCGGCTGGGCGGCGAAGCGATAAGTTTTCTTACCTTCACCGGACCACTCCTGGGCGAAGCAACCAAAGTTGCGCTGTTGCGACGCCGCGTTCCTTTAACCTATGGCGTGCCGGCGCTCGTCGTCGATAACCTTCTTTATAATCTTTCGGTAGTCTTCTTCATTTTAAGCGGCGCCTGCGTGATGTTGTTTACTTACAATCTGCCGCCGCTGGTCTATTACTCGCTCATTGCGATTGCGGTTATCGCCGCGCTAGGTATCGCTGCCGCCGGTCTGGCGGCAAAGCGGCGCATCATGCTGCTCACCTGGTCGCTCGATCAATTGGCGAGGTTGCGGTTGAGTCCCAAAGTCATCCTCAAGCGCCGGCAACACATTTATCACATCGAGTCGAAGGTATATGATTTTTACAAACATCACCCCGGCGTTTTCTTCGGAATGATTGCCTGTAACCTGCTCGCCCACGGCTCGAGCGTCCTGGAAGTTTACGTTACGCTGCGCATGCTCGGGTTTCTTCCGAATGTTGCGCAGGCCTACATCATCGAGTCGCTGACTAAAGTAATTAATTTTGTGTTTGCGTTTGTTCCCGGCACCATTGGCGTATATGAAGGTGGCACGGAGGTCGTGTTACAAACACTCGGCTTCGCGGCGGCCACGGGTGTTACCCTGGCGCTGGTCCGCAAAGCCGGAACGGTTTTCTGGACGTCTATCGGACTGTTAATCTTGACCTGGCGTACTTTGCCAAACGCCTGGGGTCGGTTATTGGATCGCAGTCCACACTTGCGAAGACTTATGGATAGCCTCGTATTTTCAAATATCGCTCATCGACCGGCGCGCACGGCAGTAAGCATCCTCGGCACTGCGGTCGGCGTGCTGCTCATAGTGTTTACAGTTGGTCTGGCCCATGGCGTTTTGCGTGAACGCGGTCGTCGTGAGTCCAATATCGGCGCGCAGATTATGGTTCGCCCATCGGGCTCGATGGGCATTAGCGGCAGCGCGCCTTTCATGATGCCTGTTTCGCGGGCGACTGAAATTGCACGCATTGAGGGCGTGCGCGCTGCCACGCCCATTGGTCAGGCTCTCGATCGCAGTGACGCGGGCTTCGGCACGCGGTTAATCGATGGCATTGAGTTTGACGACTACGCAAAGCTCGCCGGGATTTCTGTCCGGGAAGGAGAGAAATTAACCGGCGGTGATCAAGTCATTATCGATCCCGTCTGGCAACAACAACGAAATGCTACCCTCGGTTCTACCGTGCAAATCTTTGAGCGCCCCTTCAGGATCGTCGGCGTTTACGAGCCGCCCGGCGGCGGACGCATCAAGATCCCACTTTCAACTATGCAGGATCAGGAAGGCGCAGACGGACGCGCGTCAGCAATCCTTGTCGCCGTCAATGACCCTCCCCAGGAGGACGAAATTGCGGCGCGCATCAGAGAGCGTTTCCCTGACGATCAGATCATCTTCACGCGTGACCTGCCGGAAATCTACGCCTCGGGAGTGCCGGCGTTGAATGTGTTCATAAAGGTGGTGGTGGGTGTGGCCAGCGCGATCAGCATGCTGGTAATTCTGCTGGCAATGTACACCACCGTCACCGAGCGCACGCGTCAAATCGGCATCCTCAAAGCCCTGGGCATGTCGAAGACCGGAATTGCCTGGGTTATCGAACAGGAAGCGATTCTGGTGAGCTTGCTGGGCGTTACGGTGGGTGTGGCTTTTACTTTTATCGCGCGGCTCGGTGTGATGCGCATGACTACGCTGGTGGTCGAGATTGAACCGCGCTGGATCGGCATTGCTTTTTTGGTGGGCATTGTCGGCGGCACCGTAGGCGCCCTCTACCCTGCCCTGCGCGCCGCGCGCCAGGATGCGGTCGAGGCGCTGAGCTATGAGTAGGACAGACACTCTTGTCTATCAGGTCCAGATCACCCGGCGCCGCTTTCTCCTTTTTACTGTCTTAACTAAACATCCCATGTGCCACTCAACGACCCAGTTATTTACTCGTCATGAGTTGTTCCTCACAACAAAATCAAAGGCTTGTTTTCGTCACAGTTAAGCCTATCGGAACTGACGCCGCTCGCTATGGTAGCGACTGGGTCCTGGCAATCAAGTTGGACTTTACTCGTAGCGATTAGATTAGGAACAAACTCGGTTCGGTTATCCAAGTTGATCTTGAGACCCATTCGCTACCGAGGCTGTTTGAAAACTAAAAGTTGATCAGCCTCGAAAGAAGAGCGGGGGCAAGCCACCCTTCCCGACCTCGAGACTTTCAAACTTGCTCGAGTTGCGCAAAGACTTGAAAGCTTCTCACACAGCATTTTCGACAACGTTTAGCGCCCAACACCATTGTGTAATCACTCAATAGGACCAAGGCGGGTTTTGATCGACACAGTTGGCCGTGGCGGAGGTGACGCCGGTCGCTATCGCTCCCGGTTCCGTATTCGTCGACCCATGTTGCCGGAGTCTTTGGTACGGGGTTAGGTCATGCTCTGCCGATTCAATCCACAGCGTCGAAGGACTGCAACATGAGTCAACGAACACTGAACCGGAAGCGCATAGCGAGCGGCGCAAGGCGCTAAGAGCGCGAATCACATTAGCCATCAATGGGGCATGCTTGATGCCGTGTCCCGCGATATGACGATCAGATGAATACAGAGTCCTTAGATCCTTCGGTTGCGTGAGCCAAAAGAAATTCTTATCTTAGCTGCATGAAAAACATTCAAGAAGACCCGAACCCGAAATGGAGATTTGATGATGAACTTCGAATTTGTTTCAACGAAATGGCTTTCGAGGCAATCGAAGCGCCATACTGACCACGCCGCGGGTTAACGTTGAACCGCAGCGTCAAGCTGCTCGCAAATTCTTAGTACTAAATCAATTTTTGAGATCTTCAGACTACACTGGGAGAACATGGTATGCATCATTTGAAAGCGCGCATCTTTGCGGTGCTGCTGATTCTTGTTTCTATCGGCCTCATTTATTACAACTGGCATCGGCTGTTTCAGGAACACGAGTATTCTGTGAAGCTGGCAGCCTTTGCTCCTCTCTGTGTAATCGGAGGGCTTTTTCTCCTGATATTTCCCTCAATGGCAGGAAAGCCCACAACCACCAGGGAAAAGATAATCGTGCTGCTGGTGTTTGTGATTGGTATAGCGGCGGGATTAGTTAACTGGTATTTAATGGATCCTGGCTTTTTCGGAAGGTAAGTACACCATTCGCATACTGCAACCGCAAAAACAATGTCTGAAGGAATTCAAAAGATTCTGGCAACCACTGACTACATCGTACGAAGATGACCACAAGGCTTACGTCAATTCTAACTGTCTTATCTCGCTCTCTACGCTTGCGTTGTCCGGCGTGCGGCCAGCTATCGATTGCCAGCAGTCCTTTCCGAATCCGCCACCACTGTCCCAACTGCCATTCCCTCTTTAAGCGCGAGGAGGGATTTTTTGTTGGCGCCATTCTCGCCAATCTTCTGATGACCGAATTGGTTATTCTGCTCGTCTGCATGGTCTGGCTAATGTTGATTGGCTCGAGTTATGAGTCGGTCCTGGCTGGTCTCTTCGTCGTCGCATTACTGTTTCCCGTCGCCTTTTATCATCATAGTTGGAGTTTCTGGCTCGGCTTGGACTATCTCGTCGAAGGACTACCCCGGCATGACAAAACAAGCTTGGGCGAACCACGCAAGAAGGGTGGAGAATAGGCTCCGTAAGGCATTCCTAGAGCTTTGCACAAAGCTCATTCCGAGACTTAGCGATTTTTGCAGGGCTAAAACTCCAGGTGGGCCAGTAAGGGAAAGTGATCTGACGCCCTCTTAGTCGCCGCGGGCTGAGTGATTACTTCACACTGAATGAGTCGCTCCGCAAATCCTGCGGGAACGAATACGTAGTCCAACCGCAGATGAGGATCCCAAACAGGAAAAGTGTAACCCTTGTCGTTCGGATGAAGGACTCGGTATCCGTCAATGTAATCGGAGTCTTTCATTAATTGAATGGTTTGGCGCTGAATGTCTCGGCCACTTAGCCAAACGAGCCCTCGAATCCAGGCGGGCATGCGGCGCACATCAAGAATCTCGCCGGGCGCAAGCGTGTTGAAGTCACCGACCAGAACATGAAAACCGTGCTGATGCATCTCGATGCTCTTCAACAGAGCCCCGATTTCGCGCACTCGCCGCCGTTCACTCCATTTGGAAAACATCGAGCTGAGATGAAGACCGAAAATTCGCCCTTCGCTACCTTCCAAAACAATCTCAAGAAAGGAATGTTTGGCGCCGGCCGGATAGTGCCATTCGTGATAACTCGCTTTCAGGCGGCTGATGTAGCCAATGGAATGCTCGCGACGCGCAGCCCAGAAAGGAAAATCAGTTGCGGCAGCCAGCCGGCCAATTACTTCTGGGTCAATTGCTTCCTGAAAAACAACCAGGTCCGGCGACGCCGCGCGAATCACTTCCGAGAGCTCCCTTTCACGCCCGCGGCCACCGAAGCGAATGTTGTAGCTGAGCAGCTTAACAGTCACGGAGCTTGTTGCTCCTCAATCACCGTGTAATAGGGCTCATCAAACAAGACATCGCGCGCATACAATATTAGATTTGCAGTGGCCTGAAAGTTTACCGGTCTACGGACAAGTTTCTGCAGTTCTTCACGCAGCGGATTAAGAGCAGGTGCAATCCCAGGATCCTCATCGCACAACGGTTTCGTATGAAGGGCGGGAATGTAATACGCGTCTTCCCTCCAGTACTGCCTCACCTTATCTCCCACAAGCG
>WNGF01006354.1_pt1 | contig 14667 bp, 16 predicted proteins | sample 5400641 | NCBI WGS metagenome assembly WNGF01 (sample SAMN13153371, study PRJNA577476) | soil metagenome | isolation source: 80 cm soil or saprolite under grassland replicate 2 | place: USA:California | collected 2016-06-15
GTGGAGACCTTCCCGGTGTGGAACCGAGCCAGGGTCCGCTCGCGCTGGGCCTGCGAGAGGTCGCCGTGCATGGCCGCGACCGAGAGCCCCTTGGCCTTCAGCCTGGCGGCCAGGCGGTCGGCCCCCCGCTTGGTCCGCGTGAACACCAGGGCCAGCCCGGGCTCGGCCAGCAGTAGCTCGATGAGCGCGTCCACCTTGCCGTGCTCGGAGACGGGGACGAATCGGTGCGCCGCTTCGTCGACCGTGGCCTTCGCGGAGACGACCTCGTGGCTGACGGGGTCGCGGGTGTAGCGACGGGCGAGCTGCCCGACCGCGCCCTCGAGCGTCGCCGAGAAGAACATCGTCTGGCGTTCCTTCGGGATCCTTCGGACCAGGGCGGCGACCTGCGGCTCGAAGCCCATGTCGAGCATCCGGTCGGCCTCGTCCAGGACGAGGATGCGTACTCCATCAAGCCGGACGAGCCTTCGATTCGCCAGGTCCTCGAGGCGACCGGGCGTGGCCACCAGGATGTCGGCCGTGGACACCCCTTTGGACTGCTCGCGGATGGAGACGCCGCCATACGCGGCCGCCACCCGGAGGCCCTTGGCCCGGGCCACGTCGTTGAGCTCACCCACCACCTGCGAAGCCAGCTCGCGGGTGGGGACCAGGATCAAAGCCTGGGGGCGCTGGTTGGTGCGGGGCGTCAGCCGCTCGGCGATGGGCAGGGCGAAGGCCAGCGTCTTGCCAGACCCGGTCTGGGATTTGGCCAGGACGTCCCGGCCGGTCAGAGCGTCGCCGACGACCAGGGTCTGGATGGGAAACGGGGTGGTGATACCGCGAGTGGCGAGCGCGCGCGCCACCGGCTCGGACACGCCGAGCTCGGGGAAGCTACGAACGGTCATGCATATTCCTCCCTGCGACTCGAGGTAAGTCGCGACGATCCGGCGAGGCCTCACTCCAACTGCGCCGAACCGTCCACTTCAGGAGGAACTGCGGAAGCGAATCCTCACGGGGCGAAACACTCATCGCCCGTGCGCCAAGGATACCAGGTCAATAGGGCCAGTCGCGAAGTACGTCCTGCGCGAGAAGGAGTGGGCCGGATACGACCGACGGATCCACTAAGATCCAGTCGGCCGATCTGTACGAGCCTGTGATCGCAACTACTGTCCGGTCGAAGGGGGGAGTCCATGAAGACCGAGATCTTCTACGCGCCGTCGTACTCGCTGGCCGTGGTCTCGCTTGCGCAAGGCGAGAACATCCAAGCGGAGTCCGGAGCGATGGTCAGCATGACCGAAGGCGTCGCCATGCAGACGTCGACGAAGGGTGGCCTGCTCAAGGGCTTGAGGCGTTCTGTGCTCGGCGGCGAGTCGCTGTTCATCAACACGTTCACAGCCGAGCGCGACGCGCAGGTCACGATGGCGCCCGCCTTTCCCGGCGACGTGAGGCAGATGCGCCTGGAGCACGAGACGCTCTACGTTCAGTCCGGCTCCTACATGGCCTCCACGGGCGACATCGATATCGACACGAAGTGGGGCGGCGCGAAGACGTTCTTTTCCGGCGAGGGGTTCTTCCTCCTCAAGCTGACCGGGACCGGGGATCTGTTGGTGTCGTCGTACGGGGCGATCCACGAGTTGGCCCTAGCGCCTGGCCAGAAGATGATCGTGGACACGGGGCACGTCGTCGCCTTCAGCGAGGGCGTGAGCTACGAGGTGCACAAGGTTGCGGGATGGAAGCAGAGCTTCCTCTCCGGAGAAGGCCTGGTCGTGCATCTCACTGGGCCGGGGCGGGCCCTCATGCAGACGAGGAGCGCGCACGCGCTCGCCGGATGGCTGGCGCCGTTGCTGCCTGCTGGCAGCGACTCGGCCAGCAAGGGCATCAAGATCGGCGGCTTCAACCTCGGCGGCTGACCCGCGCCAGACGGAGGGGCGCACCCCTCCGTCTCGCGGTCTTGTCCGATCGTTCCTAAGCGTCCGAGCCGACGAGGACGTGCTCCTCCTCGACCACCTTGACGCCCGGCTCCCGGCCCTCCACGCGCAGCTGTGGGAGCCACTGCAGCCAACCGGGCAGATACCAGTTCCGGTTACCGAGGAGCCGCATGGTTGCCGGCACCAGCAGGGTGCGCACGATCGTCGCGTCGATGAAAACGGCGACCGCCAGGCCGAAGCCCATCTGCTGGAGTGGACCGAGCCGTCCGGCCGCGAATCCCGTGAACACCGCCACCATGATCAGCGCCGCGCCGGTGATGATCCCGGCCGTCGTGCGAAGCCCGTACGCCACAGCCTCGCTGTTGTCGTGGGTCTTGTCGTATTCCTCGCGGATCCTGGTGAGCAGGAACACGTGGTAGTCCATCGAGAGCCCGAACAGGATCGAGAAGAGGAACAGCGGCAACCAGGCCTCGATCGCCTCGGCCTTCTGGAACTGGAACCCGATGGCGTTGAAGAGCCCGATGCCGGCGCCCTTCTGGAACACCAGCGTGACGGCTCCGTAGGCTGCTGCTACCGACAACAGGTTCATGATGATGGCGGTGACCGGCACGACGATCGACCGGAACACCACCGTCAGCAGGATGAACGAGAGCCCGAGCACGAAGGCCAGGACGATCCACTGATACCGGTTGGCCACATCGAGGAAGTCGGTGAAGAACGCGGTGTTCCCACCGACCAGCACCTCGGCTCCGTCGACGCCCTTGAAGGCTGCCGGCACGATGGTGCTTCGGAGGTCGCGGATCCCCTGGAAGGCCGCGCTGTTGTTGGGATCCGCCTTGAAGAACGCGTCCACCTCGATCGCGGTGCCGTCCTTGCTGGTGATGACGTCCGTTCGCGGCGCGAACGCCGCGTTCCCGCCGATCGCCTGCCGCAGCTTCGCCACGGCAGCCTGAACGGATGCGCTGCCCACGTCGCCTGTGATCACGATCTGGGTTGGATCCGTCTGGCCTCCTGAGAACTCCCGTTCCAGCGTGAGGAACGCCTGCTTCGACGGGAAGTCGTCGGAGAGCTGGCTGACGTTCTGCGACGTGCCGCGGTGGAGCTGGAAGTAGAACGAACCGAGGCCGCCGAGAAGCAGCAGGCTGGCGATGAGGAAGACGGCCGGCCGGGCCATGACCCCCCGGGTGATCCGGTCCCACACGCCGCCCCTTGGGTCGTACGAGCTGTCGACCCTGGACCGCTTGGACAGCCGCGGCCAGTTGATCCGGTCACCCAGCAGGGCGAGGATCGCCGGCAGCAGGGTCATCGACGCGGCGAGGGCCGCCAGGGTCACCAGCATCGCTCCGCCGGCGAGGGCCCTGAAGATGGTCGTGGGGATGATGAACATCCCCAGCAGCGCCAGGACGACGGTCAAACCGCTGAAGAAGACGGCTCGGTTGGCCGTGGCGCCTGCCCCACCGATGGCCTCGAGCTTGTCGAAGCCCTTCTTCCGCTCCTCCCGGTATCTGGACACGATGAAGAGTGAATAGTCGATGCCGACCGCCAGGCCGATCATGGTCACCATGTTGGTCACGAACAGGTTGAACTCGAACAGCTGACCGATCAGCGTCACCAGTCCCAGGGCTACGGCGATGGCGAACAGCGCCATCACGATGGGGGTGACGGCCGCCACGACCGCCGCGAACACCACGATCAGGACGATCAGGGCGATCCCGATCCCGATCGACTCGCCCTTGCGAAGGTCCTCCTCGGCGATCTTGGTGAAGTCGGCCTCGAGAGTTCCCTGACCGGCCACCTGGACGGTGAACCCGTCGGCCTGGTTGCGCTCGGCGACCTCGCGGAGCTTCTCGATGTTCGCACTCGTACTGTCCTTCACGCCGACTGAGATCAAGGTGGTCCGGCCGTCTTTGGAGACGAGCCCGGCCGCCTGGTCCTTCGAGTGCTGGGCCACGTCGTAATAAGTGGTCGGCTGGCCCACGAGCGTGTCGTGGTCGAGGGCGGCGATCTGGTCCTTGAGCTTGGTGACCAAGGCCTGGTATCCCGGATCGTCGACCGTCAACGACTTCGACTGGATGACGAAGAACTCGCTGCTGTCGGCCTTGTTCCCGGGCGCGGTGAACCGCGCGTCGATGATGTCCTGGGCCTTGACCGATTCCGGCTTGTTGGTGAACGCGATGTCCTGGTTCAGGACGCCACTGAGTAAGGCGCTGCTCAGCACTCCCGCCGCGATGATGGCCACCAGCCACACCCCAAGGGTGCGCCAGGGGTGACGGCTGCTGGCTCGGGCCAGGGACTCCGGACTCAGTTTCATATTGTTCCCCCTCCTACGGGCTTGGGACCGAACTTACGGCATATGTTGACACCGTAAGTTACCGATGTACGATGTAAGTGTCAACCCCGAGAAAGAGCCCATATTCCATGGCGAACGTGAAAACGGAGCGAAGTTCTGAAGTCAGGCAGGAGAAATCCTGGCGGGAGCCGCTGACAAGGGAGCGCATCATCCGCGCGGCCCTTCGAATCATGGACGAAGAGGGCCTCGACGCTGTCTCGATGCGACGCATCGGCCGTGAGCTTGGAGTCGAGGCCATGTCCCTGTACAACCACGTGCAGGACAAGGAGGACATCCTCGACGGAATCTGCGAAGCCGTCCTAGCGGACTTTCGGGTCCCGCTGGCCGACGAGTGGACCGAGGGAGCCAGGCTCGCCGCCCACGAGTACCGTCGTCTGCTGCTCGCGCACCCTACCGTGATCACGCTCATGACCGAGCGCAAGCGTCCTTTCACCAACGCCGAGTCCTTGCGGGCGTACGAGTTCGCCCTCGAGGTGTTCCGGACCGCGGGTCTGTCCGAAGAGGATTCGGTGAAGGCGTTCCACGTCTTCGGCGGCTACATCCTGGGATTCGTCAGCATGGAGCTCGGCCTGATGGTCGGCGGGCCGGATGACGAGGCGCACGCCCAGGCCCACCAGGAGATGGCTCGGCTACTCGCGTCGGCTGACCTGCCACGGATGCGTGAGGCCATGCCGCATTTCATGACCTGTGACCTGGAGGAGCAGTTCGAGTTCGGGCTGGATCTCCTGATCGAAGGCATCCGGGCTCGGATCTCCGCGAGCGCATAGCGGACCTCTCCAGGCTCGCCTGATCCGCGACCTCCGCTTGAGACAGAAGATCCATAGCTTCAGTCACTCGCTCCCGCCCGATCGAGGGCCTCTCGCGAAAGGCGGTCGAACCCACGACCCAGACCCTCCGCCCACGCTCCTTCTGCATCCTCGGCGGTGAGCGCGGCCCGGGCGTTCTCCGTCCAGCGGTCGACGAGCGCCTTCCAGAACCGCACCCCGCGCCATTCGACCCCCAGCCGGTCGAGCTCGGCCTCAGCCGCGGCGAGCAGCGTGAGGGCTTTCGCCGGACGACGCTGGAGTGAGGCGCTCATGCCGAGGCCCCGAAGTTCGAAGATCGCCTCGGAGATCTCGCCGTAGTCGGTGGCGGCCCGCAGCGCGCTCCGAGGCCAGGAAGTGGTACCCGAAGTGCTCGTTCCGGGGGTCACTCTCGGCCAGCGATCGTTCGAGCAGCTCGTTCCAGGCCAGGGCCTCCAGGCCGGCGGCGACCTCCGATTCCACGCCGTCGAGGGAGCACACGGCCTGAGCCGATCCCAGGTCGAACCCGCCCGCGAAAACCCCGCGCGGAAGACGCGTCCTTCTTCGTGTGCAACCAGGTCGTAGCTCCAGTCCACGGCGGCTCGAAGCGTCTGCTGGCGGGCGAGGGCGGTTCGGTTGCAGGTTGTGGCGGAACGCGTCCAGGGACTTGAGCGGCGGGAAGTGCGCGGGGAGATCCAGGTGGGTCAGTTGGAAAACGTGCTCCGGCAGCGTCAGGTCCTTCAGCCTGTGCCGTCCGAGGTCCAGGAGGGCGGCCTGGTCCGGCAGCCGCCCCGTGACAGGGAGGCGGTGGTCGCCGAGAGCAGGACCTGACCGCCGTGGGCCAACGCCCGTAGCCTGACGCACCGGTTGACATCGGGGCCCCGATAGCCCGCCGTGCCCTCGCCGGTCTGGAGAGACATCCGGACCTTGACCGTCACGCCCTCGGGCCAGGGCTGGGCCTCGAGCGCGAGTTGGATGGCTCACGCCGCGGCCACGGCGTCACTGGCGCGAGCAAACACGGCGAAGAAACTGTCGCTCTCGCCCCGCTCGGTCAGTACGTGGCCGCCGTGTCGAGAGATCAGCTCGTTCTGCAGAGCGTCGTGGGCGAGCAGCGCGGATCGCATGGACGAGTGTCGGCCTTCCACTTGCGTGTGGAACCCTCGATGTCGGTGAAGAGGAAGGTGACGGTTCCCTCAGGGCGAGCGCCGGCATCCGCGGCGGGCAGATCGGTCATCCATCGATTATGCAATGGCGTCCGAGGGGGAACCGAAGAGAACGCACGCGCGGCGAGGCAGCTGGCTCTGGCCAGCGACTCCTCACCCGAGGTAGGTTGCCTAGGTCTCTCGATTAGCTGTATCTGGGCGATTCGAACAGCGCGATGATGTTCCCCTCGCTGTCCTTGAACCAGGCTCCGCGCTCGCCCTCACCGAATTCGGCGACTCCTCCCACGGTCTTGACCCCGGGGATGTCGTACTCCTGGAAGGTGACCCCTCGGGACTTCAGGTCGTCCATCTCCGCGCTGAGATCCTTGGCCATGAAGCCCATCGCGGTCGCCTGATTCGTGCCAGCAAACTGCGACGGGTACACCCAGAACTCCGTGCCATCGCCAGTCGTGTACTGCACTCCACCTTGATCCTCGTACGTCGGCTTGAGGCCGAGGTGATCCGCGTACCAGCTCTTGGCCCGTTCGATGTCGCTCGCCGGAAGCATCGCCGCGCAGCGCCTGCCTTCGAACATTCTTCCCCACCTCCTCCAACTCGGGACTACGGGGAGCATGGCCACATCGGGCGTCGCACGTCAAACGAGATCGAAGAACACCCTCACCAACTGGACCGCTGCTCCGGGCATCCTTCTCCGCGTGACGGAGGCCTCGCCCCGGCGCATCATGAGGTCCGTGCGGAACGACCTGCCCTCGGGAAACGTGACCCTCCTCTTCACGGATATCGAGGGCTCCACGAAGCTGCTGAACGAGCTCGGCCCACAGGTGTACGCGGAGGCTCTGCTGGAACATCGCGGCGCTCTCCGCGAGGCGTTCGCTCGCCACGGCGGCGTCGAGGTCGATACGCAAGGCGACGCGTTCTTCATCGCCTTCCCGAGCGCGCCTGGGGCGGTCGACGCGGCGAGGGAGGCGCAGGATGCCCTGGCCCAAGGCCCGGTCCGAGTGCGCATGGGCCTGCACACCGGCACGCCGCACCTAGCCGAGGAAGGTTACGTCGGGCAGGACGTGCACAAGGGAGCGCGAATCGCGGCGGCTGGTCACGGGGGTCAGGTACTGCTCTCGAAGGAGACATGCGATCTGGTCGACGCTCCGGTGACCGACCTCGGAGAGCACCGCCTGAAGGACTTCGAGCAACCGGTGTGGATCTTCCAGCTCGGCACAGAGCGCTTCCCCCCACTCAAGACGATCTCGAACACGAACCTGCCCCGCCCGGCGAGTTCGTTCGTTGGCCGGGACACGGAAGTCCAGGAGGTCGCGTCGCTGCTCAAGGACAGCGCCCGGCTGCTGACCCTGACCGGGCCCGGCGGATCGGGCAAGACCCGGCTGGCGATCGAGGCCGGTGCCTCGCTCATACCGGAGTTCAAGGCGGGCGTGTACTGGGTAGGTCTCGCCCCGCTCCGGGACCCGGCGCTCGTCATCGATACGATCGGCCAGACCCTCGGCGCCAAAGATGGCCTGGCCGATCACATCGGGGACCGCGAGCTCCTGCTTCTGCTCGACAACCTCGAGCAGGTCATCGGGGCGGCATCGGAGCTGTCCTCGCTCGTGGAAGCCTGCCCGAACCTGAGGCTCCTCGTCACGAGCAGGGAGCTGTTGCGGGTCAGGGGAGAAGTCGAATACCCGGTGCTTCCGTTGGCGGAGCCGGAGGCGGTCGAGCTCTTCTGCGCCCGTGCACGAACTGAGCCAGACGAGACAGTCCACGAGCTTTGCCGATCGCTCGATAACCTCCCCCTCGCCCTTGAGCTCGCTGCGGCCAGGGCGAGCGTGCTCTCGCCCAGGCAGATCCTCGAGCGGCTCTCCAAGCGCCTGGACGTGCTCAAGGGGGGACGGGACATCGATCCTCGCCAGCGGACCCTGCGGGCCACGATCGAGTGGAGCCACGACCTCCTCACGCTCGATGAGAAGCGACTGTTCGCCAGACTTTCGGTCTTCCGCGGCGGATGCACGCTGGAGGCGGCAGAAGACGTGGCGGAGGCCGACTTGGACATCCTGCAGTCCCTGGTGGAGAAGAGCCTTTTTTGGCACTGAGACGAGAGAGCCTGGATGCTGGAGACGATCCGGGAGTATGCGGCCGAGCGGCTCGAGACCTCCGGCGAGGCCGAGGAGATACGGCGCCGGCACGCCGATCACTTCCTTGCGCTGGCGGAGGAGGCGGAACGAGCGGATCTGCGTTGGCGCCCCGGGCCGTGGCTCGACCGGCTGGAGCGCGAGCACGACAACCTCCGCGCCGCCCAGGACCGGCTCGAGGCATCAGGCGAGAGCGAGCTGTGCTTGCGGCTGGCAGCGGCCCTGTGGCGGTTCTGGCAGATGAGAGGCTACAGAGCGGAAGGCCAGCGTCGTCTCGAAAGCGCGCTGCGCGCTGACCGGCGTCCGACGGCGGCGCGCGCCAGGGCGCTCAATGGAGCGGCAGTCATCGCGGTCGAGGGTGGAGATCCTGCGACCGCGAAGCTTCGGGCCGAGGAGGCGCTCGCGCTCAATCGCACGCTCGGGGATGTGTGGGGTATCGCTTTCTCTGGATTCATGCTCGGCCAGGCCGCCTCCGAGGGAGGCGATTTCCAAAGGGCGCGGCAGCTCTGGGAAGAGAGCGTCCGAGCGTTCCGCGAACTCGGCGACGAGAACTACGCGATGCTGGCCAGTCGCGTCCTCACGGGGACGTACTACGACCTCGGAGATCGGGAACGAGCCCGAGAGCTGCACGAGGACACCCTCCGGCGGGCACGGGCGCAGGGCAACCAGGAGCTGCAGGCCGATCTGACCGGCACCCTGGCCGAGTATGCCCTCGAGGAGGGCCGGGTCCAAGACGCCCTCCCGATGCTGAAGGACAGCCTGCGTATCTGTCGGGACCTCGGCAATCCTCTCGAGATCGCGATGGCTTTTCGCCGATCCGCCTGGGGTCTGGCCTTGACCGGAAGGGCTGAGACGGCCGCTCGGCTCCTCTCGTGCTCCGAGGCCATGCGCCTGGAGATGGGCTTCAAACGCCTCTGGTTCGGGGAACTCAAGAAAGAGGAGCTCAACCGCATCCACGTGCAGCTCGACGAAGCCGCCTTTTCCGAAGCGTGGGAGGAGGGCCGGAAGCTCTCCGTCGAGGAGGCCGTCGCGCTCGCCCTCGAGTCCCTCTAGGCTGAGGTGGCCATGGGAGCCGGATGGCACGAGCGGGAGGATCGGCCGTACGGTTCTGCCCTTCGAGCCGGCGGGGCAGCGCCTGGAGACGTCGCTCTAGAAGGCTTCAGGACCATCATCGATAGGACGAACCCCACCGCCCGGGGCCTACCCCTGGAATCGGCTCAAGGGTTGTCCTCGAAACTCAGCTTGGAGAATCCGGCAGCGGCTTGCCCACTTCCCAATGGTGACCAAACGGATCGGCGAGGCGTCCGATGTGCCAACCCTGACCGTCGTACATGGGTGCGATCTCGGTCGCCCCCGCCGCGACAGCCTGCCTGAAGACCGAATCGGGGTCGTCGAGCGTCAAGATCATCCGGACCGATCCTTCGCCTTCTCCGGGCTGGAGTCGGGGTCCTCTTGAAGCCAGGAGTCCGCTGGGCCGATCGCGAGCTGAGCGACCTGGACCCTGCCGGCATCGTCCTCCAGGCGGTAGCGTTCCACCGTGCCGAAGGCAGCCTTGTAGAACTCGACTGCCCTGGATCCATCGGGCACCGACAGCCATGGGGCGATGCTGGTCTTGACAGGCTCGGGCCCGGGATCGTTCTCGGTCATCGCGCCACTGCACTTCGCGTGGGTTAGGTCGAGGTCGTCCCCTCTGGCCGGGGTGAGCTGTCGAACGCGAGTTGAATGCGAGCGGGCTGGCGGATTTGTTCGAGGAACTCTCCCTCGGGGTAGAGACGCTCAGGCTCCAAATATTGGGGAGTCGGTTCGAGCGCCCGAACGAGATCTCGCTCCCCACTCTGGTCCGTGAGCCAGAGGGCGACGACATACAACGCGGGGATCTGGAGTGCCCTGAATTCGTAGGAAACTTCCTGGAGCTCCGAGCGACTTTGGAGTTCGTCGATCGCCGCCGCGGTCGACTGAACGAACGGTCCCTCGTTGAATTGCGAGAACCTCGGCGGCTTGCCTTCCGACTCGACGATCACCTCGGCGCTGGCGATCGGCCTCCTGTCCGCCTCGACCAGATATCTCCACGCGACGAGGCGAGCGTCCCGAAGGCGTCGCCCGTCCACCAAGTCCTGCAAGGACAGCGTGTAGACGGGGTGCGGGACCGCGAGCGTCAGGCGGTCAACCCGCGCGCGGGCGAGCGCAGCCGTGCGGAACCGCCCGCGCTTGGCGAACTCGTTCAGCGTCGATCTGACCTCGTCGAGGACCCGGTTCGGTGCTTCTGCGGCGCTGAGTGGCATGGTCAGGCGCTCCTCAAGCCTTGGTGTAGTAGGTATGGGTCCACGAGCCGGTCCCCTGGTAGGCCGTGTTGAACGTGTCGAAGGCGACGTCGGAGGAGCCGTACCACGGATCCTCGACCGCCACATAGTTGGTCGCGCCCTCCAAGTATCCGGCGAGGATGACGAAGTGTCCGCCGCCACCCGACCAACCGATCCGCGCACCCAAGGGCCGGAGGGCGTCGACCTCGGAATCCACGATGCTGAATGCGGCAGCTCCGCCGGCCCAGTTCTTGAAGTTTCCCGTCCGGGTCAGCGCCAGGTCCAGGTACCAGGGCTGGTTGCAGGCCGACGTGCTGCCGTCTTGGCAGCAGGTGGTCTGGCCGAGCTCGCCATTGACGACGTCGCACTGGTTCCAGGTGCTGGAGGGGTTGTAGTAGTGGGAAACGCTGGTCGCGACTGCCGCCCAGCACCACTGCGTCTGTTGCTGGTGCTGCATGGTGAAGGTCAGTCGATCCCAGCCGCCCAGCAGCTCGTTGAGGATGTGCAGGAGCCGGGCCAGCAATCGGCGCAACCAGGTGATGAACCACGACCACCACGAGATGGAGATCGCGATATCGACTCGTGTCCGGTCTCGGAGGTTTCCCTGATCCACCCGATCGACCCTCCAGGGGTGCGGGCCGACCCCGCGCTCCACTCTAGGCACGAACGCCTCGCCGAGGCAAAGCGCCAGCTGCTGGCCTGGCAGGCGCCGGCGGTCCTTCTGCGGTTGAGCCAGCTTCCCGGCCGAGGTTCGCTACAGTGCCGTGATGACGACGGTGCTCCTGTTTCACCATGCGCAAGGGCAGACGCGGGGGTTCCTCGCGTTTGCCGACGAACTGCGGGAGGCCGGCCACACGGTCCACACACCGGATCTCTACGACGGTAAGACGTTGGATGACCCTCAACGAGGGTGTCGCGTACGCCAAGGAGGTCGGCTTTGGGGAGATCTTCCGCCGAGGCACAGCGGCGGCCGAGGGGCTGCCGACAGACATCGTATACGCGGGGTTCTCCCTCGGTGCTATGCCCGCGCAGTCGCTGGCGCATACGCGACCGGGTGCGAGAGGAGCGATCCTCTTTCACGCATTCGTGCCGACATCCGAGTTTGGGGGCCCGTGGCCGGAGGGCGTTCCGCTCCAGATCCACATGATGGATTCCGACGCATGGGCAGAGGATGATCGGCCTGTAGCCGAGGCGTTGGTCAAGGAGATCGAGGATGCAGAACTGTTCCTCTACCCAGGTTCCGGCCATCTGTTTCGCCGACTCGAGCCTGGACGACTACGACGAGCAGGCAGCCGGGCTGCTCAAGGAGCGCACGCTGGCCTTCCTGCACCGAGTCGGCTAACGGGGAGATCCATCTCCCTCCCACGCTGCAGGCCTCTCATGGGCGCTTTGCGGCGCCTCTCGTAGATCTGGAACGGAAATGGAATTCGCCAACACGGTGATGATCGAGCGGTCGGCGCAGGATGTCTTCGAGTTCTTGGCCGACTTCGAGAACGTCCCGAAATGGAACTACGCGATCTTCGAGACCAGGAAGACGTCACCCGGCCCAGTCGCGGTGGGCACGACCTACCGTCAGATCCGGTCCGTTCCCGCCAGGAGCGAAGAGAGGTTCGAGGTAACGGAATTCGAACCCGGCAGACGGCTGGCGATCCGCGGAAACCTTGGACCGTTCGAGGGAACGCTGACGTACGAGCTCGAGCCCGCCGGCGGCGGGACCCGGCTGACCAACAGCGCTGATCTGCAAGCTCGCGGCCTGGCGAAGCTGGCCGCCCCTCTCGCGGTTGGAAGGGTCCGCGAGGCGGTTGCGGCAAACCTGGAGAAACTGAAGGAGCTTCTGGAGTCGTCCTAAGGCGACGCTGGCACACTCCGCCGTCAAAACCGGAAGACCACCTCGATCAACTGAGCTCGTGGTCGGCTCTTCGGTGCGGGGAGTGGGTCAGGACGCGGACGAAGGTGACGATCCCGAGCACCGGGTCAGGCCGCGCACAAGGCGGATGTCTTCGTCCCGAGGCCGGCCACGAGCGGTCCGCCCTCGCGGATGCCGAGCGGCAGCGCCCAATGGTCAGGCCCGAGCCGATCGAGATGATCGGGCCCGGTTCGGACCGCGTAGCTGCCTGGAGCATATCGAGCGAACACGAATACCTCGGGAGGAGTCACACCAACGAGAGAAAGCTGACGTCGCCGATGGGGAACCGAGCCCTGGGCCGTCATCCGTCCTGGACTCTCACTCGCACCCGATCCCGTCACCGTCTCGGTCCATGCCGTAGTGATCGGAGCCAACCACCCGGACAATCCCATACAAGTACTTCGGCCCATCGCCCGACCCGCCTGCGCAGTCGTAGTCATACACAGTCGGGTCGAGGTACTGCCCATCGTAGTTTGGGTCGCAGTTTGATGCGGGCGGCGGCAACTTTGGCTTGGCCTTCGCCACGGTCAGAGTCACTATCGATCCAACCTCCACTCGCCGACCAGCCTTGAGCGACTGCGCCAAGATCGTGCCCGGCTTCGTGGTCTCGGTCGCCTGGCGCTTCGCTGTCACGTCAAGGCCCAGGGCCTCGAGAAGGCTGCGGGCCTTCGTGAGGGCGAGGCCGACCAGCTTTGGGACCTTGACCTTTTCGACGGTGGGGGTCGTGGCTGGAGAGGAAGAGGTGGTAATGGGAGTCGGGGAGCTGCTCGACGGCTGCGTGTTCTCTTCTGAAAGGCGGTGATGTCCGGTGGGATGCCGTCTCTACGAGTCGGTCAAGCTGGGGAAGGGAGTTCGGCTGAACCTGTCCAAGGCGGGGATCGGGTTGTCTGCCGGCATCCCCGGGCTCAGATATTCCGTGCACTCATCGGGCCGGAAAACCAGAACAGTCGGCGTACCCGGAACCGGGGTCTATTACTGAACGGACTCCGGCGGAAGGCGCGTCGCTTCTCGCCCGACCAGGGCGTCGAGGCGGCAACAGATTCCGAAGCCCCCGGGGCACCCCAGACACCAAAGGCGGGACTCTTCACGCCCAAAGACGAAAAGGCATTCGTCAAGGGTGTCACGGCATTCACCCCAGGGGGACCGGCCAAACCGCACTTACTTACTTCATGGAGGCGATCGCGATTCCGCCGAGAAGCACATCCCGAGGAATACTTCGCTGGATTCTGCTTAATCGGGTTGAACCGGGAAGAGGCGGCCATTCCGCTCCTTGAGCGGGTCGTTGAGTCATCTGTGGAGATGCCCGACTGGCTGATGCAGAAATACCCCCTCGCTGGGCACGCCGAGGTCGGGATCACGCCCGGCCTGGTAGCGGAACTGCCCAACTCCAACCTGACGGCCGCGTTGATGCTGGTGGAGATCTACCAGGAACGCGGCGAGCTCCAGAAGGCGGTGGAGTTGCTCGAGGTCCCTCGGGTCTGGTGCCGGATCCGGTCTTTGCGCTCTCCCTCACCGACCCGTACTTGCACTTAGAGGAACGGGACGAGGTGCTCCGTGTCACCGAAGAATTCACTGTGAACGAGGACGACGTGTCCTGTCAGCTGCTTGTGTTGAAGGCCAGCGCGCAAAGGACTCAACGACGCTGCCCTCCAAGAACTGAAGGAGACGCTGAAGAGCAAGAAGCGAAGCGCTCCGATTCTCAGAGAAGCCGGATACACACGTGGTTTGGTCTACGGGTCCGCCGGCAAGGCCGCCAGGGCAAGGCAGGAGTGGGAGCGAATCTACGCCTAAGATCCTAACTTCGCCGACGTCTCTGATCGGTCCGATTACCGGGTCGTAACCTTGAGTCCCTGAGGCTCAAGTTCACTCGTACTGGGGAATAGGCCCGGTTCTGTGTAGGTTGGACGTGTCTGAGCAACGACTGGAGAGTGACGTGCCTGAACAGCTGGAAACGACGATTTTGCCCCTGTTGCCGCTGACGACGGGGGTTGTTCTGCCATACATGGTGGTCACGCTCACCCTGGAGACCCCGGAGGCCAGGGCGGCCGTACAGGCTGCTCGGTCTGCTGGGGACACCCTCCTGCTGGTCCCGCGGACCGAATCGGGAGCCTATGCGCGGGTCGGCACCGTGGCCGTGAT